>WLWD01001562.1_pt1 | contig 44870 bp, 30 predicted proteins | sample 6712731 | NCBI WGS metagenome assembly WLWD01 (sample SAMN12718690, study PRJNA576275) | sponge metagenome | isolation source: marine sponge | host: Mycale hentscheli | place: New Zealand: South Island, Marlborough, Capsize Point | collected 2014-11-01 | reverse complement strand
CATGCATGTACTGGTCCACCACCACTGCATGCATGTACTGGTCCACCACCACTGCATGCATGTACTGGTCCACCACCACTGCATGCATGTACTGGTCCACCACCACTGCATGCGTGTACTGGTCCACCACCACTGCATGCGTGTACTGGTCCACCACCACTGCATGCATGTACTGGTCCACCACCACTGCATGCATGTACTGGTCCAGCACCACTGCATGCATGTACTGGTCCACCGCCACTGCATGCATGTACTGGTCCACCGCCACTGCATGCATGTACTGGTCCACCGCCACTGCATGCATGTACTGGTCCACCGCCACTGCATGCATGTACTGGTCCACCGCCACTGCATGCATGTACTGGTCCACCGCCACTGCATGCATGTACTGGTCCACCGCCACTGCATGCATGTACTGGTCCACCGCCACTGCATGCATGTACTGGTCCACCGCCACTGCATGCATGTACTGGTCCACCACCACTGCATGCATGTACTGGTCCACCACCACTGCATGCATGTACTGGTCCACCACCACTGCATGCATGTACTGGTCCACCACCACTGCATGCATGTACTGGTCCACCACCACTGCATGCTGTATGGTCCACCACCACTGCATTGCCATGTACTGGTCCAACACCACGCATGCATGTATGGTCCAGCACCCTGCATGCATGTACTTGGTCCAGCACCACTGATGCATGTTTGTCCTGGTCCACACCCTGCAGAATGTACTGGTGCCACCACACACTCATGCGAGTTGTCCGGTCCACCACCACGCATGCATTACTCCAACACCACGCATGCATGTACCCCCAACAACTGCCTGCAATGTTACTGTTCCACCACATGCACGGCAAGGACTGGTCCACAACTTGCATCATGCATTATGGTCCGCCCAAATGCATGCATGTACTGCGTCCACCACCAACTGCATGCATGTACTGGTCCCACACCACTGCATGCATTACTGGTCCACCACATGCATGCATAGTTACTGGTTGTCCAGGCACCCTGATGAATTGTACTTGGTTCCAACAACACTGCATGCGTTGACTGGTTCCACCCACCACTGCATGGTTTGTCTGGTTCCACACCATTGCTGCGTGTAATGGTCCACCACCACTGCATGGCGTTGTACTGGTCCACCACCACTGCATGCATGTACTGGTCCACCACCACTGCATGCATGTACTGGTCCACCACCACTGCATGCATGTACTGGTCCAGCACCACTGCATGCATGTACTGGTCCACCGCCACTGCATGCATGTACTGGTCCACCACCACTGCATGCATGTACTGGTCCACCGCCACTGCATGCATGTACTGGTCCACCGCCACTGCATGCATGTACTGGTCCACCACCACTGCATGCATGTACTGGTCCAGCACCACTGCATGCATGTACTGGTCCACCACCACTGCATGCATGTACTGGTCCACCACCACTGCATGCATGTACTGGTCCACCACCACTGCATGCATGTACTGGTCCACCACCACTGCATGCGTGTACTGGTCCACCACCACTGCATGCGTGTACTGGTCCACCACCACTGCATGCATGTACTGGTCCACCACCACTGCATGCATGTACTGGTCCAGCACCACTGCATGCATGTACTGGTCCACCGCCACTGCATGCATGTACTGGTCCACCGCCACTGCATGCATGTACTGGTCCACCGCCACTGCATGCATGTACTGGTCCACCGCCACTGCATGCATACTGGTCCACCGCCACGGCAGCATGTCTGTCCACCGCCACTGCATGCATGACTGGTCCACCCGACACGCATGCATTGTACTGTTCCACCGGCCACTGCATGCATTTAATGGGTCCACCGCCACGGCATGCATTGTACTGGTCCCCCGCCACTGATGCATGTACTGGTCACCGCCACTGCATGCATTGTACTGCGTTCCAACCGCCCACGCATGCATGTAATGGGTCACCGCCACTGCATGCATTGTACTGCGTACAACGCCACTGGCATCCTGTACTGGTCCACCGCCACTGCATGCATGTACTGGTCCACCGCCCCTGCATGCATGTACTGGTCCACCGCCACTGCATGCATGTACTGGTCCACCGCCACTGCATGCATGTACTGGTCCACCGCCACTGCATGCATGTACTGGTCCACCGCCACTGCATGCATGTACTGGTCCACCGCCACTGCATGCATGTACTGGTCCACCACTGCATGCATGTACTGGTCCACCGCCACTGCATGCATGTACTGGTCCACCACCACTGCATGCATGTACTGGTCCACCACCACTGCATGCATGTACTGGTCCACCACCACTGCATGCATGTACTGGTCCACCACCACTGCATGCATGTACTGGTCCACCACCACTGCATGCATGTACTGGTCCACCACCACTGCATGCATGTACTGGTCCACCACCACTGCATGCATGCACTCGTATAATCATGTAATTCATAGTAACACAGACATGAAGTGGCTATGTAACTGGTTTTTGATCATCTACTAGTAACACTATAATACATTCTCTGGTTGTGCATTACTTTCTTTAATTAAAAAAAAAAAAAAGTAGTACCACAGAAGTATTCCTGGTAAGGACTCAATAGACAATAAATATTCAGCTACGGATTTCTAAAATTCAAACCTTAAAACTCACTGTTACCTATCTTTACTCGATTTTTACTTTCGCATTATGAAAATAAAAAAGTTACAAGTCTATGTACCATACGCAATGCCTGGAGTACACCATCGACAGCTTAGCTAGTCAGCATTAGTGAAAAGAGAAAAACTATTACTAAGCAGCCAGAACTTCCATTGGTTGAACTCACGCAAATCCAAGTTGCAGTCCAAAAATGAAGACAATATGAAATAGAAAACTAGCGACATTTGTTATCAAGCCAATCCATACCAACTGCCACACGATACCCTAAAACATACAAATAAATTAATACACACACAAATATACACACTACACACGTACAGTATACATTGTAAAAACACTACCACACTGCCATGACAATTACACACATATACTATCCCTCCTTATATCCATCATATCTGTTGAGGTTCCATCTTTACCCTTACCTGGGCCTGGAGGTAGTATCTTAACAGAGAATAGACAGTGTATGCCTACAAATAAAAGAGACAATAAAAATATGAAAAAATAAATATAACTATCAACAACAACGTAAGAACCAAGAATCAACCAAGAATCAGGGGAAATTCAATCATCCTGTCATGAAGCTGACTATATTTTTACTACCATATAATATAATATAAAAGCAAAGCCTGGCCATGTAAATTAGCGGAGCAACAACTCTGTATTCACTTACCGGAAGAGAAAAAGAGAAAATGTACACATACTGAGCAGCAAATCTACAATAGTGAAATATGAATGTCATATAAACCTACAGCCAGTCATTAATACCGTCATATAATTATATAAATAGTACACTCTAGCATACACTAAGACTGGCTATTTTATGTCATGGAGTCAAAGCCTTTGATTTAACATACTACGAAATTATACAAAGGATATTCCCTTTTTCAAACTCTCTAGCTTTAATGTACACATCACGCAACACTGTGGCATGACAGAGGGTGTAGGGATCTCTAGGCCAGTAGTAATGACAGAGGGTGTAGGGATCTCTAGGCCAGTAGTAATGACAGAGGGTGTAGGGATCTCTAGGCCAGTAGTAATGACAGAGGGTGTAGGGATCTCTAGGCCAGTATGACAGAGGGTGTAGGGATCTCTAGACCAGTAGTAATGACAGAGGGTGCAGGGATCTCTAGGCCAGTAGTAATGACAGAGGGTGTAGGGATCTCTAGACCAGTAGTAATGACAGAGGGTGTAGGGATCTCTAGACCAGTAGTAATGACAGAGGGTGTAGGGATCTCTAGGCCAGTAGTAATGACAGAGGGTGTAGGGATCTCTAGGCCAGTAGTAATGACAGAGGGTGTAGGGATCTCTAGGCCAGTAGTAATGACAGAGGGTGTAGGGATCTCTAGGCCAGTAGTAATGACAGAGGGTGTAGGGATCTCTAGGCCAGTAGTAATGACAGAGGGTGTAGGGATCTCTAGACCAGTAGTAATGACAGAGGGTGTAGGGATCTCTAGACCAGTAGTAATGACAGAGGGTGTAGGGATCTCTAGGCCAGTAGTAATGACAGAGGGTGTAGGAATCTCTAGGCCAGTAGTAATGACAGAGGGTGTAGGGATCTCTAGGCCAGTAGTAATGACAGAGGGTGTAGGGATCTCTAGGCCAGTAGTAATGACAGAGGGTGTAGGGATCTCTAGGCCAGTAGTAATGACTGGATCATTTGCTTTTTATCTCATCACAAAACGGAAAACAATTCTGTGCATTGGAGGATCAAGATGAACACAACTCCATGGTAACAACGATAGCAATCCAACAATACACCTCATGTAAATATAAACTCTGTACAAACAGCACTGGAAATGACACGAAAAGAACTTGCACATATATTCACTGAGGCGCCACCCTAGGCAAGAAAATTATATGCCAGCTTGGTGGCATGTCAGTAGCCTACCAGCTCAGTCCCACCCACAACACCACATAGTGAGTAAAGCAGTGAAATATGTACACAACACATGAGGTTAATCTATCTAATCAGGTTAAATACAATTATCATGTTGACCCCTTACCTAGTTCAGCGAAGCGAGCGGAGCTGACTTACTAATGAGTCTGCGATATATATATATATTTAGGTCTAGGAATTGTTTTTGTTCTTGCGTGGGCGTACGTGTGCACATTTTCTCCTACGCGCTTGCACGGGCCGGGTAACCTTCTTAGCAACATTTTGTTTTGTTTACCCGCCGTACGAAGTAGCGATGCCCAGTGAAACAAATTCTGCGAAAGAGAGACAAAACGTTAGAAACACTCGGTCAAGAGCTTTGAGGGCGTTAGAAACTTCAGAAGAAAAATTAGTAAGGAGAGAGATAAGAAATGAAAAGGACAGGGCAAGGAGGAGGAGAGCTAAAATGAATATTCCTGAGGATTAAGATACCAATCAACTTGATACAGCTGTAGACTCAACTACTCTTGAAGACACTGAAAATGCGACACCATGTGAACAAGAAGCTAATATCCCCACTACTTTTTGTACTGCAAGAGTATTTTGTAGCCCCACCAAGCATGCATGGAACAGCTGCAATTACAGGGAACATGCATCGCTCGCTTCGCTATTTTGTGCTATTAGAGCGCATCACTAGTCATACATTAATATAGACTATAGCAGCATGTGAACATGGCCATCCCTTACCTAGCCACACATGGAGGTTGCTGCAGAAAAAGGAGCACTGGTTCCGTGTTCACCCACACTGCCCACACAGGAAACAAACCTAGCAACACAATGAGAATTCCTACACACACACACACATACAACAACATAATGTGCATTCACACACAAACATATTCATACATACTACACTCATGGTAAAAAGATAAACGAGCAAGCCAGCCTAGTTATAATTCAGGAGAATACCTAGTATAGACATTAATTAAATTAATGTCATTACGCTTGTTTTACCCCTACAAAAGGAATCTCTATATCGAAAAACTTCAAAAAAACAACAACACATACCTAAAAAAAAAAGCTACATGTACGCTATGTATAGTGGGATTAGTGAGCAAAAAACCAGTGCATGCGCTCCTCGTGGTTCCTGAGTTGTCAGACACACATTCATTTCTATTACCAGTTCATTTGCCTCTGCTCTTCATCTTTTTCCAAACATTAATGGCTGCTGCAGAGTTTAACTAAAACCTGTATGGCAAACAAACAAAAAAAGACAGCCTGAAGATGTATCAGAAGAAAAATCTTAGATTGTTGTGCTAATGTCTGTTTTGAACAGAAATTGATTTTTCCATAGCTTCTTCAGTCATTTCCTGAATCTTTACTACATGAAAAAGCACACCAACTGCACAACTAGACTTAAAACAACAACTTGTTCTACACACCATACGTAACCTCTCCACAGAGCTGCATAAGATAGTATCTCACACACCATTCATTCCAGTGCTCTCACACTTAACTGGCAATATGAACTACAGTGTGCATTGTATAGCACATGCAAGTGACAGGCAAGAGTTAAAACCCACACAAATTGCACCCACAAAGGAAGGCATTGTTCAGACACAAGGCTGAATAAGACTTTCCACAGACTTCATGAATGTATAGTAGGGAAGTAACTGGTCACAACAGAAGCTGCCAGGACAGTCTCCTAACAATAATGGAGCACTAACAATGTGAACTCTCAATGCTACTATACTTGCTAGCAACTACAAATTCACTTCTCACAGCAAATAATACTTTTTGTGGCATATACCTTCTGAAAATGGTAGATGTAAAAGAGAAGCTAAACCTACAAGGGACACTTACTGATAGTTTTTAGCGTGAAACTCCAACTCTAGCACTCGGTTAAATTATACTCAGCTTACAGCAAGACTACAACGCTGCAGGAAATTATTAGCTCATGTGACTGAGACGTGATAATAGGGGGTGTTACCCACAAAAGGTAGTATATACGTGGTGCTGACAGCTTCACATTTTCTAAAAATTGTCCCATAATATAAAAAAAACACAATAAAAGGACTTAAATATTTTTTCTGAGTAAGTAATTTCATACACCTAGTTTCTACCGTTAATTGTCAGTAATCTCCATAATCAGAGTGACTAGACATGATGACTGCTATATCCCTTTCGCACATGTACGCAGAGGGTTAATAATGATTTATACCGATCTACCTATCTCCCACATACTGATACTCCACCCACATTCCCTGATGCTCCACCCACATTCCCTGATACGCCACCCAGACTGACCTCTCTGTAGTATAGTGCCCACTCTTTTATAGCTTTTGTAGCCATAGGCCTGGACATGACAAGACAAAAAAAACAACATGGTAAGGGTCACCTCACTAACAAACATGATGTATTAATATCCAGGAGTAACACCATCAACCTACAATCATATGGTAGTCTATCTATGGTTGCATTAACTCATTATTTTCTGGATATTTGCACGTGTCTACTTTTTAATGTAATTGAATCACTGGATGGTATAGATGAATTTGGAGATCATTTGCCATTAACGGTAAACCAGCCATGCCTACCTGCTCATTGATTATAATTTGTTTAATCACTGACAGCTATCACCTTCACCCTGTTATTTCACCACTAATATTGGCAACAAGAGAAAAGCTATTGCATGCATTTCCCCACGCTTATCAGAGCTCCAGTCAATTATAATATGTACGTAGCATAGTTTTCATATGAGGAGGCAAAAAGACTATGTAGTATTCAATGTTAGCATACAGTACCTACATATACAATAATAATGCACAAGTAGTTACTACACTACTTGTAGTGAGCCGCCTTAGGTCAAAACTGACAACTCTGCTTCACTCACTCACTCACAAATACTTGCATAAGAAGGCGTGTCCAATCAAGTATTTAGCATGACTATTGCACTAAATTTAAGCAGTAAAGTAAACATCCATTCAATAATTGTCACTTACAACATCATCTTTATTAATATAGTTACAGAATAATAAATAACCAAAATTACCCGATATTAAACATTTTAACATGACAAGGTTTCAAATATCGATCATGTGATACAAGTGCCGAAAACTCACAACACAACTACTCACTTTATACACGAGCATGCTCAGTTGCATGTACACTAACACGTGAACAAACCTGTGCACGCACACACAAACACACCTGAGAACACAGAGTGTCAGCCGCAGAACTGAGTCCATCAGCTATGGCCAGTCCTGTCATGTTCACAAACTGTTGCCATGACGCGCACAGATGTGGAGCATGTTCGAATGATATCATACACACATTACCAACAAAATGATGTACTAGAATACATGCTAGATTAGGAGTACCACTTACCGAAGCTCCAAGACCTGGGACAGAAAAATAATACATACATACATGTACATACACAAGTAGTAAATGCAATACCACAACAGAATACAGTTACTGTAAATATCTGTTCACTAAAGTAATGTTTCAGTTGTTTAGTCTGTTTGTCTTTGTTTTGCTGTTGATGTTGCCATTAACGGTCTTTACATGTATTGTAACTTGAATACGCCATATTAGGTATGAGATTGGATTAAAGATAACATTACGAAAGTGAACTCGCAATCCTGAACCACCATACTTTGGGACTGCAATGCCAGCCACTGAGCTTACACATGCTCACAGCGTGGCCACACCCATAGTAATAGGATATTGTTGACACAACCTTACCTACGTATATACCTAGAATTAACATTCTAATTGCTACCTTCACAGCAACACTAATGTGAACTAATGTCCAATGTCGTGCATGTATAGAATCATTCACTGAACATGACCTACCTGCAGATGAGTAAGCCAGGGAGATGTTATTGCCTTCTGGAAGGTGGCCAATAAAGATGAGAGACATCCACACGGTCAGGTACTCCAGAAATAATGTCAGCACCTGAACACACAAAATGAACCAATGGCAATGAAATATGGAATGTGGGGGGGAAAAAACAGATGACAGAGTAGTTAATGGATGGTGAAATAAATGATAAAAAAACACAGATTGTAAATAAAAATAAAAGGATTGCAAATAAACTAATGGCAAAATTATTAAGTGGGAAATTAAAAATGGTGAAATAAAATGAATAGAAGATAGTGAAATAAGAATGGCTAAAGAAATGAGTGTAGATGGTAAGGACAATGGAGACCAATGTGAGAGCAAATAAACTCTATGAATGCTCAAGGGATAAGAGTAAAATACAAGACATTGCCTCCATCTTACCAAACTCATCCACTGTCACTGCCTAACAAATATAAAACAATTAATGAAGGAGTAGGTTACAACGCTCTATTTTTTAATTAAAAACAAGAACAAGAAAAAACTACAGCAATTGCCTAGTTGTATGTGGCTGTCAGCTTGGTGCACCATGTGAAAATGATGCCAATAGATCACTCATAGCAACTGCACTGTTGGGCTAGTGCCTGTGCTGTTTAGGCAAGCCAACCTAGAGAAAAGTGAGCAAAATCATTTTCCAAGACAGCATTAGCTCCTGGAAATACTTTGTTAGTTTCTAACTTCCTCCACGGACACTACTCAAGACCCAGCGTGATGAACAGAGTCCATTTATGATGGAGGAATGAAGTTATTCATTGAATGTTATACACTGCTTAATGTGCACAGTTTAATGTTTATGCATGCAAAATAATTTAGTATCAGTTAACAAAAATACTGTATAGTCATAATGCTGTGTCAGCATTTATGATTGAAAGTTTAGCCCCAGGCTATACATTCTGGGGGAGAATTGTTGTCATTATTAAGATATGCTAGATAAGCTTATAGTACAGTTTGACAAAAAGCAATATGAGACATAGCTGCATATACAATCACTAGCTTCAGAAAATTTGTCCAACTGTACATACAACTCCATAACACCACAGGACATAGCAAGCAGCAGTGTGTGAACATGAGTCAGAAACCTGTTACAGAGTTCACAAGTGACAAGTGTATGGAGACTACCAACCAACACTGTAAGCTGTGTAAGTGGAGGCAACTGAGCAAGCACACATCTGGTGACTACAGTAACTAGGACCAGAAAACAGCTGCCCTCTGCAGTTAGTTACATGACAAGCCACAGGTGGAGGGGCAGCTATTAGTCCCAGTTCCACTGACCTATTTTAGTAACTAGCTATACTAGCACACACTACTCACTCACTTGCAACTTATGTTTATTAGTGGAACCTCCTCGTAGGTTCAAAGGTTGCATCATAAATTAGTTCACTGGACTAGTTGAATATATCTCAATCATCATCTCAGGATAAGTGGAATTACACTTCAATGTAAGGTAGAATTAATTTACACTATAGCCTCTAGCTGTTGCAGAGTGTGTGGAACAGAATAACTTAAGATTCTGACACATAATATACATTAAATAATTAGCAATTAATTATTAGTTTTGGAATTGAGCTCTGATATTCAATATGTTACACATAATTGCATACTAAAGTGCACAAAAGCACATGCCTAAACATGTACCCAAGCAGGCACCATATTAACAAAGTGTCCATTGACAAACCTTGGCACAACCTGAAACTTACCACTCAGCCAATAACAAACTTTGCCACACCCAATCTGACTAACACCAGCCAACCACATCACTTGCTACAGTCTTCATCCTTTCATTCTAGAAACTCCTTATTCATGCATGATCCTTAGAAGTTGTAAGTATTCACATTATTACTATTAACTTTATTATTATTATTATTATTATTATTATTATTATTATTATTATTATTATTTATTACACTGAGTATTACACTGAGTATATGTCACCACATTGATCGTAGAGTGCAGCATTAATCTCGTCATCAACACTACTACTAAAGATTGCACACACACACATAATCAGCAACTTAGAAACTCTGACTCCATCTTGGGCAATAAAATTAACAATTACTCCTTTCTCATGATTTCATAAAGTCTGTCAGCCTACAAGTCGAAGTTCACTGTCCAAGACAGAGTCAAGAAGAAGTGACACATGTCACATGTCTACCTATACATCTTGATCCTGTCTGCACCTAGTGATCCTGCCTATATATCCTGATCCTGCTACATATTTTGATCCTGTTCATGCATGCATGCAGTCAATCCTGCCTACATGAACACAACTTCAGATCAAGTGCTTAATTCAGTCTTTATGCCTTTCATTCATCTTATCATTTCTTTATAAATAAAGACGGCTTCATCGGGTAAACACTTCCCCAAAACGAGACATACACTGACTTGGCAAGTGAAACACTGTTAATTTAGTAATTTGGTATGTACTTAGCTACTTTTTTTTTCTTCTTTTAATTCTATTCAAGGGAACAGTTAAACTATAGAGATGGCCCAATAATGCTGCCTATACAGAGTGGCTCTATAGTAAGTAATTGTGTATTGTGCAATTAAATGTCACCTCTATGTTGTGTTGTTTCAATAATAACATTTCAATATGAGTAACTTAAAACAATTCCCTTCTATTTATAACCTAGAATCCTGATTACATTACACGATGGCTAAAAGTAACATTTTGTGAAAATCAAGATACTTAAAATTAGCGAATAGGCAACTGCAGCTATTTGACCCTTCTCACACTGAATCCAGAGTGCTAAACTTTACTGCTCACAATACCACAGCCGATCCAGAAAAGAGACAACCCAAAAGCATAAATCTGCATAGATCAATTCAACATACCATTGGAACAGATAGCTTGCACAAGGCCAGGGATTCTTCAACAATCCATTTATTCTGTAAGATTCTTATGACTCCCAGTAAAATTCCACGCAACTTAGCCAGCGTTGAAACCATTGTCGGTTTCGAGGGAACCAGAGACTCAGCAACTCCGTCGAGAACCACCATAATTTATTAACTACGCGAGGGTAACCCTTTACCAGTTAAAGGCGGTGCGGTCCAGTTTCAGATACCGGAAGTGGGAGTTAATTAATTCAGACTCAAGACCAAAATGTGGTATGTTTAGTCCGCACAAAGAAAGGGGCCCCAGCAAGACTACCATTTGGGAGGGGGGATGGGGTTTAGGGGGATTTACGCAAGGGTTGCTATATATTGTACTTAGGTAGGTAGGATGTTGCTAGGAGGTAAGACAATACAGAACTATCAATTCTAAATTTGTTGGCTAGTTTCAAGCATACAACTATGGTGATAGCTAATAAGTTCATAGTTAACAACAAATGAAATATAATAGATATTATAGTATTAGTCTTGATATAGAAAAAATGACAAGAATATAACTATTGTACCAAATGGGTTATCTTTGGGACTTGAACCTCCTTCTATAATAATACAGTAATAATAATTAAATTTATATTCACAGACTGTGAAGACAAACAAGCCACTATACAAACTTTTCTCTTGATAGTTAACTCTATAAAATGCCTCAATTTAATCTTACACATGGCATATCATAACACACACACACATACAAAATATGTGTGGCATTCATATACACTAATGTCACCACAAAGCTTGTCATTACCACAATGTACTAGACACCAACTCACTGAAGCAAACAGGTTCATTATCTATCCACATTCCATCCTCGCTACATCTCCTGGCCATTTTGCCACGTAGTATGAATCCAGGATTACAAGTATACTCAGTATATGCATGGTTGTATTTTATTGTTCCATTTGGTATTGGTGGTGGTACAAAGCAGCTAATAGCATCTATATCTATATACAAACGATACTAAAACAACTAAAATGACCATGACTACAAAAAAAAAACAGCAACAACAGTAAAGAAAAATTGGAGGTTAGTATTATTTGCACTCCACTCTCAATAGAGGACTTGTAGTCTCGAGGGCCAGACCCTCATGCCCCTCCCTCTGCAATCAATGAAGAATCCACGTGACCTCTGAGTCGTAAAGAATTTAATTACCGCCTATTGTTGCGGTTAAATTTTATCCCAACTGCTGCCTGTGGTAGTTTTAGCTTGATCTGGGGAATACCTACATCTGCTTTGGAAGACCCTGCTTGAACTGGTTGTGAGGGCGTGAACTTACTACTTACGGAATGTGTTGTTGATCAGCTGTTAAATGAGCTTGAAGAACACGATTTGCATGTACGACTATGAACTCCAACAGTACAACCAGTCCACTTTTAGGTTCTGAATAATTTCTAAGTAAAAAACAGTGGGAGAGCATAAAAGCAAAAACTTCCCCTCGGGAGGGAAACGAAAATATCTTTTCCCTGCACGAAGGAAAGAATTGCCCTCCGCTGTTCTGCTAGTCTGGCGTCGCCGACCCTTTTCCTTCTATAGGAAAAGAATCGGCGACGCCAGACTACTGTTCTGCATGCGCAGCTTTGTAACCAATGCCCTCCACAACACTTCTCAAAACTTCTTTCAACGTTTCCATATCGCAGCGACCACACACAGCTGACTAACCGACGCGTAGTGGACATCGGCACTGGGGCTGCAGGGCATTAGGAAAAGGGTCGATAGGAAACCTTGGATAACGGGTAAGGTGGAAGGGAGTATATAGGTTTGAGCGGGAGGCCAAGAGTCCTCGTGTTAGCAGTCAGACAAACCAACAGCAGGCCAGCCGGGCTAGTGACTGGGGAGTCGAGAAAGCGAGTTTGCGTTCACTGATAGATCGTTGGGTCGTGGTATCACTGTGGTTTATCCTACCCTCACTCTATTTCTTGTTGCAGCGGGCTCATAGCTTATAGCTACTGTTATAAAAGTCAGTAAGTTTGAGGGGTGGCTATACTTGTTGAGTTCCAGGATCTTATAACAACAAAAATTTATAAAAGAAGTTGTCTTTCTCTATCAGTTTCCCAAAGACAAAGTATTGTAAGATAAATTGGACAAAATAACAGTACATACAAGCTAGAGCTGTGGTTAAAGCAGAGTAAAAACCAGCCACTTCATATACTAGCCATCCTGATCCAAGTCACTTCCAGGAACAACCAGCAGGTTCACTATCTCCACCAGCAGCAACAACTCTTGGCATTGGTTCTGAGAAGAACCAGCAAAAACAACACCTGTTTTCGCCTCCCATTTTTCCACAACACAGCCAGGAACCGGCCATAATTTTATAATCTATCCATTTTTGTAATTTGGTATCTTTGCTGCAAGCTATGAGACAAGAAATAGAGTGAGTGTTAGGATAAACCAATACACTTTCTATGGTACAGGTAGGTCAGCGATACCATAAGTGGGCATGGCCGGATATACCTGATGTCATCATGCAAGTCCTCTATTAATCGCATGTATAAAGTATAACTCTTATTGTTTTCATATAATTTATGCATGTGTATATGCATGTGTATGCTATTGTAAATGATAATAAGATAAATTAAAGAAAGAGCATTTTGTGCAAAACTTAGTATGTCATTATAATTTTGTCAAAGCTCTTTGAAGTACATTGCTAAATTGTAAGTTAACAATGCAGCAATACAACCACAAATGCTTAGTTTATTTCGTAAATTTGAACCAACCTCTACATATGGGTGTCATTCCTGTCCAGTCTCCTTTGTGTAAAATTTTATTTGATCTACATCTTCTAACTGAATTACCAAATAAATGATATCCTTCTATACATGAATAAGATGCTTGAGCTTCATATGGTATAGAGTCCAAAATTTTTCCATAACCATACTTTACCGTTCCATTCTTTAGTGTCAGGTTTTTGTTACACACAAAAGACGGTATAACCGATTCTATTTTGTAATAATGAATACATAATACTGGTAATCTTTAAGTAAATGCAATAATTTAAAAAAATGTGATGTGTACTACGCGAGACTACGTCGGATCATGATGACACTAAAATGTTCAATAAAAATACTATACTACTTTAAGTTCTAAAATGCCAGCACTCTTTTTTTTTCACAAGCTTTTTCAACATTTGAAAGAAAATTGACTGTCACCTGGAATGAACTCAAAAAGAGTTCACACTGGGAAAATTAGAGTTCACACTGGAAAAAAAAAAAGTGTGGTGTGGGGTGGTTGGGGGGAGGGGGTTGGTCGTGGGTTTGGGTGGGGGTAGAAAAAGTGAGGGGTGGACAGAGTATACATCTGATGAATAAAAGAAGGTGGATGAAGGAATTGTGTGAAGTGATAAATTAGCAGAAACAAAGCCGTCCAATCCAGCATGACAGCCATTCGTTCTATCATGTTTAAAAGAGCCTAATACATTAGAAGTAAAATTATGTAGTACATCATTATTTCATGTTTACCGGTTATCCAGGACTGATAGAGAAATATTAGTGGGAATGTAAATAAATTAAACTCTAGCATTATCTAGCTTGCTGTCTATTTAATACAGTTATTCCCTGGATACAATTAAATCGCAAGATCGAACCGGAGGCTAGGCACCCCTCCCCCCCCCCCCCCCCCCCCCCCCCCCCCCCCCCCCCCCCCCTGGTAAATTCCAAAAAACTAATTCATACTGCGCATGCTTGTGATTTTATCAGTGTGCATCTCAATTTAAACGCACGTTTGACCGCCTGGAGGATAGTACAAGTCCAGTCTCCCAGGCCTGTAGCCAGGAGTTTACACAGGAGGTTCGGATTTCATAGAAACGCTAGAAAGCCACACCTACTTTTGTTTTCTTCGTTTATTCTTTAAAAAGCGAAAAAGAAGGGGGGAAATTATGCCAAAATTAATAGTTTATCTGCCGTTCTATGTGTTCTGTTAATGAATTCAGTGAACACTACTGACTATCAGCAATAAGCGGTAAACTGCTAACGTTAGAATACCATTAAGTAATAAATATTAATTTATTTCATGAAATTCTGGGGGGGGTGGGGGGGGTGGGGGGGGGAATTCCAGGGCACCCCTATTTCTCTGTATGAAACCCTGCCTAAGACAAAGCCTTTTTTTAGCAGAAGCGTGGTTAAAATGGGATGCCTTATTGGGACATTACACTGACAGTAGCACATTGCACTCCCCCCCCCCCCCCCCCCCCATCCCTCCCCTTCAACTTTTATTCTCTTAATGTAAAGCTAAGCATGGAGATGCCAGACATGGCAGATTTGATGGTCGAGTTGAAGAAGGCAAGGGAGGAAAAGAAGAAAATTGAGAGGAAAAGAAGAAAGTAGAGGAGGAAACGAAGAAAGCAAAGGAGGTACAGAAGAAAGCGGAGGAGGAAATGAAGATAGCGGAGGAGGAAATGAAGATAGCGGAGGAGGAAACGAAGATAGCGGAGGAGGAAACAAAGAAAGCGGAGGAGGATAAGGAGAAGGCAGAGAGTAGAATTAAAGACTTAGAGTTATTGTTGCACTCTCCTCAGTTGTCTGAAACATGGCCATAGAAGATTGACAACTTCATGGATGTAATGAAACATGTTGAACGGCTAAGGGACCCATTGAAACCAAGAAGCTACAGGGTGTATAGAAATCTGATAGAGCTTGAAACACAAAGCAGTGGAGTAAACACTTGTGGCTGTGCATGTGGTTAATTTGTCTTATTTGCAGGTGAGATCTAAGCGAAGGAGATCTGATCATGACGGTATGCTATTGTCAAATATTGTGCATGTGTAATCTTTTTTTCTCGCAGAATGGGAAGAATTGATTGAATGTGTTGTTCCTGAAGACGTATGGTTTAAGAATGAGTGTGTTGATGCTTTGGATCATCTCGATATTAAGACGTGTGATCAGGTGATCAGGTGGTAAGTGAGCAGGATTGTAGTGGTCAAGGTGGCATTGTACTTCAAGATGAAAATGCTCGTGTTCATTTAGGTCATTTATGCTTGAACTATAATCTCGCTCCTAGATTTTTTTAACCAAATGCTGTACTAAGGAAAGCGTGTCGGGACATGTTGGGGCAATTTCAGTGGGAATCATATAAAAACTACTTTAGTTACAATTTTGGGCAAATAAATTCACAAGCGTCCTTGCTGACACGTTATTCTTTGCACAACAATTGGGGCACCAGGTAAGTTGTTGGGCTCAAAGTTAGTGCTTCAATTTGGAAGCAGTGACAGGTCTAACTGAGCTTGACATGTTATACATAATGGTCGGAGATGAGAAGACAAGTTAGTGACTAAGTTCATGGTGAGTTTATGTACGTAGGGTCTGTTGTCATGCAAGGAAAAGTAAATTTGTAGAGACAATCGTTGTTTTACCTCATGAGTAACTTTAAACATTTTTATTTATTTTAGCGATGAATAAATAGATGTGAATTATGTGCACGCATATTTTATGTAGTGGAGTAAATGTTGTCTACATATGTTTTGGCAAGTTTTGATGAAGACAGCTTGTTGGTTTAGAAGTTTCTAATAAATCCATTCTGTAATTGCCTCTGTTTTAATGTCTTCCTAGTGGTCATTTTATTAGGTTAAGTCCTGTGTTTGTTATTCAGGTTTCTGAATCGGACATTGTGATTTATTATAGCGATGAATAAATAAATGTGAATTGTAACATAGATTTTATGTGGTGCAGTAAATGTTGTCTACATATTATTATGTTGGCAAGTTTTGATGATGAAGACAGCTTGTTGGTTTAACAGTTTCTAATAAATCCATTCTGTAATTGCCTCCGTTTTAATGTTTTCCTAGAAAAGTCTAACTAAAGTTTAAATGCATAATGTGTATTGGCATGCAAAGGCAGGAAAGAATATTGTATATACATATATATATGTGTGTGTGTGTGTTCGTATAGCACAAAAATGGTCAATTCTGCCTTCATTTATATCAAGTGCACTTAAATAGCTAGTATAGACTGTAGAAATTGTACTTAACCTTTTAATTTTACCAGACATTGTTAGTGGTCATTTTATTAGATTATGTCCCGTGTTTGTTATTCAGGTTTCTGAATCAGAACTTTGTCCGGTATCAGAAAGAGTAAGCACATGCACACACCACAGTGTCAGATGCTGTAGCAGTTATGTTGTTTAATGTGTAAGCAACTTCATACGGTTTCTTGCAATACGAGGTTTTTGGAATTAAAGGCATAGGTTACAGGTAAGTGGTGCTAGTTCACATTTGCTTATTATAGGACTCTGAAATTATTGTTCAGGTTTTGGTTAGACAGCATTTTAGTGGCCTTTTTGCTTGAATTATTTTTTGATGTAGTTTAATTTTTCAGAATCCAAATTTGTTATGGCTCACACCTTACCAAATCTTGCTACTCCTTAATTTTTAGACCCTGGCTGGTACAGAGCTGGTTGTGTTATCTTAAATCAGATTGTTGCTATTTTTTGAAAGAATAGTTTTATAGCATATATTTGACACTAAGAGTTTTTAAATGATTGGAAATGCTTATGAATTATTTTATTTAGTTATTTATTTTTTTAATCATTTATTTTAATATTTTAGTTATTTTGTTTAGCACCAGTGCTTATTTGTCTATGTTTCCTGGGTTCTTATTTGTCTATGTTTCTTGGAAGCCGATCATCAAATTAGGATATGCTCCATATCTATATCGATTGGAGACACAATTTGTCAATAACTACTGTGGCGAGATTCTATTTACAGCAAATGGTTATTTCGAAATACAGTCATCGTCCACCTCGCATCTTGCTGTTTATTTCTTTCATTTTGAAGATCACATTCCATGCTCTTCAGCTGAAGGACTCATTGGAATGGATTCAGAGGAAATCGATCAAACACCATTTTTCGAACAATTGTCTAAGATAAAGGACAATTTTTTTACATCTGCAAAGTATAGCCCAGGACAAGCATTTTGGGGGGCAATAGTCAGGGTTTCATAGAGGGGGGGGGGGGGAACCTGGGATATCCCCCCCCAAAAGAAAATTTCCCCCCCCAAAGATTTTGCTCATTCAATTATTTAATAGATTTGAATTTCATAATAGCAATACCATAAGAACAAAGACACGTTAAATAAAGTCACTCTCAAAGTATGATTCTATGATTGCTTTGTTTGAATATATCTAATATTTCACTAAAGTTTATTTCGTTCAGTTCAGGACCTTCAATGGCAATTCTCATTAACCGTGCCAAGTTCTGTTCTGTCAGCCGGCTTCGTAATCTAGTTTTTATGAGTTTCATTTCACTAAAAGATCTCTTAGCTGTGGCTGTACCAACTGGAATCGAAAGCATAATGTCAATCAGTTTAAACGTCTCTGAAAAAATTCCCGTGTAAGCAGCTGAACGTTTCAGTTCTTCTAATACTTCTTGGAACTCTGGTGCTTTCTCCAGCGATTTTGACTTCATAATTTCATCTCTTTCTTGAAGCAATGCTCTCTTGAATATAGCCCACTCTGATATTAAATAGTCATTGTTTAGCAGAGGTTTGAGGAATAAGGAGGGAAAAGTTTATTAATTTGTTTGCTCTATGTTAATTGACCTGATTTTCATTGCAATTCTGCTTATTTTGACAATATCTTTGAAGAATAATTCTGGATTGGATGTGGGAGGTGGGGGGAAGGGGGAGAGAAGATTTTCCTATGTCCCCTCGTTAGATTAAACGCTGTTAAATATATTACATTTACTAGTTTCATTGAAGTACTTAACAAATAAGGACTGTTTCATACAATCCCAAATTTCCCCCCCCCTAAACGCAAATCCTGTATGAAACTCTGATAGTGTAAGTGATGTACAGTGGTGCGAAAATGGAGTTCTAATCAAATTAGAAAATTCATTATTGAACTCTGTGGCAATAGATTTACCTTTGTCAGAAAATTATATACCATCCAATATATTTTTCGAAATTACTAACTTATTTTCTAATCAAGTAACAAACTTGAAGGTTTTTCACTCGACCTCTATTGAGACATCGTTCTGTTGCTTTTGGGAGGAGGGGACATGAAGAAGGAACTCCTCCACTAAGAGATGACGAAAGCATAGTTAGTGGCTGCATAGTGACAAAAGTGGCAGATCGATCGAAGGACAAGATATTGGATCAGCTGGTTTCTAATATGACTGTATGTATTGCAAAATCGTTAGAAGCTATGACAGCTCCGGATCTCAAATCATTGAAAGTGGCATCATGTTATGGTCTTATTTTGGACTACCTCCAACCCATTGAACTTTACAAATACTCGATGAACTTTGAAGCTGGAGAAAGAAGTTTAGTTTTGAAACTATCTCATCAAAAATTCTCTGGTATTTCACATGAAGTCACAAATAGAAGTATAACTTACATGCTTAAAAAGTTTTTCCACACCTACAGTCATAAATTATTATGTACACTCTTATTTGCTCCACTGATTTTTTCCCATGTTTGAAACTTATTAAATCGATTTGCTTCTTGTTATCCAAATTAACTAATTAAAACACGCAGGTATTTGATAATATTTTTAAGTAGTCGTTCACCTTCAGAACTAATCCATCAAAATAGAACACTGGAGCAATCCTGTAGAAATAATATTCCTATAGGATAATGTTATGAACTGCTTTATATAAAAGATATAAGAACATCCTTTCAAAGTGTGCACATATAGTTGTACATAACCAGACCCTACTGAAAAGCTTAACTGAACAGGTCACGTCCATTGAGTGGGTGGAGCTTCCAAAACTTTAAAACGAGTTTCAACTTCAATAAATTAAGTTGGTTAAATTTGTAGAAATCACGGACGCTTTAATTAACTTGCCCTATCTCTGGAATGGCTGGAGCTACAGCTCTGAAACTTGAAAATTCCTCTATTAAACAACTTTGCATCTGTACATCCTCCCCCTTTAATTTAACCCCTACCCCAGTCCGCTGCAGGAAAAGGGACAGTGGTCTTTACACAGCGGTGTCACCTGAATTCGATATGAAACCCCCAGTCCCCATCCCTGCAGCGGACACAGAACAGATTGCTAGTAACTCCCCCCAAACCCTCTGTTCGGGACTGTCCAGCAAGAAGAAGACTTGTGTCCGAACGTCGTAGCTGGGTGACTTAGATAACTCAAAAGATGAAGTTTAAAAAGCTTGTTATTATAGATAGAATAAATATACACAGCAAGTAAGATAAGATGAGTTACACGGAGTCAGTGAAAATGGTGACTAAGTAAAATAATACAGTGCATCAAACATATATAGAGTCAAACAAAGAAAGACATCGACGATCTCCGATGAAGGCGGACTTGAGGCACGAGAGATACTGAGCGTGCGTGTTCAGGTCGTTGAAACACTTGCTTACATTTGTGGAGGACGGTTGGAGTCCGAACACCCTCTATCACTGTAATACAGAGGAACCCTGCTAATCGGCGAACGAGCTAAGCGAGCGAGACAGGGGTAACACAATTGAAAATCGGGGTTTATTGGCGAGCGAGCGAGACACTTACAGGGGTAACACAATCGTAAATCGGGGATGTTTATTGGCGAGCGACCGTAGCGAGCGAGACAGTATTAGGGGTGGATAATGCAAAATCGGGTATATGTTATATGTATGTATGGATGGTACGTATGCTCTTTAAACGCGCGCGCGGGGAACTTTTTCTCCTAAAAACACGGCTATTTAGGCTTCACTCCAGTTTATTCTGAAACTACAGCATTAAGCAAATACTTAAGCTCCAAAGTATGAGAAAATTCCTGCTAAAACGCTTGTTTTCAAGACACAAAGTTGATTCGACAGGTTACTATGGCATTGAAGACCCTTTTCCAGACTTAATTTCAAAACTTCGCCGTTTTATGGGGGGATACGGAGTGCCGGTTGTTGGTTGTCAAGAGCCGTTGGTAGTCAGAATGCCGTAGTATTAATGCTATGGAAGCTACTACTTCTCGAGGGAAGCTGAGATAAGTACGCAATTCCATATTTGTTAGCTAAATATGCTAAATTAACTCTGGCCTTTTAGTGCAATAGATTGTAGCTGAAATTGTGCACTTCTGGTCCAAAGCTTCAAATTTATTATAAGAATTTAGTACAATATTCTAAAACATATTAGAAGGGGTGCCACCATGTTTGGTGCTTTATTGAAGAGTTATGAGAGTACAAATAAATCCATATCTTGAGCATTAATTTGCGATATGCGCGTGAATTTAAATTTTCGCGGGGTATTACTTTTGTATAGCAAAAATTAAATTCGCGAAAAATACTTTACCAACTCCATGTGGTTAAGTCAGTACTATGGATTGGGAGGCTTGTGTGATCTGTGGTCATGGTGGTGGAGACCTGAGGTGTCCAGCAAACAGCAAGCAAGGTAATGGACTTGAAATATATAGCCAGTTTTTAGAAAGAGTTGCCAAGTTTCAAGAGCTTCAGGAGCTGCCTGCTAGTATTAAGTTCAGTGAAGAGCATGATGCTGACATTTTCTTGAAGAATCATGCCAAATGGCACAAGTCTTGCCACTTGAAGTTTGCCCCTTCTAAACTGACTCGACTACAAAGTAAAAGACTGCTTGTTGGTGAATCCCCTAATGAACATCATCAGCAAAGGAGGTCTAAGCGACGAAGATTATCAGGCAGTTTTGACAAAAGAGGTTGTATATTTTGTTCTGAGGTCAGTGGCACCCTGCATAATTGTTCCACAATGGAGTTAGATCACGACATAAGAAGAATGGCTACTGAGCTACAGGATACAGAGTTACTTGCTAGAATTTCTGGGGGAGATTTAGTAGCAATAGAAGCTAAGTACCATTTTAATTGCCTATCAGCTCTTAAAAGTAAATTCAGAAGTGCTCAAAGGTCCATGCGTAGCTGTACCACTAGTCAAGAAGATCACCTCATTGAGGTTGAAGCATTTGCCCGTTTAATATCTCACATTGAAGAACATATAGTTAATGGAATTTTTGTATTCAAACTAAGTGAGCTTCACAAGGTTTATACAGATTTGTTACTAGAATTTGGTATTAACATGGATGTACATAAAACAAGGTTAAAATTAAAAATACTTAATCACTTTATTGGTAATTGTCAAGAGCAGTTATGTGACGGAAAGAGTATTACACTGGTTTTCAATCAAGGTCTAAAAGACATGCTCAAGGAAGCCGTAGATTTTCGTGACTTTGAAGCAGAAGCACTGACAATGATTAAGTTGGTAAAAGTACTTAGGAAAGAAATGATGGAATATAAATCTTTTGAATTCACTGGGAGTTTTTCGCATGACTGTCAAACTAGTGCAGTGCCTAATACTCTTAAGATATTTTTTTCTCTATTACTGAATGGGTCAAGCACAAGGAGTAAGCACAGCCATGATACCCAGGCTTCCCTAACTATAGCACAATTAGTATATTTTAACACCAAGTACAATACAAGTTCTGTTAGTCTTCGACATAGCAAAGCTCGTGAACCACCTCTCCCTGTGTTCGTAGGGCTACATACTCATACATTAGTAAGGAGTAGGAAAATGGTGGACACTCTATACAAACTAGGTATTAGTATTAGCTATGATCGTGTGTTACAAATTGAAAATTCTCTTGCCACTGCTGTCTGTGATCGCTTTAAAAAGGATAATTTGGTATGTCCAGCAAATCTGCGAAATGGTCTAGTTACTGTAGGTGCTCTAGATAATATTGATTATAATCCCTCTGCTACTACTGCACAAGGATCCTTCCATGGAACAAGTATAAGTGTTTTCCAACTTCCTAAATCTGATTGCACTGGTATTGTCAGAGATCCCATAGTTATTGATGGAGCACCACTAAAAGAATTTTCCCTTCCAGATGAATATACCACTGTACCAGCTGTATCATGTAAAACTGATAAACTGTCTGTGTCACAACTAGCTTATGATGACAAATCTGCTAGCCTTTTAGAAGGTGCAAAGGTTGAAGAGGAAAAATGGGTTAAACATAGTATTGAGTTATTATCAAAGAACATTCTTGTGAAAGGTGATTATTTATCTTGGGCAGCATATCATGCTTCCCTTGATACTAATGCATTGGATTACCCGGCACTTATTGCACTATTACCATTATTTCATGAGAAAGCCGCAACACTTTCAATGGTGAAACATGGCATGGATGTGTTGAAGTCTATCACAGCACATCTCAATCCTGGACAGATTCCAATTATGGCTTTTGATCAGCCTCTTTTTGCTTTGGCAAAATTTGTCCAGTGGAGTTGGCCTGAGTCATATGGGGAGAAGCATTTTATCGCTATGTTTGGAGGACTTCACATAGAAATGGCTTTGTGGAATACTATTGGAGATCTATTGGAGAGTTCAGGGTGGACATCTGCCTTGTGTGAAGCAGATGTAGCCTCATCAGGAGTAGCAGATTCGTTTTTGAAAGCTAGTCATCTCACAAAAACAAGACATGCTCATCAGGTTACAGCTTTAGCACTGCTAAATTACAAGAAGAAGCATGGGAACACTATTGCACTTCATCCCACAGTGATATCTCCTTTGAGACTTGGAAGAATAGAATGATTAGTGCAAGTCCGACATTTCAGTTCTGGAATATCATCCTGAAGTTTGAAATATTGGTATTAATTTTGGTGAGGGCTCATCGTCAGAAGAATTTTGATCTTTTCATTGAAGCCTTGGAAGCATTAACCCCATGGTTTTTTGTGTTAGATCATCCTAACTATGCCAGATGGATACCAATCCATCTGAGGGACATGAAAGCTCTGTCTGCTCAAGCCAAAGAACAATTGAAGAATTCTTGGGTTATACCAAAATCACAGAAAAAGTATTCCTGCATGCCAATAGATCAAGCCCATGAACAGAACAATGAACTCGTAAAAGGGTCTGGTGGAGCTGTGGGATTGACAGAGAATCCCTCCGCATTTCGAAGGTGGATGGTAGCTGGACCAGAGCAGGCAAGAATAATAAATGAATTCGAATGTCAGATTGTTAAATCGGAAAAATCGAGCCATTTGCAACATGAGCAAAGTCATTCGGCTCAGTTGTTGTTTCAAAAACAAGTAAACAATCTAACTGAAGTTATATCTACTATGGGAAACCCATTTAAAGAGGATTCAAATGAGCTTATCGTTCTGGATACCCGAAACTGTGCTGATGATGCTGTAGTTTCAACAGTAAAGACCATTGAAGAGTTGGGTTTCAATCAATATCAGCAATATGTAGTTAATGTCATCAAGAACCAGTCAACATCTATTCACCATCCTATAAAACGAAATTCTTTACCTCTATTAAAGCGACCGTTGTCAAAAGGAAAAAAAAAATTGAAACAACAGGTTGATTGTTTAAAGAGTGATTGCAATCTTTTCAGTCACTTATATATTGCAAGCCAATTTCGTGACAGCAATCTTGACAATTTTTTCTCCCATGAAAATCAGCCATGGCCACCTTCACTTTCTGAACAAGGTAAACTTCGTCTACCAGCAAATAAATCTGATTTACTTTCTTGTATAGGAGAAGCTACCATTCTCAATCCTCCAAATTTGTATGATGTGAAAATCGTAGATGGCCCTGCAATTGTCCATTCTCTTTCTGCTAATTGTAACCGAGTAAAAACTTTTGATGAGTATGCTGATAGTGTGTTTGTAGAATGGATAGAGAAAGCATTGCACAATAGCAATCGAGTTGATATCATCTGGGATCAGTATAAGCCCAATAGTCTGAAAGATTCAACAAGAGAAAAGAGGGGGAAAGGCATTCGTAAGAAAGTAAGTGGACCAACAAAGCTACCATCCAATTTCCAAAATTTCTTGCGTGATTCTAAAAACAAAGAGGAACTTTTCAATTTTCTTTCGACAAAAGTATCCCACAGCAATAGTCTCTCAGGAAAAAATGTCTACATAACCTCAGGTAAAGTAAGACAAAAAACTTATATCAGTTATTAATTACAGTTATGTATGTCATTACAGGTCAAGATGTGATGTGTAGAGTGCCATACATGCCAATGTCTTCATGTAATCTCGAAGAAGCTGATAGCAGGATTTGTGTCCATATACAGGATGCCATTGAGAAAGGTGCCAGAAAGGTGTGCATACGAACTGTTGACACTGATGTAATAATAATTACAGCTGGCATATTTTTTGAACTCCAAGATTTGTACCCAAATATTGATATATGGGTAGCATTTGGTATGGGAAAAAATTTCCAGTATTACTACCTCAATGGGATTTGCCAAAACCTTGGTAAAGAGAAATGTCGAGCTTTGCCTTTTTTTCATTCATTTACGGGTTGTGATACAACCTCCCAGTTTCTTGGTAAAGGAAAAAAATCGTCATGGGTAGCCTGGAAAGCATATCCTAGTGCTACTGCAGCTTTTCAGTATGCATATAGAAACCCTTTCATGAAGGTCAACAAGAACTCTGTATGTTTTGAACTTATTGAACGATTTACATGTGTTCTTTATGACAAGACCACATCAATCACTAGTGTAAATGATTTAAGGCAAGATTTATTTTCAAAAAGGGCAAAATTAATCAACAGTATCCCACCCACACAGGTAAGCTGCTCGTTTTTTATGTGTATTTTTACTGGCTGATAATTACTTTTTGTTTTCTTCTTGATACTTAGGATGCTCTTATAGAGCACACTAACAGGGCATTGTATCAAGCTAGTATATGGGCAACTTGCCTTCACACACATCAAACCATCCCTTCTCCAGAAGGATTTGGTTGGACTGAGGAAGAAGGTTGGAAACCAGTGTGGACACTTCCTCCTGAAGTTGCAAGTGCATGCCAAGAGCTTCTTAAGTGTGGCTGCAGAGCACTTCCCTTGTGTTCAAAGAAGTGCAAGTGTAAAGATGCTGGACTTCAGTGTACTCCACTTTGCAATTGTGGTGGCTCTTGTGATCATTAACATTTCTTTTTTCATTATTTGATTTTTCATTCTCTACCAATTTTAAATATATTTTCATTTGCCTTTGATTAAGTTGCATCCTATCTGCAATGTATAATATGAATATGATGATTTTAACAAGAATAAATTTAACTACCAGGGATGTCTGTCATCCTTCTTAAATGCTGACTATGCACTGTTAAATTCGGCATTAATTTAAAATAGTTTTGGTTATCACAAAACAATTTCAATTATTTTGTCCAAAACATTTATAGTTTAGTTAATCCTATCCTGAATGTGGTATGTACTAATTTCAGACCCTTGTTGAAGCATAAATCTTCCTAAAATAATTTTTGCACATTTAATGCTAAATATTCGAATATTTCAGAACAGAGGTGTGATTTTTGGTGGCACCCCTTCTAGATTCATTAAGTATAACCTAAAGAATATTTACACAAAGTTTTATGCTTTGGACCAGTTTTGCACAAAATCAAGGAAAATCTGATTTTATCTACTGCACTATTTCTTTTTTGTAGCTAAGAGCTAGTCAACAGTGACTGGTAAATTCAAATAGTCAGATTGGCTCAAATTTGGTACTACAAAAGTTACCACTGCTCAAGAAAATGAGGTAAGAAAGTAATTTTGTATTTGTGTGCTAAAATTGATTGTCTTTTGTTTTTGTAGGTGAGAGCTTGTTGTCAAGAATTCAAGGTAATTCAGATGGTCAAAGTAACTTCAATTTGATACTACAGAAGTTATCAATACTCAAGAATGATGTAAGTAGTAATTCCATATTTGTTGGCTAAAATTACAAATAATAACACTGGTTTATTTTTTATCGTAGCTGAGAGCTTGTTCAAGAGTTACTGGTGATTGAGATTATCAGAATGGCAGATGTTTGATACTACAAAAGTTACCATTAATAAGGGTAAGAGAGTTGATTTTGTATTTGTTTGCTGAAATCAAATGTCGTAACTGCTATTATAGTGTTTGCATGAAGTAAGCTAAAACATAGTAACATTTTATGTTACCTAACTATCAGGCTCGCTCGCCATTTGTGCTCAAGCACACCACTAGTTTATTTATTTATTGGCGAGCGAGCGTAGTGAGCGAGACAGTATTAGGGGTGGATAATGCAAAATTGGGTATATGATATATATATATATGTAGGTATGTATGTATGGATTGTACGTATGCCCTTTAAACGCGCGCGCGGGGAATGTTTTTCTTCAAAAAACATGGCTTTTTAGGCTTGACCCCAGTTTATTCTGAAACTACAGCATTAAGCAAGTCTTACTTTATAATTAAGCTCCAAAGTGAGAAAATTCTTGCGAAAACGCTTGCTTTTCAAGAAACAAAAAGTTGATTCGATCGGTTACTATGACATTAAAGACCCTTTACCAGATTTAAATTCAAAACTTCGCCTTTTTTCCGGCTAAGTGCGGCTTGTTACTAGTTGTCAAGAGCCACCTGTAGTCAGTACTAAGAGAGCTATCACTACTTCTGAAAAGCGTATGTAAAGCACATAAAGTATTAATGCTAAGGAAGCTACTACTACTCGAGGGATGCCGAGGTAAGTACGCAATTCCATATTTGTTAGCTTAATATGCAAAATAACTCTGGCCTTTCTTTTTTATATAGCTAAGAGCTTGTTGTCAACAGTGACTGGTAAATTCAAATAGTCAGAAGGACTCAAATTTGGTACTACAAAAGTTACCACTGCTCAAGAAAATGAGGTAAGAAAGTAATTTGTATTTGTGTGCTAAAATTGATTGTCTTTTGTTTTTGTAGGTGAGAGCTTGTTGTCAAGAATTCAAGGTAATTCAGATGGTCAAAGTAACTTCAATTTGATACTACAGAAGTTATCAATACTCAAGAATGAGGTAAGTAGTAATTCCATATTTGTTGGCTAAAATTACAAATAATAACACTGGTTTATTTTTTATCGTAGCTGAGAGCTTGTTCAAGAGTTACTGGTGATTGAGATTATCAGAATGGCAGATGTTTGATACTACAAAAGTTACCATTAAGGTAAGAGAGTGATTTTGTATTTGTTTGCTGAAATCAAATGTCATAACTGCTATTATAGTGTTTGCATGAAGTAAGCTAAAACATAGTAACATTTTATGTTACCTAACTATCAGGCTCGCTCGCCATTTGTGCTCAAGCACACCACTAGTTTGTATATATGTTTGGACGTACGTATGTCATTTTGTACTTTGACCCTCGCGTTTTTGTGTTAGTTCGGTTGTCGACCCCGTCCCAAATTGCACTAAACAGAATCCTCTGGTTTATCGATCAGTACCCGTATCACCCTAGAAATTGAATTGTTTACCGTTTTGAATTCTTTTGCGGGTGCAATTAAAACTTGAAAACTTAAGGGACTATTCGAGTTAGTGGCGGTGGTAAGTCAATGCGTTCTTTGTCATGGTTATAAGCCGTGCGTAACAGTATTTACTTGAAAATACATTGTCCACTAGACTACTGCGAAGGTAAGTCTGTGTAGGTGCATGTCCAGTTGTGCCAAAGCATTGTGTGTTACAACCACTACTTAGCTAAAGAATACCACAAAGAAAACTTTTGAATAACGTGTATTGTTTTGTTTTGTTTTGTTTTTCCTTCCAAGCAGTTAGAGTTGTTACTATGGCACTGAAATCCCTTTACCCTGTATGCTAAATTTAAAAACTGGAACTTAATTTCAGTAACTTCAGTGTTAGAAGTCAAAATCATTCATATAACAATAGTATAGTCTTTAGGCTCGCTCGCCATTTGTGCTCAAGCACATCACTAGTATGTATGTATGGTGGATGGTACGTATGCTCTTTAAACGCGCGCGGGGAACGTTTTTCTCCAAAAAAACACGGCTTTTTAGGCTTGACTCCAGTTTATTCTGAAACTGCAGCATTAAGCAAACCTTACTTTATACTTAAGTGCAGAAGTGTGAGAAAATTCAGGCGAAAACGCTTGCTTTTCAAGAAACAAAAGTTGATTCGACCGGTTACTATGGCATTGAAGACCCTTTTCCAGACTTCATTTCAGAACTTTGCCGTTTTAGGGGGATACGGAGAGCCGATTGTTGGTTGTCAAGAGCCATTGGTAGTCAGAATGCCATAGTATTAATGCTAAGGAAGCTACTGCTACTCCAGGGAAGCTGAGGTGAGTACGTAATTCCATATTTGTTAGCTAAATATGCAAAAAAAAATGGCTCTGGCCTTTCTTTTATGTAGCTAAGAGCTTGTCAACAGTGACTGGTATATTCAAATAGTCAGAATGGCTCAAATTTGGTACTACAAAAGTTACCATTGCTCAAGAAAATGAAGTAAGATTAATTTTGTATTTGTGTGCTAAAATTGATTGTCTTTTGTTTTTATAGCTGAGAGTTTGTTGTCAAGAATTCACGGTAATTCAGATAGTCAAAGTAACTTCAATTTGATACTACAGAAGTTATCAATACTCAGGAAATTGAGGTAAGTTATTTCCATATTTGTTGGCTAAAATTACAACTGGTTTATTTTTTTATCGTAGCTGAGAGCTTGTTCAAGAGTTACTGGTAATTGAAATTATCAGAGTGGCAGATGTTTGATACTACAAAAGTTACCATTATCAGGTAGGAAGGTGATTTGGTATTAGTTTGCTGTAATAAAAGGTCATAACTACTATTATAGGGTTTGCATGAACTAAGATAAAACATAGTAATTCAGCGAGCGAGCGAAGCGAGCGAAGCTGACTATCAGTCGTGTTCAATTGAGATTTCAGATATATATATGTATGTATGTATACGTACGTCAAAATATTTCTCCCGCACTTCTAATTACGTAAGTTAGGTAAAGCGTTCACAGTTCCAGTATTTTTCAATTAAAGAGCACGGATAATCCTGCTGCACTGCCTTACACAACTTTGTTTCAACCAAAAAGTTTATAGCTACTCTCTTCTTGAAACAATTGTGAAGTCTTTGTCAAGCTGCACTTCTTTGCCACTGCTTTCGAAATTGCACTACAGTTAGATGTAATTTCTGTCCTATTTTTCTGTAAAAAGATTCTGCTTGCTCGCCATGCATTTGTGCTATTCGAGCGCACCACTAGTAATATTGTATTGTTATGGTACCTAAATATCAGGCTCGCTCGCCTTTTGTGCTCAAGCACACCACTAGTTTGTATATGTTTGGACGTACGCATGTCATTTTGTACTTTTACCCTCGCGTTTTTGTGTTAGTTATGTGGTCGACCCCGTCCCAAATTGCACTAAACAGAATCCTCTGGTTTACCGATCAGTACCCAGAAATTGAATTGTTTACCGTTTTGAATTCTTTTGTGGGTGCAGTTAAAACTTGAAAACTTAAGGGACTTCCATTTCTATTCGAGTTAGTGGTGGTGGTAAGTCAATGCGCTCTTTGTCATGGTTATAAGCAGTGCCAACAGTATTTACTTGAAAACACATTGTCCACTAGACTACCGCGAAGGTAAGTCTGTGTAGGTGCATGTTCAGTTGTGTTAAAGCATTGTGTGTTACAACCACTACATAGCTAAAGAATATCACAACGAAAACTTTTAAATAACGTGTATTGTTTTGTTGTTGTTTTTTCCTTCAATTCAAGCAGTTGCAGAAAGTTGTTACTATGGCACTGAAGTCCCTTTACCGTGTATGCGAAATAAAAAAACTGGACCTTATTTTCAGTAGCTTCAGTGTTAGAAGTCAAAATCATTCATATAAAAATAGTATAGTCTTTAGGCTCCTCACCATTTGTGCTCAAGCACATCACTAGTTTATATATATAATGTTTGGACGTATGTATGTCATTTTGTACTTTGACCCTCCGTATTTTTGTGTTGGCTCGGCGTTCGACCCCGTCCCAAACTTCACTAAACAGAATCCTCTGGTTTAGCGACTATGTATTACCCTTATCACCTTAGAAATTGAATTGTTTACCGCTTTGAATTGTTTTGTGGTGCAGTTAAGGGTGCTGGCACATAGCAACCCGCGTGCACTGTTAATTGAGTTCCCAGACCACCAGTTGTAGTTCGTGGCTAGCTCGTACGGAATTCCGCCTTCAACTTCCTTGGGTATAGTTTGGCGAGCGAGCGTAGCGAGCGAGACACTTACAGGGGTAACACAATTGAAAATCGGGGATGTTTGTTTATTTATTTATATATGTGAGCGGGTCTGGGAAAAGGGACCTTACGGCGCAAAAATTGAAATTGAGATATAGGCTCCAGAAGTAAGTCATCGGAAAAATTCTTTCTTTCTCCTATTTTTGTTTTTTGCAGAATTAGTTTTAGTGACCCTTACTCTAAGTCTATGCCAAATTTCGCATGTCAAAACGACTTAAAAGACCCCAAGCGTGCCGTGAAAAGACAAGCTACTTTTTATTCTCTCTCATTCTCGAAGTACAATAAACGGGGAATGGGCGGAGTTTCTAGTGCTAGCTAAAAAAAAACGGCATAGCTTTGAGACTACTGCATGCACTCTACAGCTTACCTTTGGCTTAAAGTTTACCGCTACAGCGAATAGAGCAGCCAAGGATTCCAACAAGACAGGTCGTGAGACGCTCTGAAAGCTAAAAAGAACTCTACACAAACTTCGTTAGACGCCGAAAAAGCGGCTGTACGATTTAATTGCGTATGCGGAGTACGCCGTTAAGTATACAGAAACGGTAATTATACCGGAAGTGGAAATTCAATTTATGTTTTCTCGATTTCTAGCTCAATTGCTTTGCTGAATAGGGCCCAGTTCAACTGCCAGTTTCTCTGCGTGTCAAAAGTTTTACCCTCCAGTATTTTAGCACTAAGTTGAGATAAATATTGTATCTTTTTATTAGCATAAATAACTCAATTTTTTTGATTTGCGTCATAAGGTCCCTTTTCCTAGACCCACTCACATATATGGACGTACGTATGTCATTTTGTACTTTGACCCTCCGTATTTTTGTGTTTGCTCCGCGTTCGACCCCGTCCCAAACTTCACTAAACCGAATCCTCCGGTTTAGCGACCATTACCCATGTCACCTTAGAAATTGAATTGTTTACGGCTTTGAATTGTTTTGCGGGTGCAGTTAAAACTCAAAATCTTATAGGAGCTCCATTTCTATTCGAGTTAGTTGCGGTGGTAAGTTAATGCGCTATTTGTCACAGTTATAAGTAGTATTTACTTAAAAATGCATTGTCCACTAGACGAACCACGAAGGTAAGTCTTGCGTAGGTATGTTCAGTTGTGTGAAAGTATTGTGCGTTACAACTACTATTAAGAATATCACAAAGAAAATTTTAAATAACGTGATTTGATTTTGTTGCTTCTTTTTCAATTCAAACTGTTGCGGGAGCGGTTACTATGACATTGAAACCCCTTTACCTCATACGTAATTTAAAAACTCGACTTTATTTTAATAGCTTGAGTGTTAGTTGTTAAAATCAAATTTAACAATAGTGTAGTTTAAGGCTCGCTCGCCATTTGTGCTCAAGCACACCACTAGTTAGCGATCTTACTCGATCTATTCTTGCGTAATCCCCTGGTGGTCTGTTATATATCGGGATCCTGGGTTTTATTTCAGGGCTGGTTTTATTCTGGCAGGTCTCTCCTTCTTTGTTGGTGGGTTATCAAGTTGTGGCCAATGGCTAGTAGAAGAGTCAGAGGAACAAAGAGGAAACATCAACTTCTTGCTGCTAGGCACAAGAAAAGATGTAATCCCAGTAGAAGTTGATTGTTGCAACACACAAAAAAATAGTTCTAGCTACCTTAGCTACTTGTACACCAACTAACAATACACTGTCTGTCATCTGACAAAATTACTGGCAAAATCCTAAATATTCAATTGCACATCTGAGGAATTATTGATTCAACGTAACTACATTTTTTACAAAAAAAAAAATTGCAAAATTGAGATAAAAAGTTTGTGTCAGGTTTATTATTGGTATCTCTGATGTAATATCACAGGTCCTGAATTGGAAGTGGGCGTAGGTCCATCTGTGCCAATGAATGCCGGTTCGTCTGTGCCAGCAAGCACAGGTCCGTCCGTGTCAGTAAACACAGGTCCGTCTGTGCTAGCAAGCACAGGTTCATATGCACAATTCAGCGTAGGTCTGTCTGTCCCAGTAAGCAGCACAAGTCCATCTGCACCAGTCAGTGCAGGTTCCCCTAAAAGATCAGGCATGCACACATATGAAGCAAGCACTTCCCCCGTTGTTGGTGGTACACTTGTGGACTAAGGTCTAAATCCTGCTGGTACTGCTGGAGGTGCATTGGAACTTGTACCTACAATTGCATTACTTAATAGCAGAGGTAAATATATTTGTGGCACAAAAAGAAACAGGATGTCTAGACAAACTTCACATTCAGTCTCCTAGCATGCAAATGAAGGAGTGGTTAGCTCAGAAGACCCTGTATACCAATGCAGCACTACTCACCAGATCCCTTGGAAAGTCCAGCATCACACCAACACAAGCCAAGAAATTAGTCACTCAAGGCATCGATTTCCACACTCTATTGCTTCTCCGTAGATACCAAGGATGCCTTCGTTGCCTCCCTGAAGCAGAAGGGAGTCAGGAGCAAGCCGCTCGGAGAGAAGTTGTACAGGGCGCTCTGCTCAACTTAGAAGTCTCAGCAGGGGCGCCTTCTCTCCATTTCGTTGTCTGTGTTTATTAAATTTTTCAAACGGGCTCTTTTCAGAGCCACTGCATTCCAAAATATTTCACACTAAACAATAATCCGCGCGTATTCCTTCTGAAATTGACAAACTTGTGCGAGGAATGATTGGCTTGTTCTGCATGATATTTCTGGCTATAAGTACGGAATGGGGGTTCAGAACCATTCTATTTTTGGAATACAGGTACAGAAGATAAAAATAAAAATAAATTACAGAGGGAAATTTCGTAATATGAAGGTTAAAGTCCCACGTTAACCGGCGTTAACGTCTGCACTGGGAGGGGCAGGGCAAGGTCACGAGAGTGACATGGAAATAGGTGGAGCACGGCTTAGGCGGGAAGAGCAGACCTCGTGCTAGCAACAGTCAGTTAGTCAAAGCAGACAGCAGAGACAACATGGATGATGAGAACCCTCAGGCAGGACCAGCCCCAGTTGTGGCTGCCGTCAACCTAGACGACCGCACACTGGAGGCAATCGTAAACGCAGTCGCGGATAAGATCAAAGAAGCTGACAGAGATCGAAATAGAGGTGAGGGTGGTAGGAAGGGTACATAAGGGGATCTCCTCAGCTAGTCCTCTCCAGCCAAACGGCTTTGAAACGTACGGGATGCGAGGGGGGGGGCTGAGGTTAGCTGGGGTAGGTGGGTAGGAGTAGGGGGAAGAAGGTGTTAGGAACTCGGGCATTAATTAGGATGATCAGGGAAGGGCAGCACAGCAGCCGGTTTTAGAGCAGAGCAGGGCTCACAAAAAAAAAAAAAAAAAAAAGAGAGAGAGAGTATAATGAATGACAGAGCATCACCATGGTTAACACAAGTAGGCAGGGGAGCAGAGGCAGCAGAGCAGATGAATATTAGACAGGCCTGAAACAGGGCCGAACATTGCGGGCAGGACAGGCTGGTGGCGATAAGCAGGCCACAGGGGGGGCTGGCTAGCAGCAGCCCACGCCGAATCTGGCAGTGAGGCGTTGGTTCTTGGGGCAGGTCAACGGCAGTCATCAGGCAGATATTATATAGGTATGGACACCCATACATATGTGACTAATCACAATGCAGGATTGGCTGGGGCCGGGCTAGGGACCGACAGCAGGGTCCTAGCTGCTGGATAGCGGCATAGGCTGGTGGCACATGGCAGGCTACGGGGGGTTAGGGTAGGTTGCCAGCTTGCCGAGACATTCGCAGAGATCTAGCATTATAAGCAGGGTGAGCCGAGGACGGCAGGCAAGACACCGGACCGATAGCTGGGTCCTGGTAGCAGAACGCACAAGGCTGGTGGCGGCAGGCTGGCCACAGGCAAGTAGTGGGTTGGGTTATGCAGGGTATGGGACCGCCTACAGGGTCCTCGGCAGCAACACCCACAAAGCTGGTGGCGGCAGGCAGGCCACAGGCAGAAGTGGGCAGATGGGACCACCGGCAGGGTCCTGGCAGCAGATTCACGAAGCTGGTGGCGGCTGAGAGATAGGGCCAGGAACATGAACAGGGCCCGAACATTTAGGCGGCAGGCGGGCAAGGTGTCAATTAATTGTAGGGGGAGGCGGCTACTTAAGGACAAGGGCGGGATGGGTGAGAAAGCTTGTGGCTGGCGCCATGCAAGGTCAGCTTTGGCGCGAACGTCGCAAGGACCAACATGGTCATTACACTAACGTTATTTTATGGCAGGTGGTCCGGGACAGCTCCCGGAGTGCAGTGAACTGGCTGGCTGCGGGGTGCTGGCAGAGGCTGAGGCGGGGGAGTCGGGCTCGACTGGCAGCGACCCCTACAGCGGAACTCCACTCAGTGCCAGGCCAGCAAGGCCCGAGTTGGGCGACAGTTCAAGATGCCCGACCGTGACCCTGGGGCCAGGATTGCCGCCGATCTCCAGGCGGCTGGTTGACAAGATACAAGCTTTGGAATACGTAGACCTGGCAGAACTCCCACCAGCTCATGGGAGGTCACAGCCAAGCCACCAGCTGTCGGACGACAGGATAGTGGTGGTACAGGCGGCCGACCTGCTTCAGACCCGGAAGATAATTCCGAACTTGGCAACATGGGTGCAGTGCTTTACGCTATACATCACAGCACTGACAGGAAAACACCCCCACAGGCTGACTGACCTGTTGGGCTACATGTCTCTCACGGCACGAAACAGTAAGAAGTACAAATGGCCATCATGGATCGTCTACGATCAGAATTTCAGACAGGAGGCAGCTGGAAACGCCTCGCTGACATGGGCGAAAGCAGACCCGAGCCTATACGCCCAATGTTTTACCGGGCAGGAAAAGGCAACAGAAAACTGGTGCTCGAGGTGCCACAGCGTGGACCACCAATCATATGAATGCCCCCAGGCAGCCAGAAAAAGACCGTGGAATGCAGGCCCAGGGGCGCAACAAGCCCAGCAAGCGAGGGGCTCACCACGGCAGAGTGCTGAGATTTGCCAAAAGTTTAACAAATATAATGGGGATTGTAAATTCGGAAATGCGTGCCGGTTCTGGCATGCATGCAGCAAGTGCAAGGGCCCCCACCCAGTGACCAGATGCAAATCGGGAGCCAGCAACCAACAGCAAGCCGCCCAGTAGCGGGGTTGGAGGGGGATGGACTCTGTGAACAGGACAACCCGGGAACGGACAGCTCACGAGACAAATGTATTAATAAAGCGATTTGTATCATAAATGTGCCGATATGTTAATGTTACTTACAGTGTACAGACAAAGCAGGGTGCGTGGCTGGGCTTCCCTGACCTGTCGGGGATGGGCAGGTATGCATAGGGGAGGGTAGTTAGGCTCGGCAGGTAGGGCATAGGGGCTCAGAAGAGTAGGGTAATTGAGGAAGCCCAGGCGGTAGTGGAGGTTAGGGGTGTTAAGGGCGGGTAGGGTTCCAAAACAAACAATGCAGAATGATAAACATGAGGGTGATGGCTGGGCCCAGCAAGTGTCAACCACCTGGCTGTATATGTGGTATGCAGAGCACGAGCATGGCGGGAAGCACCCTATGGTGACGGGGGAGCAGATCAGAGCACTGGTGGGCTGTACTAGAAGGGAGGTGCCGACCCTCCCAGAGCACTTGACCAAGGTGGTGTCACCCATGAACAGGCAGACATGGGAGAGAGAACTGGCCGGTCATCCCGACGCGGTTCTGGTGGCTGAGCTCCTCGAGGGCATCGAGGAGGGCTTCAGGCTGGGCTACGAGCAAGGCAGAGCCCCCCTGCGAGCAGAGGGCAAGAATATGCCGTCAGCCATGGAGCACGGCAACGTCGTTGACAAATACCTATCGGCAGAGGTGGAAGCAGGCAGAGTGGCAGTAGCAGGCTCGCCGCAGCAGGCCGAGACGTGGGCAATCCACTGCAGCCCATTCGGGGTTATCCCCAAAAAGAACAGGCCGGGCAAGTTTAGGCTGATTTTGAATCTGTCAGCTCCGGACGGAGCCAGTGTCAACGACGGCATTTGCAAAGAAATGGCCTCACTATCTTATGTCACCCTGGACAGGGTAGCAGAGGAGGCAGCTGGGCTGGGGCGAGGCGCATGGCTCGCCAAGATGGACATTCGACAAGCGTACCGCCAGGTGTCCGTTCATCCTGAGGATAGGCACCTGCTGGGCATGAGGTGGCGGGACCTGGTATACGTCGATACGACGTTACCGTTCGGCCTGAGGTCCGCTCCACTGTTGTTCACGGCTCTAGCAGATGCCGCATTGTGGGTCATGGCAAGACGTGGCGCCACACATGTGTTCCACTACGTGGACGACTTCATCACGATGGGCGGTAGCAGGGCCGATTGCCACAAGAACTCGGCAGTCATGCACGAAGTGTGCACTGAGCTAGGGCTCCCACCGGAGCCAGAGAAAGATGAAGGCCCGGCAACCCGGCTCACGTTCCTGGGCATCGAAATCGATACCGTGGCAATGGAACTGAGGTTACCTGCCGATAAACTGGCACGGTTGCAGGAAGAACTGCGTGGATGGCGGGGCAGGAAAGCCTGCAGAAAGAGGGAGTTGCTCTCCCTGATAGGGCTGCTTGCACACGCGTGCAAAGTTGTAAGGCCCGGCCGGACGTTCATCAGAAGGCTGATAGAGCTGTCGACCACCGTGAAAAAGCTGAACCACTTCGTCAGGCTGAACAGGGAGGCGAAGTCAGATGTCGAATGGTGGTGGCAGTTCGGCTCGGGCTGGAATGGCGTGCAGCTGCTGGAAAACGCCGACAAGAGACGGAGGACAGATGAGCTAGTGTCCGACGCGTCAGGCTCATGGGGCTGTGGTGCATACTGGGAGAAATCATGGTTTCAGCTCCCATGGGCAGGCCAGGCAGCAGGCTGGCACATCACGGCAAAGGAACTGGTGCCGGTAGTGGTGGCAGCTCTGCTGTGGGGCAGCAGGTGGCACGGTGCAGTGGTGCCAGTTAGATCAGACAACGCGGCAGTAGTGCATATCATCAACAAAGGCACGTCGCAGGATGGGACGGCGAAGGCACGTCGCAGGATGGGACGGCGATGCATCTGGCAAGGTGCTTGGCCTTCTGCAAGGCCGAGTTCAATATGGAACTGGTGGCGTCCCACATCAAGGGAGCCGACAACGGGGTAGCAGATGCCTTGTCAAGAAACAATTTGAAAAAATTCTATGCGCTTCACCCACAGGCAGATCCGGAGCCGGTACCCATCCCGGAGGCAATACTGGACCTGCTGCTGGTCAAACAACCAGACTGGACGTCGCAGGCTTGGACCGAGCTGTGGAGCGCTATCGCGAAAGCTCGGTAGCTGCCTCCACGGGACGGGTGTACAGCTCGGCACAGGGGCGGTACACCCGATTTTGCCGTGAGTCGGGGTCGGCGCCGTGGCCGACGTCGGAGCAAGTTCTGTGCAGGTTCATAGCTCACCTGGCCGACGGAGGTATACGGGCAGCATCCCTAAAGAGTTACCTGGCTGGTATCAGGCACGGGCACATTGCAGGTGGCTGGGGCGATCCTCGGATCAACTTGATGGCAGGACTGGAACAGGTCTTGAAAGGCATCAAGCTGACACAGGCCAGGTCGGGGGTGGCAGCATCGGCACCCAAGAGACCAATCACACTGGACGTCCTAGAGGCACTAAGGCAGGTCTGGCAGAGCGCGGAGGGCCACTGGGACGCATCCATGCTGTGGGCAGCTAGCTCACTCTGCTTCTTTGGTTTCTTCCGCTCGGGCGAACTCACGGTCCCGTCAGAGGCGGCGTTCGACCCAGGAGCCCACTTGGCGTTTGATGACGTGAGGGTGGACAGTTTGGCAGCACCCAGCAGGCTGTGCATAAGGCTCAAGGCATCCAAGACCGACCCATTCAGACATGGGGTTGACGTATTCGTGGGCAAGTCTGGGGACGAACGCTGCCCAGTGGCAGCAGTGCTGAACTACATGATCAAGAGAAAGAGTGGTCCGGGACCATTCTTTCGTTTTCAAGATGGATCGGCACTGACAAGGCCAAGATTCGTGGCGGAAGTCAAGCTGGCACTGTCGGGGGCTGGTCTGGACAGCAGCAGGTACGCGGGGCACAGCTTCCGCAGCGGTGCCGCCTCGACGGCAGCCGAACGTGGCATAGAGGACTCCGTCATAAAAATGCTGGGCCGGTGGCGGAGCTCTGCGTTCCAACGCTACATCAGGACGCCGAGGGACCGTCTGGCCGGCATATCGGCGGTACTGGCCAAGCAAGACTCCCACACAGACGTTGGGCGGGGGTCGTTGAGTTGAACGCATGCTGTATCATTCTCACCCTGTAAATCACGTATATATAGTTCATGGAAACGAACAAATGAGTGCATAGGGGGGAGGGGGTGGCAGTAGTAGTATAGGTGTACGGTAGATTAGGCTAATGGGAATCGGAACAAGGTGGTACCGGGGGAGAGCGGGTGCTATGGTTTGGAGGGTGGAGGCTTCGATTTTGGCCCGGCAGCAGGTGCCAAAGTCGGAAGGCATTGGCCAGACAGCAGGGGCCAATGCGACCCCAAACCATCGGCACACAGAAAAATAGGGGCAAGGCAACAGCTGCCTGGCACGAGGACAGGCCCCCAAAGATGAGCAGAATGCTGCAACCGGTGCCGGGCAGCTGACAGGCCCGAGCACCGCAGGCAGGCCTGGGCAGAGCAAAACAGGCACAAGCGCTGCAGACAGGCCCGGGCACAGCTGACAAGCCCGAGCGCTGCAGGCAGGCCTGAGCACAGCGGACGCCAAGGTGCGGCAGGCAAGCCCGACCTCGGTACCACCCGGCACACACGTAACTCAAGCAACACAGGCAGGTACGGCAAAGCAGAGCAAAATTGATACCAGTGCAAAGCGTTAAATGAAGGTTAAAGTCCCACGTTAACCGGCGTTAACGTCTGCACTGGGAGGGGCAGGGCAAGGTCACGAGAGTGACATGGAAATAGGTGGAGCACGGCTTAGGCGGGAAGAGCAGACCTCGTGCTAGCAACAGTCAGTTAGTCAAAGCAGACAGCAGAGACAACATGGATGATGAGAACCCTCAGGCAGGACCAGCCCCAGTTGTGGCTGCCGTCAACCTAGACGACCGCACACTGGAGGCAATCGTAAACGCACCCACCCACCTCATCCCTGAGGATAAACAGAGGAAGGCAGGGCACGCGGAGGGATAAGGGGCTAGGACAGGGTAGTTAGGGACTCCATCGAGAGCGCCGGCAGTCGGTACTCTGGATGTGAAAGGTACCAGGTTGGGGCTTGCAGGAGGAGGCTTCAATTTTGGCCCGGCAGCAGGTGCCAAAGTCGGAAGGCATTGGCCAGACAGCAGGGGCCAATGCGACCCCAAACCATCGGCACACAGAAAAATAGGGGCAAGGCAACAGCTGCCTGGCACGAGGAGAGGCCCCCAAAGATGAGCAGAATGCTGCAACCGGTGCCGGGCAGCTGACAGGCCCGAGCACCGCAGGCAGGCCTGGGCAGAGCAAAACAGGCACAAGCGCTGCAGACAGGCCCGGGCACAGCTGACAAGCCCGAGCGCTGCAGGCAGGCCTGAGCACAGCGGACGCCAAGGTGCGGCAGGCAAGCCCGACCTCGGTACCACCCGGCACACACGTAACTCAAGCAACACAGGCAGGTACGGCAAAGCAGAGCAAAATTGATACCAGTGCAAAGCGTTAAAACGGCAAAAAACGGATATATTTAAGGAAATGGTCGCCACAAAAATAATAACAATGAATAATTTGAAAACTACAAATGTGACAGTCTATGGGAAAAGGGGGCACTTCACTTAAAAATTGAAATTGAGATATAGGCTCCAAAAGTAGGTCATAGGAAAAATTCTTTCTTTCTCCTATTTTTGTTTTTTGCAGAATTAGTCTTAGTGACCCTTACTCTAAGTCTATGCCAAATTTCAAATGCCGAAACAACTTAAAAGACCCCAAGCGTGCCGTGGAAAGACAAGCTTCTTTTTATTGTCTCGTTCTCCGAAGTATAATAAACGGGGAATGGGCGGAGTTTCAAACAAGCAGCTAAAAAAACGGCATAGCTTTGAGAATAGTGCATGTAATCTACAGCTTACCTCTGGCTGAAAGTTTACCACTACATGGAGTAGAGTAGCCAAGGATTCCGACAAGACAGGCTGTGAAGCGCTGTGAAAGCTAAAAAGAACTCTACACAAACTTCGTTAGTCGCCGTTAAAAAGCGGCTGTACGATTTAATTGCGTATTCGGAGTACGCCGTTAAGTATACGGAAACATTAATTATGCCGGAAGTGGAAATTCAATTTATGTTTTCTAATTGCTTAGCTGAATACAGCCCAGTTCAACTGCCAGTTTCTCTGCACGGGGAAGGTTTTACCCTCCAGTATTTTAGCACTAAGTTGAGATAAATTGTTAACTCAATTTTTTTGGTTTGAGTGAAGTGCCCCCTTTTCCCATAGACTGTCGCAAATTGTAAATCGAAAAAAGCCTCTGTAATTTTGTCGGCGGTAAGTTCCAGAGTCCGTGGAGGGTGAGACCCCCAACTGTGGAGTTGAATTGTCGGGGATATTTTGCCATTTATGTTGGAGAATGCCACGCTTATATCTGACTTCTAATTTCTGGTAAGCCAGCTTATTTTACTGTGAGGTCCACTGTATAGGATAGCCTGCAAAACTTAAGAAATATATAAAAGTAGGCCATAGCAACATAATTGATTTAGTTAATGGATTTGCGTGGGTGCATGCGTAGGCGGTGTGCCAGCACCCTTAAAATTCAAAAACTTATGGGAGATCCATTTCTATTCGAGTTAGTGGCGGTGGTAAGCTAATACACTATTTGTCACAGTTATAAGCCCTACTCAACAGCTTTTAAATTGACAATTCATTGTCCACTAGACGAACCACAAGGTAAGTCTTGGGTAGGTATGTTCAGTTGTGTGAAAGTATTGTGCGTTACAACTATTAAGAAAAGTAACGTGACTTGATTTTGTTGCTTCTGTTTCAACTCAAACAGTTGAGGGGAGCAGTTACTATGGCATTATGAAACCCCTTTACCGTATATGCGTAATTTAACAACTCTACTTTATTTTAGTAGTTTGAATAACAATAGTGTAGTTTAAGACTCGCTCGCCATTTGTGCTCAAGCACACCACTAGTTTATGTAATAGTTAGAGCATAAGCCTGAAGCCCAAGGGCTGTAGGCTGAGGGCTTTGTGCACTAAATTCACCAGTACCTAAGCGCATGTCTAACTATTTTAGATCCCGTTTACCCATGTCCAGTTTCCACTAGCAACTTTGTTTATCAGCATTTTCGCAGAAATGGCGGTGTCAAGCGAATTCTTCTGTGTTAAAAATTAAAATTCAATTAAAATTCAATTGAAGCACACGGGCAAGTTACTTTAGCACTGTAGCTGCCAGCTGTTATCTCCACACCCAGCTTCAGTGTTAGAAGTCAAAATCATTCATATAAAAATAGTATAGTCTTTAGGCTCCTCACCATTTGTGCTCAAGCACATCACTAGTTAATGAAAGACGTTATGTGCAGAACGGCTGACCCTCACCTTTGACCTCATGCGATGTCTTTGCGCGCGCTCTTGTTGCTAGCTTTCACCTTCGACCTTTGTGGAAAGTTGTCCTTGGTGACCCTGCAAGATTGATTTAGGAGGTGGTTCGTTAGGTTGGTTGCTCGTTGCTGGCTAGGCTTGTGCTGCCTGTGAGTGATGGTAAGGGAGAAGAGGACTGCAATGGCAGAGTTTTCTTTAGACACCTCTCCCCACCAAACTTGTAAAGCATGTAACTGTCTGAACTTATCATCTGCTGCCAATTTATTGCTGAAAGTGTGGGTTAGGGATCAATAGCACTCGTAAAGCAACTGAAATAGCACTCGCCGAGTACTATTTCAATTGCTTTACGAGTGCTGTTGATTCCAAAAGTACAGATTACCTGTGCTATCACTCGCTAATAGTAGGCCATCTTTTTAATTATTTGCACTTGTAGCTACACTGTATCAGTCACTCACTATCTTTGTATTTTAGGATTAGATTCCTCTGGAATTTCGGTTTCAACCTATGGCTCCTCTTAAAATGTTTAAAATTTTCCGTCTAATATGGGTAGAGCTTCTGTGGTACAGAATGACATTGTCTCCAACTAGAATCTCTCCAAATGTACGTTTCCAAGGTTAATACTGCATGCGTGCACACTTATCCGTATTATTTCACTTAGCTACTGTGGTATTTCACTTAGTTTCCACTTAGTTACCGTGTTATTTCACTTAGTGCTATTTCACTTAGTTACGTGCTATTTCACTTAGTTACGCACTATTTCACTTTCTCTGTGCGGCTTCAATTGAAAAGTGATTTTCCCACACATTTTTGAATGGGCAATTTACGTGCCGTACTATTAAATTTAGAAATTGTTGTGACAATACGCCATCTGACAAGGAATAGTCTGAAAAATCATTAACATGAACAAACTCAAAACCAGTTTCATTGGTTTTCTTCATATTCATGTTCCATATCATCGTCAGAAGTGGCAGTAAACACTCGGCCACTGTAACTAATGAAATGCCCCCCCCCCCCTCCCACCTCCCTAGTACTTTAGTGAGATTGTGTTGTTGTTATTTCCCATTAGTGTACTGGCAATTTTTAATTAACTGTGGTATACATGATGACAGTGGCTAAGGTGTAAGACTGAGTAGGAAAAATAAATAATACAAAAAAAAAAGAGAGGGGGGAAATTTGTATTCTAAGTCTTGACACAGAATTACATCTTATAAGGTGTATTGCATGATTAACTTTTTAATGTCGATTGCCCCCCCCCCCCCATTCACATTGTCTAACTTAGCTCCCCCTTGGGTGACAAGCCGGAAGAGCCCTAATGATGATAGGGATAATAGGGTGTTGAACTTGTCTACAATCAGTATGGGTCATGAGATCCTCAGAAGTGTGTCTAAGAGTTGGCCAGAGATATATTTATCGTATTGACAGTGGTTAGTGTGCAGCAGTTCAATATGATGGGATTTCTTGGATAATATTTATTTGACTAGGTATAAACATACTTGATTATTAAAGTTCAATGTTTTTTTTTTTAATAGCGGCCTAAATGTTTGATTAATAAAAACATTTAGGTATGACTAGTGGTTTGAACTTTAATAATCAAGTATGAATATGATGGGATGGAAGTCAACGGCTTCTATATCGATATCTGAACACAGCTGATGTCTTTTATAGTAGGCCTTCACTATGTATATAGAAATTTGTAAGTACTGTAAGTAGCTGCAGCCAACAACTCCACATTAGTTATCAAGATGTCTAGTCAAAGCATTTATTTGAAGTGAGAATTCATATCAGGTGGATTTATTGAAGTTAAATGGGGAAAAAAACAATTGCGGCCGCATTAATGCAGCCACGGAAGTCGATCACTTTAAAGAATCATAAAAAATACAATATTAAAGCTATATGTGACATACGGTAATCAAAAGACGTCTAAAAGACTTGCTCATTCTGACAATGGCAAAAACCTTCTTTTGCTATGTAACCTTTACCAATTTTTTGTACCATTCGATCAGGAGTTTACAGCTTCTTGTTTTACAACCTTTGAGGGTATTAAAATCTTCTGGCGAATTTAGCCATGTTAGAGAAGAAGAAAGTAAGGACCAATAGTTAGCTACCTGTGCAGCCGTTTACCTTAGGGTTAGAACTGTAGAAAGTAATGATGGAGCCTCAGGGAAGCCAG
>WLWD01003992.1_pt1 | contig 44874 bp, 19 predicted proteins | sample 6712731 | NCBI WGS metagenome assembly WLWD01 (sample SAMN12718690, study PRJNA576275) | sponge metagenome | isolation source: marine sponge | host: Mycale hentscheli | place: New Zealand: South Island, Marlborough, Capsize Point | collected 2014-11-01 | reverse complement strand
ACCCGTATCACCTTAGAAATTGAATTGTTTACCGCTTTGAATTGTTTTGCGGGTGCAAAAACTTACTGGAGCTACATTTCTATTCGAGTTAGTGGGGGTGGTAAGTTAATACGCTATTTGTCACAGTTATAAGCCCTACTCAACAGCATTTATTTTAAAATTCATTGTCCACTAGACTAACCACGAAGGTAAGTCTTGCCTAGGTATGTTCAGTTGTGTGAAAGTATTGTGCTTACAATACTACTAATGTCAAATCACTGAAGGAAGTAATTTTTGTGTTGGTACATCAAGTGAACAAGTGTATGTGAAGGTGCCGTGTGTTACAAGGACTGCTTAGCTGATGAAAAATCTTTACCTTTATTGACAGGTTAGGTTTTAGTCTCTATCTGATTTTTTGCATACACAGTTACGTCTTGTGTACTTATTGAGTTCATTTTCTAACTGATAGCATTCAAATGGCAAATTTACATTTGGTCCTATATTGAAGAGAACCATTGTAGACTTGTTCAAGGTGTGGCCACTTGTAAAACCATGGAGGGCGCTATGCCCATAACCACAAACTTCTGAGTTTTGAGCTAGCTAGAGAGCCATCACATAACTCTTCATGATAATACAAAGATTACACATTTTAAAGCATAATATTATAATAATTATATTATGTTTATAAGTGGTTAATAAAATATATTGGTTAAGATAGATAAGTTAAGATAGATAAGTTATTTGAATACTACAATATATTTGGACTTCTGGTTGTGGTATTGCTGTCTACAAAAAAGTGCATCATATCATAACAGCTACAGGTTAAAACCTATTTCTTTTTCTTCTTCTTCTTTTTTTCTGTATTAAAATGAAGTAAATTATGAGAATTTTAATACTATAATATATCTACTCACTTTATTGTTTAAAGCTTGTTTTATTTGCTGAGCCACTGGTGGCGGCTCAGTCTTCTCTTCGGTCTGTCTTCCATTCTAACACAATTATATCACAACTGATACAATTCTTCTCCTAAATGAATCTACTCACTTGTTCTGCCATCCTTTCTGGTTCCATGACTGATGATAATTATTAGCAGGTGACAAATCTAACCGCTAAGTAGCTACTGATCATGCGCAAACTACACAAAACCGATGGTAGTCGCGCCGAGAACATTTCTCCCGCCTTTTACTCTTTGCACGTACTGCGCAGCTATTTTTCTGAGTTGTATAAAAACCAAATAAACTGAGCACTCGCGTTATTGCTACCTGGATACGAGATTCCTACAGCAATTGCGGTGTGGATTAGGTGAACTAAGGCTAAGTTCTATAATTTGTGTGGCTGTTTCATTTATTTTATTCTTATTTTCTTTTACTTGTCAAGGTTTTGTGCTTTATAACTAATGGAGCTCGATAATCCCAACCTAAAAAAGGAAAGTGCGAATGAAAAACGGGCTCGCCTTGACAAAAGAAACCAGAGGGCACAAGAACTGAGGACGGCTGAAACCGAACAAGAAAGGCAAGCCCGCCTTAAAAAAAGAAATGAAAAGGACAGGGCTAAACGCAAAGCAGTTGTATAAAAACCAAATAAGTGGCATTATTTCATTTTATTTTCAGCTAGGCCAGCTCGCTCGCCATTTGCGCTATTCAAGCGCACCACTAGTAATGTGTGCATGGCATATATTTCATGTTAAGTTAAGCCAGTCATGAACTCATGACTACTGTCATGTAAGGGTTAATAACCCTCAGCGCGCATGCGCGTGGGGGTTACATTAGTCTCTTTGTCATTCATTCGGTCTGTCAACAGCAAATCTTGAACGCGGCAGACTTTTAGCCTTGACAGGAGAGGAAATCTCACTAGATGGCAATTTAAGTCCAATTTGCCACTTTTTTTAATTTCAACTTGTTTTTGAGAATATGAGAGAAAAGACAGTGAGTGCTGCTACATACTGCTACATGGTCGTGTTGTGAAGGCTCTGTGCCCTAAGTGTTTGTGTAACGTGCATGTCAGAAAATCCAAATGTTCTTGTGGTTATTGTTTTCTACCAAGCCATGGTTAAGACTAAGCTAGAGAATGCCATGAAGTCCTCAGAAAGTCATAAAACTGCATGGACGAGTGTCAAGCACAGAAAAAAGCTTTAGAAAGTGTGTGACAGTCCCAGGAGCACAGAATGGCTGATACTAAACATCATACCCATAAAAAAGCCCTTAAAAACTCCTGAAGATGCAAGCAGGCCAATGTTAAATGCCCTAACTAGATAAGTGTGATGAGGTGCTATGTATCTATAGCTATTGCCGACTTATATTCAATAGTATTCAAGATATAATTCCATGTTGCCAGCAGCACACAACATCCACGTGACATAGAAACGAAAGACAAATTCTGAATACAGAATTTGTTGGTATGGTAAGTATCGTGATATGAATAAAATTACGCACCAGTATACATTACCACTACATAAGTTAAAATTTATATTCATGTATAGAGCAAAACTATTAGTTATCAGCTGAAAATTTAAGAACTTTGTTGTTCAACATTTACGACTTCTTGTGCAATTTATTGCACTTTTTAAAACAATGCTGAGGATTGCACTCTTAGTGCTTTAGTTTAGACAGCAGTCATTGAGTGAATATTAGAACCTCTGTTAACAGAGGCATCATATACTACATGCACCCTTCGTTGTGAAACACTCTTGGTATGATATGGAATGATGGTAAACTATCTTTCAACTAGTAAGTACCCCGCCACATAGTGGTGCTCGACGTATTGCAAAGTGAGAATGCAGTAGCACAAGTAATCTTGCTCATATCATTCTCTACCATTGATTAAGGGTGCAGTGCCACCGAAACCTGTGGTAATTAAGTGAAATTGACGTCGTAACTGCAACAGTCACCCCTGAATTTTGCTGGATAGCCGTAAGGTTTGTACCATTGTTTCTTTGTTCCTGGTCAGTCTTTTTTTCTTGAAACTTAGTTTAGAAGAGCTGTCTGTTGGTGTCTGTTTCAACTGCAACAACAAGTAAGCTTACATTGAATAGAAAATGAAAAATGAATACATAGCATAACTCCTCGATCTACGGTTTAGTGTTGCAGTTTCAAGTAGTACTGCACCCTTAAGTTTCCCTCTCCTGCTCTTTTTTTCTGAACTATTCAGCTTTTCTTATCCCCCACCTCTCCTTTCTTCAGCTCTTCTTCTTGAGTCATGGAGTCCCTTTTGCTTTGTCTATTTCCTGCTTCTGAATCTCTCTATCCTACTATCATGATTGTAGACTTAGGCTTTGCGAAACTTTAACCTTCTTTTTCATACTACTCTCACCTTTATTTTTGAAACCGACCCCCGCCTTTACTCGTTGATTCCACCAGCTTTTTATTACAATTAATTGCTCACCTTTTTGCCATCTATTCCGTTCTCTTTTAAACCTATACCACCTTACCTCACCTCACCGATTCCACCCGCTTTTTAATTACAATTAATTGCCTTTTACCTTCCTTTCGTTTTTTAAAACCTATGCCACTATCCCTCGTCTATTACACCCACTTTTTAAAATTAACCACTTTGTACTGAATATGACGACACTCTACCCAGCATGTAATGACGATGCTGTACCAAACCACTTAAGCTCATAAATTATTCATGAATACACACCGTCGGTCACTGTCGTCATCATCGTTACTGATATATTATAGATAATACCTTAGATAGTCTAACAAGTGCATTTAATTGCTGCAGTAGCCCTTTCAGCTATTCATACTAAAATGGTAGTTGTAATTATCAGGACTCTATGGCAGGTGCACCTTGCAGCAACCATCCTGAATGTGCATTGTCAGCTGTTCATAGGCATTGTTTTTTATTTAAAAAAAGAAGTAAGACCCATAACGATTCCAAGTGACTCAACATAATATTAAGTATATTGTCACAGTTCCTCTTGATTAAGACTGAGGTGTACTCAGTGTGAGTCAAGGTAGTTTTGAAAATGAAATCTGCTTGGTTCCTAGCTGATACTGAAGTATCTCAATCACATGTGTGAAATTTGCTGATGAGAGGATGGTCCCATGATTGCATCAGAGGCATAATAATCTCGCAATAACTGAAGATGATTTCATTTAGTTCAGAATAACAATAGGCTGATGATTAGTAGGTATTTCTAGTGATGTCCCGTTCACCACGATTAATAAGGAAGATTAATCATGATAAGGTGCTAAAATCCTAAACCCGGTGTTCACTCTGCTATGATTAAGTACATTAAAAACAGCTGCATCCGCCACGTGATTTCGTCTTCACTTTTTGAGAACGGGTGTTCAATTAGATAAGCTAATATAATTCATTTCTTTTACTACTCAACTGCCATGGCTTTTTCTCTTTAGGTGTAAGTAAGAGGATCCTTTTACTCAACATTATTTTTTTTTAAATTTTATCAAATGTGACCGGCTATGAGAAACCTACCGTTGTGATGTCATAGAAACGGGGATCTGCATTCTCCAAATGCAGCTGGGTGATATTAGAATGGTAGACTGCTTTAACTAAAACCCTTTTTTACCAATGAAGCTTTCGCCAAAATCAGCCGAAATTTTAACATTTGGTAGTTTGATAATAAAAGTTTCAGAAAACACCAAAAATATTTAATTTTTTTTATTTTTGAAAAAATTGAGGTAAATTGACTTTACTGCTCGTTTACTCGGTTTTAATTTAAAGTGGTAGTTAGAACCTCAGGAAAATCTTACATCAAATTTTGACTGTCATAATTTGCACTGTAGACTGGCAGAGTATGTAACTGTAAGTTACACTTTGCTATACAACATAAGTTTCATTTAAGTATTACTGATCACTTACAATGCAAGTTATCTTCTTGAAATTATTGTACACAATTTGTAATTCTCTGCTTAGAATGTTATATGTGGTGAGCTTGATAAATATTATGATTTTGTTTTATTTAATTTAGAAATGATTCAAATTCTAATACTATTGAATCTACTTTTGAAACTGACAAAAAAATTAATGACGCAAGAAAATTTGATAAATGGATTGAGGAACAAGATACTTCATTGGAACAGCTTGAGGTGAGGTTAAAAGATATTTTAAGCACAAAAAAGGAACTTTCACCTGATGAATGGATGACTGAATATCTTTTACATTCCGCTTTTCAAGAAATGCTATTGTCAACTTTTACCACAACATTGTTATCTAATAACAAGGATAATGTGTTACCTATTATGAAAGAAATTCTGACAGAACATGAAATGAGTCAAATAGATAAAAATAAATTTTTAGCTATAAAGAAGCTGCATCGTTTATTATATGATAAAGTTGAAAAAGAAAAGTATATTAAAGTGGAAGACATTACAGATATTGCAACATTGATAATCTTTGTCAAGCAGTACACAAATGAGGCATTTCATGAAGACATTGACACTGAGTTCCTTGAAATAAAAATGAAAAAAGCTATTGACAGCTTTTTTTCAAAAAATGAGAACGCATATGATAAATCTTTTGTATTTATTTTGATAATTCCGTTTTTAATACAAAGTGAACTTGAGAATATAATTTTTCAGCCATTAAATTGCAACAATTTGCGATTATTATTCAATCAATTGTCAGAAGAGGTGAACCAGTATAGAAGTGTTTCTGAACGGCCAGTATGTTTGCAGTCATACTTGTTTTTATTGCTATTGGATAAAATTAATGAAAAGGAACTTCCAGAGCAAATTTGTCACATAAAAAAAGTTTCCCAAATAATAGAAAGTCATCAACCATTAGAAAGCATAGTTTCACTTGATTTGAACAACTATCCACAAATTAATTCTCTCTTAGATTTACAACTAAAACTTGAGAAAAACTTAACTTATATTAAACCTCAATTATCAATAAGCTCAACTGCAACACCACAAATTCCTTGTATATCAAAACATCCAGACTATGTCAGTGGTCATGCAGTATTGGTCAAGCTTGGACTTGATAAATATTCAACGAAACGATTACAAATTCAGGATGCACTGCATATTCGGTCAACACCATTAAAGCCACATTTCAAAATGTCTTTGGTTGAAAATTTATCACAACTGCCATATATGGTATTACATAAATTGTTATCATATGATTCTAGTTGTAGAGCAGATTTTATGACAGCAAGTTCTTCGTGCTTTGATGATGATATTGAAGACTATGGCGATGCAGAGTATGATAATGATGAAGATTCTGATAATGATGCAGCTTTTGATGTAATAAATCCTCTTGATTGTTTACTAGCAGTTCTAATTTGTGCTGATGACTTTTTGAGGCAGGATTTATTTGCAAGATTACAAAAATGTCAAATTGCTGTGCCATTTATTTTACCGGATCCCTTTACAAATCAACTTGTAATTCCACTTTGGGCACTCCGTACAATTGTTAAAGATATGTGTCTTTCTAACCACCAACATTTAAAAGACAGTATTTGCATGGTTGATCACCAAATGCCATTTATTTCCATTATTCGATGTGGAGAACCAGAGAAACAGGGATATTCTAAATCTCGGTTGATAAATCTAGTAATTAGTGATGATGGCCTCGATCGTTTTTTTCATCGGCACTGCTCTGGAGGGCAGTACAAATCAGTTCTGGTAGATGGTTTAGTGGACATGTGCTGGTACATTCCAAAATACTGTACAGAAAATGATACATTTGCTGACACTCTTGCTTTTCTAAACTTACATGGAGATGCCAGAAACCATTATGGCCAAGTAGACTTCCTATGTGACATATCTTCAATTGTTGTAATAATGCTTCATGAAATCAATATGAATTTTAGTGAACAGTTTTTGTCACAATTAGTGAAGGTAGAGTCTTCTAATGGAAGTTTGATTTTTCTTAATGGTGTAACAAAAAACCACACAGAATTACGACAAAGATTTCCTAAAGCATTTTGGGTTAATCTACCACGTAAGACAGATGCTGAGGCTAAAGTTATGATTCGGAAGCGTATAAGACATCAACTAAAACAAAACAATGAAATTAGTAGTTTGACAGAAGCCTGTCAATCTCCACCTGAAGTATTCAAAGTTGATGAACACAGCATTGTTCAGAAGGAAGGAATTGAGCATACAGAAAAAGTAATGTCGTTAATAGAAGAATTGAAACCTTTTAGTAAGGACTTTAAAGAAGACATGTTTCCTTTACAAGGGAGGAAAATGTGGATGGCTTGGGCTCTTTATGACAAAGAGTTGTACAGGCAAAAGTCAAAAGAAAGTAATGAAACTATAGAAGATTACACTGAAAAGATTAAAAAAAAAAAGCATTCATTACGAAAACAACAACAACAAAGTGTAAAGAAACTAACACCAGTAATGGAGCAATTTATTCACTCACTCAAAGAACTTGACAAGTCTTCTGATCCTAATTTGACATATTACTTTTTAAAGAATTTGAAGCTTAAGTTAGATAAACTTTCTAGAAGTTTAGTATCAGGATATCAGAAGATGTACCATGAAATTCAATTAGAATTATCAGTGTATGAAGTCAAACCAAAAGATGGACCGAAAGAAGAACCAGAAAAAATTAAACGCTTAAAAGATCAATTGGTCAAACTCCAGGAGCAAATACTCAATTATTCATTAAGTTTAGAAGATTTTTTTCGAGAAATGGGTCAATTATATGAAGCTACAGAGCAAACACAAGAAAGTGATAATGATTATATATCCTTCCTTCAAAAAATAGCTGCCAAACTATTTATGAATGGATATCCTTTAGAAATTATGGATGGAAGAGTATCCCATGTGCCACTAAAGTGGGTTACAGCTGTATTAACTGAAACCGGAAAAATTCTTGATAATCCAAATGTTTTTGTTTTATCAGTTCTAGGAATTCAGAGTTCTGGTAAATCTACTATGCTTAACGCTACCTTTGGACTTCAATTTAAAGTAACTTCAGGAAGATGCACACGAGGAGCTTTCGTGCAACTATTGAAATTAAATGAAGATTTAAAGGCTCAGAATAAATGTGATTACATCTTGGTGGTGGACACTGAGGGATTGCGAGCTTTGTCTGTAGATCCTTTAGAGGCACAAAAACATGACAATAAGTTAGCTACATTTATCATTGGCCTAGCTAATATGACATTAATAAATGTCAAAGGGGAAGTTCCTGGAGATATTGATGACATTCTGCAAACCTCGGTACATGCATTTCTACGCATGGATATAGTTTATAAGTATCGTCCAAGCTGTCAATTTATACATCAAAATGCTTCTAGTAATATACAGACTCAAGTTAAAAAAGCAATGTTTGCTAATAAGCTTAACATTTTTACTGTAAATGCTGCTAAAGAAGAACACTGTGAAGGCTATAAAGAATTTAAAGATGTGATAAAATTTGATGATCGAACTGATGTTCATTATTTTCCTAGTTTATGGAAAGGAGACCCTCCTATGGGACAAATTAATCCTGGATATAGTCATGTAGCCCAGAAGTTAAAATATGAATTGTTTTTTGAAAGAAAGTCTAATGGAAGCAATCATATGGAACTCCCATATATAGATTTTACATCATTTCAAATTAAGATTTCTGATGTATGGAATTCACTGTTGAAAGAAAACTTCGTGTTCAGCTTCAAAAACACTCTTGAAATAGTTGCTTACAATTCATTAGAAACACAATTCAATAAATGGGAGGTGAAATTTCGAACTGCAATCCTAGAATGGGAGCTACAAGCTGAAAATGAAATCAACACAGAACCACTAGATACAGTAGATACCAAAGTGGAGGGAAAAAAATTGAAACTAGAAGATTTTGTATCAGCTACGCTGAAACCTCTGAAGTCAGCAATGGAAAGTTATTTTGAAGGACCTGAAAAGGAAATATTAAAACAATGGGGAACAGCGTATGAAGTTAAATTACAATTTCTTGAAACAGAAGTACTAAAAAATGCTGAAGAACATTGTAATAACATTTTACAAAGAAGAATAGTGAATACAGAAATTGAAAAGGCTAGAGAAAAAACTGTTAAATACATGAAAAAAAATGTACAACATTGCATTGATGTTATGAAAGAAGAACAACTAATGTTACAAGAAAGCATAAATGAACGTGAAGTTAGTTTGGAACAGTTAGAAAAGTTAAAAAGTATGGATTTGTTTTGTAAAGATAAAATGGGTCGCTATATTAAAAAAGGAATCATTTCTACAGAAGAAGAAGCCAGGATAGAATCTCACAGAATTAATGGAAAAGAATATACCACACAAAGCTTGCAGTGTATTTTACAAAGTGGCATGCTATCTGCAAATCAAATACACAGGATATTAAAGGATCAAAAAAAAGTTGAAAAAGATCTTAAGGACGAATTCAATAAGATATGGCAAAAGATCCTAACCAAATGTCCCCGTGTTAAGCCTAAACCTGATGTATATTATGAAGTACAGAAATCATTATTAGAATTTGCAAAAAGTCTTGGAAGCCAAGTGATAAAAAAAATACAAGAAGCAAATAAATTATCAAAAACAAAGCTTGAATTTAAACCAAAAAAAGGAGAGCATTTCCATGATGCAGCTGTTAAGCATCATGATGGTGATAAAAATGACTCCCAAAACATTGCTAAACAAATAACAGATGAAGTGTTTGAAAAAGCTCGACTATATATAACAAATATAGAGAAAAAGAAAACTGGTTTTAATTCAGTATATACAACTGAACTTCTTCAGAAAATATGTGAAACAATTGATGAAAAATGTTCAAGTCAACACTACATTACTCTAACCCCAAAATATAAGCTTGAAATGTACCTTATAGTGTGTGGGTTTGCTCGTGTAAAATTTGAAGAAATTGAAAAATCATTTCAAGAACAAAATGATCCCATGGTGTTTATAGAAAGGCATATCAAAGGTCCACTTTTCACGAAGTTTAAAAATCAATATCAGCAAACTGAAGCAGAAGAATGTATAGCTGACTATATGAGTGCTCAACTTAAACAACCTATTATTGATCAGGTGAAATTAAAGCTTACTTCAATCATGATAGAAAAAATGAAGACTTCTGTGTACTACTTTGCTAATAAAATAACTCTCAAAATAAAAATTCTTATAGATTTGTATCATAAAAATAACTTCGAAGAATACCAAGATTATTTAAAAAAATTTAAAGGAAGTTTAGAAAGTCACATTGAGAAATATGCGGTAGCATTTTGTGACAAAAAAATATATAACTCAAAGTTAACACATTTACAAACTTCAGCATGTGAGCAGCTTACTCAACTAGTTTGCATAGTCACAGAAGTCATTAACAAAATGGATGCTTCTGACATCAGCAAATGGTTAGATAATTTTAAGGGTGATGAATGTATTCGACGTGAATTGGGCATTTCTATTGATCCTGAAGCATTATTAGAAGATGTGCAAACATTGAACACGTTTAATTTAGAAAATTTCAGAAAAAGGTTAATAAGTGAAGTACATAATATAGAAGAAGCTGTCTTAAATGAGTTTGAAAAAATTACTTATAAATCCATGGAGTGGCAAAAAAAGCCACATGAAATGTTGGAGTCTCTTGTAGGTTGTACAGCACAATGTCCCTTTTGTGGGGAACAATGTGAGTTACTTGAACATGGCGAAGCTGTGGACCACAGAACAGAAATTCACCGCATTGACTGCGTTACTGGTTGGAGGTCAAATACTACTGGAACATTGACCACTGATCTCTGCCCTGCAATGCTTTCAACAAAAATGAAGTTCCAGACACCAGATGGTAAATATGAGCGTTACGAAGATTATAAAAAAGTTTATAAACATTGGTCAATTCAACCAGATGTTACATCAAAGAGCTGTACATATTGGAAGTGGTTTGTGAGCAAATATGAAGATGACTTAGCACTACGCTATCATGGTAAACCACCAAAAACTCCACCAGAATGGAAAAAAATAACCTGGCAAGAAATAAAAGAGGATCTTAAAGATGCTTACGACATTAATATTGACAAGATTGAACAAAGTTCTTAAATAGTACACCCATCAATGCTTTCTTAGATGATCATTTTTGTTGTAGCAAAGTAACCTTTTGTTGTTAGTTTTTGTAGCGAAATAACTTTAGTTTCTACTAAATAGTCGTTTTATTAATATCATTATATGCATTAGCTCACCGTGTCATCCTATTGTTGTAGCACACTATACATATCATTAATTAAGTTGTACACTTTGCAATTACATTATTACTATTAATTCAAGAAAAATATAAATCAAATAGAACTAGTTACAGTAGAACTTCCATATTGAAATCAATATGGGACCAGGGCTTTGAGGTCACAATATGGTTTGCTTTAAGAGGTGATAAGCAATACATTTTTATTTGAGTGGGCAAGCGGAAAATTTACAAAATAGATGTCATTTTTACTCACTAGGTTCATTATCAGAGGTTCCACTCTAAATACTATCTTTACTCAATATGAATTGATTATGGGCTTTATTTACTCTTCTTGCACATGTGAAGGTTAGTAGCTAGCTATGTAAATAAAAAATGTTTTGTCAATAACAAATTGGGGTATTATTACCACTCTATTTAGATAGACTATTTAGCTGTCACATTCAAGGCGGCATAACACTATACAATGAATTATTTTAGATAAAGTCTATGTATCAAATGCTTTTGACAATTCAAAGAATCTGCATATCAGATCAATAATAATATGAATGTGCATTCTCCCCTCCCCCACTTCATGCATTCTATCTCTTAGAAGTAACCCTGACTTTTTGGGAACAGTATAATTTACCAGAAGGTTTAAGGTATCAAGTGGCAACAACAAGTATGTGGTTTGTAGAGCTTGCAAAAGTGTATAAAATTGGTCGATTCAGCCAGATACTGCATGCGTCAAAGAGCTGCACATAGTGGAAGTGCTTAATGAGCAAATAATATAAAGAGGACTTAGTATTGTGTAAAACCTACAGAACCTCCATCAGAATCGAGCCAAATAACCTTGGCAAGATTGAATAAATTCTACACCCAGTTTTTCTTTCAGTAACTTTTCCCCCATAGCCACAATCCCCATCCCCAACACATCAGTAATCAATTTAAAAAGTTTTCCAGTGAATTTAAAGAGACTGACTCTCCAGTGAGAAGACCAGGAGCAGTTTTGGACAGAGTCCTCTGGCTTCTTACACAAACAAAACTATTAACCATTTTTTAGATGTGGCAGCTCATGCTGTTCATTTCCGTCATCCATCTAAAACCTTCAGGTTTGTAGTAATAAAGTAGTAGGGTTAATTTGTTAAACAGATTATATTTTCTTTAATTTAGTAAAACAGAAAGAAGTTTTAGGACTTAATGGTGTGAAACTTATCCCTGGTTACATTACAATGGAAATGAATGCTGCTTTTTGTTGGTTATGTATGTATGAGGACTTCTATAGAAGAACAGTTTCTAACTAGCACAAAAAAAGAGAAGACTTTAATAAGTACAGGGTTTAATTGCTGGAGAGATGTACTATAACCTTTAAAAAGCACCAGTCAAAATTGCACCAACAAGAACTGTTAAATCAGTAATTAGCCTTCCTAAAGAAATTTCTTGTGGAGTTGGGAATCCCTTAGTAATTATGTATGTATAAGCAAGAAAAAAAACTACTAACAGGAAAATGTTTCCTACTATCCTTCAAAACATCCGCTTTCTTGTCTGGCAGGGTCTTCCTTTCAGAGGAAGTCAAACTGAAGTGATAGTGACTACATTCAGTTATTACTTCTTCGAACTTTGGATATACCCGAACTCTCAACTTGGATGAGCAAAAAAGAGCACATGTATCCGAGTCTTGGCATTCAAAACGTCTCATAAAATTGTGAGGAAAATAGCTAGAATTATTAAATATTGCATATTATTACTGACTTTTCAAACAAAAACAGTTTACTATTTGTATTGAATGTGTTACAACAAATCTTGAAGACCATGAATATTTCATTTGTTTTATGTAGTAGAAAACATTAGTTCCAATACTCTTGTTCAAGCGATCAAGGATGCATTACTATTTTTTAACCTCAATCTCTCTGATTGCAGAGGACAATGTTATGATGGCACATCCAACATGTCTGGGATTAAAAATGGGGTAGCAGCGCAATTACTTATTGAAAAAAAGTGCGCTATTTTTTGTCATGGCTATGGGTATGCCTTGAACTTGGCTGTAAGTTATACCATGAAGCAATCTTCAATATGTTCTGGAGTCAGCCGCTCAAAGCTTCCGGGCCCACAAACAACTACACCACCCTGACCCGCGAGAAAGTGTTCAAACTTCTCCCGGAATTCTTTAGTGATTGCGTTTGAGTAGCATTTGACAAGTGCAGAACTGACCATAAAAAGGATGGACTGAACAATATATAGGAGAGGGGAAAGTGAAAAATAAAATGATCTGATTGGTTGGAATTGAAGGTGTGTGCAGGCAGAAAGAAAGTTCTAGAAGGAATGATGAGAACACAATGACAAGAAACAGATGTCTAGTAATCTAACAACCAAAAGTGTTAGAATCAGCATATGAAATTGATAAATAGTTCTCCAAAGAGAAGTGCTTAATTCAATTAACTTGCTTCTGAACATGGAGGTGATGAAAGAAGTGTTGGAATACGCAAGTTGTGTCCAACACGCAAGTTCTGTCCAACACGATGGACAGTAGCTCTATGATATATCCATAAACAGTATTTTAGAGAATTATAATACTCTGAATGAGTTATGGGAAAGCTGTCTGCAGATAAGCTTGCAACCTGATGTAAAGGTGCGAATCATTAGGTATCCAAACACAGATGTCAAATTTAAGCTTTTGTTTGGGGTTAATCTTTGTGAAAAAGTACTTTTGATAATAGATAAATCCCAGTAAGACACCAGTTTATCTGCTGCAGAATATCAAGAAAATAGTATGCTGACAAAAAAAAACCTTAGAGTAAATGAGAAATGAAGACGACTTCAAGTTATTTTTTTTAATTGGCAAAAACTACAGTCATCTAGCTGCAGGCAAAGAGGAACCATATATTCCAAGAAAGAAATGAGCACCAAAAAATGAAGTCAGTGATGGGATTGGTTATCATGCTGACAGTGTTGAGGAATATTACAAGAACCAAAATTATGAGGCTCTTGACTTGGCCATTGTTAGCATCAAGGATCGATTTGAGCAACCAGGTTATGCAGTATACAACAATTTGGAGACGCTTATTTTAAAAGCGGCAAATGGTAAAGAATACACTACTGAAGTGCATGAGGTACTCAAACTTTATAGAGATGATTTTAATGAAATTGAGCTGACCTTTCAATTATAAGTATTTAGTGCTAAGTTATCTACTAGTAATAAGGTTACCTTAAGAGAAGCTATTGATTATCTACGGTGCTTGTCTGCTGGACTCCCAGTGGTTAGAAAATTTGATATTTAAAGGGGCACCTTTAAAAAATACAGTTTATAAAGAAAAACTAGGAGCACATTAGCTAACACATTTATGTTTCATAAGTTCAAAAGTAGTCTTCTTTTGGGTGATAATGCTAATAGATTAATTCTTCCTTTTTCATTTTTAACAATAGTTTTATTTGTTGCTAGCAAATCACTAATGATAAATGGAAGATGGTTTTCATCTCTCATTAATGCCATAAAAGTTAGTTCAGCGGTGTTTATTATTATTATTATTATTATTATTATTATTATTTATCTGGTGTAACCTTGTTCTCCTCAGTTCTTTATAGAAATACATTCAGATACAAAAGGATTTGTGACTTTAAGATGTGGATATTCTAATCCAATTTTTTTGAAGCTCAGCCTAATGGGACCAACTAAAATAAAGTGTAAGCAACAATCTCAGCACAATCTCCAGACATACACCATCAGATAGGCAGAGAGTCAAACTTCCATAATGAGTTGAGTTTGTCTCATTAGTATGTGGTCTATGTATAGAATGATGACTTCAGGTCGCTTATATTCATTTGTCAAGTGCAAGGAACATGCATCAATAGCTAATATAACTACAAGGGACTGAGTGTGGTCTTTGTAAATAATATTCACTCACACACTCTCACCAATTAGGAAGGCTTTATTAAAAAAAAGTGAATCCATTTATATTCAGTCACAAACAAAGGATGGTTGTGAAGTAGGCTGAGTAAGTGACAGAAAAAGATTCTAGTGTAAGGGAGCTATAAAAACATTAATTTACCAATGTGTTCATATAAACATAAGAGGAAGTTGCATATAATTACAATATTCACAACCTGTCTTCTATTGTTCATTGGATACATTATATTCTCTTTCTTTCATGCTTCTTTAAACAATACAAAATTTAAAAATGGTTGGCGGCCACATTAGATCGAACCCAAGACCACTAGCTCAGTGGTTACAGCATTGTGCATTAAACAAGAAGTTTTGGGTTAGATCACAGTGACAGCCAAACATTCTAAATTTTGTGTTGTTTAAAAAAAAACTGTGAAAGAAAGATAAATTGTCTCATCATAAAGTAGCTTTTTGTGTGTGTACTGACTAATCATATCCCTAAAGAATTCATAAACAGCCCTTAGACAAAATAAGTAAGAGATCAACATGAAACTCATTCATTGTCACATTCAGGTGGTCTTCATGTTCATCTGGCTAAGGGCTGCTTATATGAATTCTTTAACAAATTGAGAGGTGTGTCAGAACTCACACAAGAAAACAACATTATGTAGCAATTTTACTTCTTAGCTTTAAAAGTAAACTGTATACTCATGAACACCACAGTAAACTAATTTCTTATTACTCTCATACTGCAAGCTCTCTCTGTCTCTTATCCTTATCATTCAACAATGTATTGCCATGAGGTTTGCATGAAGAAAATTTGAGATGTATGAATAAAAATGATACTTATGTTTATAAAGCATAACCATGGTTTGTGAGTGTAAGTAATAAATGTCACATACAAAGCCATACTCAGTTATTTATATAATGGTGCACGTTTCTTGCACATTAATCTCTCAGCCTAAATTTTGACTATCCATTTTGAAAAATGAAGTGGAAATTAACAATTCCAGTACACACCATTGCCCAAACATGAGGCGGACCTCTAAAATGATTTGCTATAAAAAAATGAAGTATGTGTGCACAGCACACCGAATAGGGTGTGCCACACAGTAAAAAAAAAAATGGGGTGCTTAATGAACACCCCATGGGGTGTCAGAACAGTGCCTCCTCTACAACACCTTGAATGGTGCTAGCTTTAGCATAACATACGGGCCCATATTAGGTGTAATGAAACACCCTACAACACCCATACAGGTGGTTGTGTGGCACTCCAGCCAGTTGCATGCTAACACCACTAGCAGACGATTCAGAATCACCCATAGTGGTGCTACAGTTCCAATACACATCTGTCTATAAAAAAAATGTTTTTAATTTTATAATAAATGCTGTACATCATTAAAATATACAACATGTAATGGGGCCATTCATGACCATTGTTTGCTTGTTGCGTTAACGTCCAGGTGTATGGGTTGCTCAGACCCTATAATGCCTTGAAACGATCGGTGCAGCATTGGATGCCTTCGTAGTCTGTAATGAAATGAATATCCAATTACATCGATAAATGACAGCACTATTTTGAATCTGCCACTGATCAATATTGATTACTATTTTCCATTTTATTGCATCAAGATAAAGTATATTCTCTTCTCAGAGCAATATCACTGAAACCACTAAATTAGTATAGGTGCACCCGTTTCACAAACCTTACGCTATCTCAAGTGGTATAAAATCCAGGAACCCTGTACCACAGATGGCCCTGGAAGGTTTCTCACTAGAATAAATAAGTGGGCGGCATCTATAGAAATGGCGCGCGTGTCAGATATTCAAAAGGCACGCTCACTTCTTGCTGGGTGTCGAGGAGCTTCTTTGGAAATGCTCTCCCTATCTGACTCAGAAAATTCTGGCTCTGGAGAACGATGAGCAAAGGTGTTATTTTGAGAAGCTGTATCAACATGGAATGACAGGGGGGGAAGGATCATACTGTTGAGGTCAAACTTGCTGTAGTTGGTACTGGACTTTCTCTCTCACAGATCAAGGTATGCCTCAGAGTAAATGCTAATTTTATAAAGAACTCCTGATAGCCTGTGTACTATTTTCTTGCCATTATCTTACAATAGTTACTTACTGGAGTAGTCGCATAGTTGATTGTGTATACTGAAAGTCTCCTTTAGCAGCATGGATACAATTCTTATATATAGTGATTCCCTTTCACGGTCAATATCAGCCAATAATATGATAAATCATGCTAGTACACACAGAGAAAATAAAGAATTTGAACTTACGTTACTGAGGCTACAATATTAATTCTAATTTCTGGCTGCTATAGGGTTCAAACAGAGTACATGGTTTATTCCTGTATTCCCCTTCAAGTTACTGGATTCAGAGACCCATACTGTAAACTGATACTCAATGGTAGTCATTCCAGTAGCAGTATTTTGTAGAACGAAAATACCGGTGCTTATTAAAAAAATAATTTGCACCAGTTACTTCAGTGAAGACTGGTATGACCAACTAGCCCAATGGACTACTATGAAGGTAAACCTTAAGACATAACAAGAAGCTGTGTAAACAAGATGGAATAAAAAATAGTAGTAATGATAATAAAAGAGTAATAAAAGAATAATGAAAAGGAGACAGGTTAAGGTGGTTGAGGGAAAAGGTGTGTGTGGAAATTTTTTTATGCTCTAGAAATTATAGGAAGTTCTGTGACCAGCCAAGTTAAAAATCATTATTAACCCTCAGCACACATGCATGAGAGGGTTATAGTAGTCATTCTGCCTGTTCTTCGGTCTGTCACGCTCTGATTTGGAGATTATTGATAATTAACCGTTGATTGACATGAACTTCCTCAGAAGGACGATACAAGATGTTTATACATGTCATCTGCTGGGAGTCTTCAGCTACCAATATCTAATACAACATTCCTACTTTTTGCTTATATGTTGCTCTAATGACAATTAAAAAACAACTCCTACAAGTCCATATGATATCATTAGAATTTGGCTGCAAACTATGTTATTTCTTTTTCTATATGGTGTCTTCCCATGTTAAAGAAATTTGGTTATATAATTGGTTAAGTTTGAAACAATTTGCATGCTATTATACTGGCCAGTTTTGTGATATTGGTCAAAATGCACAATTGTACGTCTAGTGCTCACAATTTTGCTTGAACCAACTATAACCTGTATATGTATGATTTAGCTGTTTTTGTTTGTTTATTTTCTTTTTGCTATGCTTTTTGAAGTTTGATAGGGTGATAGGATGGTCTTTCAACTTTCAGAAACGACTACTGTGTCACACACAAATTTGTGCTACTCTATAAATGTAAAGTTTCTGCATAATTTGCGTTAGACATACAGTGTGCAATAAATGGATTGTTTATAATAATAAAACGTTTACATTTTTCATAGAATTGGATTAGAAGAAGAAATAGAATGCAGAAAGGCAGTGCAAAAGAAAGATTAATTGTTGTACCTAACAAATCGCTAACCAAGTGGCAAAAATAATGTTAAGAACTTTGCTGAAAGTGAAGGTATGTTAAATTCATTTTGTATTTATGTATTAATTATGAGCGATTCGTAATAATTACTACAGATAGATAATATACTGTAATTTTTTGCTGAATTTTAAATTGTGTACTGTTACACTTAGAGGTGTCAAGCTAAGTAGTCTTGAGAGGCTAATCACCCAGTTTGTTGTGTCTCATGAGTCAGTGACTCAGAGTAAGAATGATGGCGGATGTGACACTGAGACAGCTCAGCCTAGCTGATTATCAAACAAAAAAATAGAAGAATTGTGCTTTGATTTTTAACAAGTGCCTATTAAAGCCACACCTCTCTCCGACCTAGTCCTTTCCACCCATGCAGCGAGCTCCATTTTGCTTTCTGGGATGCAAGCCTTACAGAGCGTGGGCCTTGAGCTGTTGTAGCCGTGATCGAGCTTCCGACGTTGCTGGACAGGTTAGGGAAAGCATTTAGTGTTGCTCAGACTTCCCATTTCAATACTCTATTCAGAGCTGGGGTGACTGGTGTTTCAGTGAAGCATAGGCATGTCAGTATGTGTTGGAAGAATCTGCTGATGATACTGGCTTAACTGTGCAACAAGTAGTAGTAAGTTATGAAGATGTAGCTTAGTATAGAATGGATATATTATTTATTTGGTTTAGAATTGTGTGAAGGAGAAATAGTAGAAGCTTGCCAGAAACACTGAATCAAGATGTACCTTTGACGTCCTGGCAGAATTTTTAACAGGAATAGGAAAAATAAAATGGTTAGATGAATTGATATTTAATAATGCAATCTAAGGTTCTTTCAACCAGTTTGCAATAACTGTGGTGTGCAACTTTTGGAATTATTGCTAGATAACCTCAGGATCGAGTTGGTTATCAGCGATAATTCCTCAAACACATGGTTTAACTATTACATAATAAGTAAATATAATAATTAAGCCATTGGTTTGAAGAATTATCGCTCCATCCCGGAGAGGGCGTATCTAGTAATAATTCTAAATTGCCACAGTTTAACTGTTTAATACCATGGTTATACCATTTCATACTGTGTAAACAACTAAATAATAGCAGGTTTTAATGGGAAAATTTGGTCCCCAACATTAACAATTACTAGCAAGTACCCCACCACACAGTGGTGCTTTATGTATTGAAAAGTAAATGAAGTAGCATAAATTATTTTTATTCATTATCATCCTCTACCACTTGGTTAAGGTTGCATCGGTTTCTCTCTCCTGCTCTCCTTTTTCCTGAACTATCTCAGCTTTTCTTATCCCCCTCCTTTCCTTTCTTCAGTTAGTTATGGAGTCCCTTCTCCTTTGTCTATCTCTGCTGAGTCTCTCTGTCCTTCTGTCATGATTGTGGACTTAGTTTTGCGAAATTTTAACTTCTTTACCAAACTGTTTGAGCTCATGAATTATTCATGAATACACGCCATCGCTGTTACTGACGCACAAGTGTATTATTATAATATAAATAGTATTGAGGCAGTGAGGGTATCTCTGAGTACCATCTATAAGAAGTGTACCATGTACTGGGAAGTATAGCTATTAAACTGACAAGTGTTGTTGTGATCATGTCGGTGTATATGACTGTCCACAGGAGATCAGACATAATACAGCAATCATGATTGTAAGGAAGAGATCGTAGAATGTATACATATGTGGCACAGCAAAGATCACACTACTTGCATAACTAGTATTGCATCCCAACATGAAGAGGGAATACTTGTGCACGGTCAACATAATATGATGAGTCAGGTCACAAAGGCTGGCCTCTCGGTTGTCTGAGACATCCGCTCATAGTAATCAGGCGGGGATTGTTTATTGGAATTGGTTCCCTGCATTGGACTCTCACTTACTATGTAGCTAGGAACTAGTTATGCTATTTTAGCTGTGATTTGATAGGTATGGATACTGACATATGTGTAGCAATGTGGAGTTAGAAATGATGCAACGAGCAACAGAAGGTGATATGTGAAAGTGATATCATACACATGTAAAAATTACGAAGAATTATGCATGCTGAGTGATGGTGAAATGATTGTTTGAGGGCTGTAAAGCCTCAAGCCCTGTTGACCCCTGAGCTAATCGAAGGACCAGAACCTTGGCCACACCTATCCTAAGTGAATGCTAACCCGCGCGCCAGTAACTGCCAGGAAGACGGATACTGTGCCGTCGTTGCAGGCCTGGTTCAGTGTAAAGGTGAACTCCCCTCGAACTTTAATCCCCGAACTTTGTATCCATTATCAGTGTTTACTTATAATGCACGCACTTTTCATTTTACCTTAGTTATCTACTTATTCATACTGTTATTTGTAACTCATTTATTCCTTGTTTTCTTGATTAAACTAAATCTAACTAATTTGTGTTGTTGGGACTTGGCTGTCTCCTGTCACTATTTGACTAAGCAGTGGGATCTCAGATATAACTATTACTAAGTCCATAATGTCTGTGGGCCTTACAACCCCACAGCTCTTTGCAAGGACGTTTCTCTGGCAGGACATGACCGTCCACATTTTTGGTCCTTCGAGCCGGGTACTCATGCGAACATTTCTCTCCAGTACATTTACTGTTATTTGTACTGTGTTGGAACTTCATTCCTAATTCTCTCTTTGGAGTTGAATCGAAACTTTTGATTATCACTTTCTTAGTCGATCTTCTTTTTTGAACTCTTTTTCGGACTGCTGATTAAGACTGCGTACTTCTGAAATCGTCCTGACTTCGTGATCAGAGTTACTAGGTGAACAAAATTGGAACTTTCTAATATACCTAGTGGATACTATAGTTTTCAGCATGTCCATTGACTACGAAGCTATATACGCTAATGTCACGGATGTCAATGTTCTCAACCAGAAGAGGAGAGCTCGACGAAGTATAATAACTCATCAGGAACAGTATTTTGGGTCTCACTCAACAATCTCCCCTCAGGATGTCAAATCAGCTGAGTTATCTAGTAAGCTCAATAAACTTAAACATCTAGTTAGTGAGCATGAGGCTATACAGAATCGTATTGATGATGTAACTAACCCTGGGGATGATGGTGCTGATTTTGTTAAAGATAATGAATTGTTGGTTAAACATTCTCAGTTTTTAGATGATTTTGAGTGTTTATATCATCAGCATCAAACATGGTGTATCGGTAGTTGCATCAGACACGATGCCAATATTCTTTTAAGTATTTCATCACTTAATTCTGAAACTTGCCGTGAAACCTATGAAAAGCTCAAACTGGAATACCAAACCTTTGTTACCTCGGATCATTCCTTTCTTAGTTATTCTGATACTTACTGGACGAAGTAGATGAATTACTAAAGCAACTGCTAGACAAAGCCTCTTTGGATTTTGAGCCAAAAGTTAAATCTATAACTGGAAGCTCTCCTGTAGTCCATGTTGTTCCTCACTATTATAGTCGACTGAAACTTGATCTTCCGACTTCTTCTAGAGACTTATTAGATTGGCAAGAGTTTTGGTCAATCTTCTCTGCTCGACTTAGCAGAGAAATTGGCTTAACTGAGCATGAAAGAATTAGTTGCTTAGAAACTGCCATGGCTGACTAAAGCTATAGTTAGAGTACATGGAGCTGGTGGTTCTTTCAGTGAATGTGTCAAAGCACTGCAGGAATGGTAATGATCGGAACAAAATTGTTTATAGGCACCATGTTCAAAAGCTATCTCAACTGAAACCAATTCAAGACAAGTATGAGAGTCTCTGTCAAACAGTTCATGATCTTACCCGTCACGCTAGTGGCATGAAAACTTGTGATGGTGCAACTTTAGAACAACTCCTTGTTGCTATGGTAGAACCTCTTTTTCCTACCGTGCTGACTATACTTTGGTCAGACTTTACTTCTGACTCTCACTCACCACCTACATTTGCTGACTTAATTAAGTTTATGAAGCGACACTCTCAAGCGGTTGAAGCTATAGCTAGTACCACCGAAACTTCATCACAGAATCAATCATTGACGAAAACGGTTACTTGCAGAGATTGTGGTCGCAAGCATCACAGTCTTATACATAAGCAAACTAGCAAAAACTCAACTACATCTACTCCAACTGTTCCTCCCTCTGGAGTCAATACTTCTTCGAACCAACAACAGTCTCAGTCTGTAGCAGCCTCTAACTCAACTACATCTAATGTAACTGTTACTCCCTCTGGAGTCAAAAAAATCTTTGTATCAGCAGCGCAAATTACCCACTCCTTCCTTCGCTTACATGCCTGCCACTGCTTTAGCTACCGTTTCAGTTTCACGAAGACAGTGTAAAGCGAGAGTTCTCATGGACATGGGTTCTGGAATTACTCTCATTACATCTCGATTGGTTCAATCATTGAAAGCCAAGAAGCGTTATCATGTTCATGAGGTTACTGGACTAAACGGTACAAAGTGCCTTACCTCAAAGTACGTAGTGAACTTCAACTTGAGCTGTGCCAGTGTAGATGGAGGTGAAAAAGTAGCCATCCAAGCTCATGTGGTTAACAAGATAACTTCTGATTACGGTCCTCAAGACTTAAGTGCGATTAGAGCGTTACCTTTCCTAGAAGGGAAGCAGCTTGCAGACCCTGAGTTCAGACGTTCAGGTCGAATCGACTTGCTACTGAGCATTGCCGATTCTAATCGATGCACTTACGACGAATCAGAGTCCACTTTTGATCGTTCTTTCCGCACGTGTGTTTGGCTGGATAGTTGGAGGCCAAATTTCCATTTCTACTTCATCTTCTCAGTGCATGAAGATCACATTAACTGACGCTAGAGCTGATGAAATTCTGCAGCTTTTTGAGGAACAAGAAGAGCTTCGCAATGATGAGCACATACTTCGTCAAGAAGACAAGAAGCACTTATTGTATTTCACAACACTCTGACTAGAGATGTCCAAGTTAGATTTTTAGTGTCCTTACCGAGAAAGATTCCATTACTCTCTCTTGGTGAATCAAGGAGCATCACACTCAGGAGATACATCCAGAACAAAATGTCTTTAAGCAGAAAGAATCAGTGGGATGCATTCCACTTAGGACTGGATGAATACAGTCTTGGGACACGCTGAGCTGGTACCCGAAGTTGACTTACTTCATCCGAAAGGTCAAGTATTTTACTTTCCTACCCTTGGAGTAAGTAAAGAGAGTAGCACAACGACGAAACTTAGAATAGTTTTCGACGGTTCAGTAATTTCTTCGAATAGTCACTGACTTAACGACATTCTACTTCAAGGTCCTTTCCTATACCCTCTTCTTTCTACTTTCATTGCTCAATTCAGGACACGTAAGATTGGCATGTCAGCCAACATTTCCAAAATGTTTCGGGAAGTCGGTCTAGCAGAATCTGACCGCGATCTTCATCAATTCTTACACGAGGACTCGGATGGTCAGACACAGGATTGGTGAATGTGTCGTGTAGCTTTTGGCATTACATCTTCGTCCTTTTTGGCCTCAAAAGCATTACTTCAGGTGGCTGAAGAACACCAGAATGAATTTCCTGAGGCTTCCCAATTAGTCAAGAAGTCATTTTATGTAAGATGACTGTCTGACTGGAGCTAACATTCTTACTGAAACCAAGCGATTGAGGTCTGATATCAACTCACTCTTATCTTTAGCTTGCTTCACACTAAGAAAGTGGAGATCTAATTGCCCAGAACTACTGGCTGACTTACCCTCTGAATTTAAAGAGGTGGGCAACTCTGACCTAACTATATCTCCTTCTGAGCGCCCTAAGGCACTCGGTTTACACTGGAATACTTCCACTGACACCTTTCATGTGTGTACTCCATCTCTTGACTACACTGAGGTTCCTACCAAACGTCAGTTCGCTTCAGCTGTAGGTAAAACCTTTGATATCATGGGCTGGTACTCACCAGTGACAGTTTTAATCAAAATCTTACTCCAGCGAGTTTGGAAATACAAGATAGGCTGGGACGAGCCATTGTCATCAGATCTTCTTCCCGTCTGGGAGAAATGGAGCAAAGACCTTCACTTAATAACTGAACATCCTGTTGCCAGGCGGTATTGTAGAAACAATTGCACGGTTTTTGCTGCCTTTGGAGCTGTGGTTTATGTACGACTACTTCATGAAGATACTACAGTTTCCATCAACTTGATCACATCAAAGACCAAGGTCGCACCCCTGAACGAAAATACAATACCTTGTTTGGAATTATGTGGAGCGCTGCTTCTTGCCTATCTTTTGTATCAAACTGCAAAAGATTTGAACATTCACACAGCAAACATTTTCGCATGGTGCGATTCCACCACCATTCTCGGTTGGCTAAATATGTCATCAACTCGTTCGAAGACTACGTAGCTGACAGAATCACGGAGATAACAAAGTTGGTACCACCAGGACATTGGAGATATGTCTCAACTAGGATAAATCCAGCTAATCTGGTTTCTAGAGGTCTCTATGTTCAGGAACTCCTGAATTGTTTTTTAAGGTGGCAAGGACCCAACTGGTTAGCTGAAAACTGGTCAAGAAGACCTGATATCAATCTCAGTCGAGAACTTCCTTCAACAAACTAGTGTCAGTTGTTGTGTGGATTAAAAGAATTATTGACAACTCCTGCAAGGCCAGTGTTTTAATTGAGGATCGGCTGACTACTTCAGAGCTAAATTCTGCCGAAAACAAACTTATATTATCACAATCACAATCGTATCATATTGAAATGAATCACCTTTCACATGGCAAATTCATACCCATCACTTCATCTATTCAGTCCCTTTTTCCTTTGCTTGATAAAGATGGATTATTGAGTTGGTGGGAGATTGAGTCATGCCTCTGTAGCTACTCATGTCAAGCACCCTATTATTTTATCCACCATCACCCTCTAAAGTGTTTAGTTCTGCAGGTTCATTTAGACTCAGGACATGCTGGTATTGGAGCAATGATGGCTATTCTAGCTGATCACTACTGAACAGGACTCTAACAAATGGTATAGTCCTGCTGATGGTCACTTCTTTACCCAGCTTAGCTAAGTCGAAGGACCAGACTGCCTATTTACTATAGCGCCACGAAATATGTTTGCGCAGCCGATGGCCACAGAGAGCTTTCAGCCTTGCAAGAACACTCGCAAAAATGCGCACTCCCTTGACAGTGTTATGGTCAAAGGTTAGCAGTGATAGGCAACCACAAATACCACAATTGAACAAGCTTAAATAATAGGAACCACTGACAGGAAATCAGTGGTCTTGGAAATGAATATCATTAATGGTAGGTAAAGGGTTGATAAGACTAAGCTAGCAGTTTATTGTTCTTTGGCCAGGGCCAGCCTGTGCCAGTTGTCCAGGAGAGTCCTGGACATGCTCCGGGGGCGAGGTGCTTCATCTTGGGATGATGTAGCTGAAGTGTATGGTGTCTCGTCTTCTCTGAGGAGCGGAATGAGTCTGTTGGTGGCTCTTCGATAGGTGTGGCCCCTGCACCTGACTTCTACAACCCGGGTTTGCTGGTCATCTCCTGGGTAGGTCGCAGTGATGAGGGCAACTGGCCACTGACGAACGACCAGGGTCTCATCTTTTAGGAAGACAAGGTCTCCCACCTGGAGCTGGCGGCCAGGTCGCTGCCATTTGGTTCTAGCTGCTAGGGAGGAAAGGTAGGAGCCCAGCCACTGCTTCCAAAGGTCAGCCATTAGGCGGGTGACGAGGTTCCACCGTCGGAGTAGGCGTAGTTGTCCTTGTGGTGCTGCAGGTGAAGGTGGTGCCAAGAGTGGGCGGCCAATGAGAAAGTGGCCTGCAGTCAAATAGCTGCCGTCAGTCACATCATCACTCTGGAGAGGGAGAAGTGGCCTGGAGTTTAGAATGGCCTCTGCTTCAGTTATGAGAGTGTACAGCTCGTCGTATCGAAGTGGGTAAGGTCCTAGGTTTTCTCTGAGGAGGACTTTCATGCTCTTCACCGCTGACTCCCACAGTCCCCCGAAGTGTGGTGTCCTCGGCGGAATGTGATGCCACTGAATGTCGTGATGAGTGGAAAAGTGGGAAATGGCACTGAGGGTTGCTGTTGACTCCATCAAGGTCTGGAGTTCCCGGATGTTCTCCCTGGCTCCTTGGAAGTTGGTCCCATTGTCGGAGAACACATGTGCCGGGACCCCACGTCTGGATGTGAACCGTTTTAAGGTGGCCAGGAAATCTTCTGTGGACAAGGAAGCACAAACATCAAGATGAACACATTTCGTGAACATACAAACAAATATGACAACATAGCATTTGATCAACACAGGCTTCCTGGTGTAGCCCTGTCTTAGGGTGAAGGGGCCGGCAAAATCGATTCCAACGTTCACAAAGGGTGGCGCTGGAGTAGTTCTTATGCTAGGTAGGAGGCCCATCTGTGTCGTCAAGGTCTGTCCGTAGGCTCGTTGACAGTTGGAGCAGGATCTGGAGATCTTCTTGAGGGTGTTGCGCAGTCCCGGAATACAGTAGGTGTGACCCAGGATGGAGGCAAACGCGGAGATGCCTGGATGTCCATACGTCTGATGGAGTGTCTTGAGAAGGATAATGGTCAATCGAGATTTTGTTGAGAGCAGGATGAAGTGGATAGGCTGTGATTCATCTGTCTTCTTTCTGACTCGACTGGTGACCAGGAGTAGGCCATCTTGGGAGATGTCCACTAGGTAGTGTCTGAGACTGTGTCCTCGTGGGAGTGGCTTCCCCTGCTGGATGAGCGAGAAGACACCAGCAAGGGACTCCCGTTGAGACAACTTGAGGATTGTTGTCTTGGCTCGTCGTATCTCTGACGATTGGAGAACTGGTAGGACACAACGTTTTGTCTTGTTTTTCTGGGCGTTGTGGAGAAATCGGTAGATCCATCCCATTGCCCTTGTCATGCAATGGAATGAAGAGAATCTGTTGGCTAGATTCGTCTGGAATTCCATCTCCTGCCTGTCACGTTCACATGAGACTGCCAGGCAGGAGACTGGGGGGGGCAGGGTTGGAGGTGTCCCTAGGAGTGGTAGAAACGGCCAGGAGTCTGGAGAGAGTTTCAGCCATGGCGGCCCATGCCACCAGAGTTTGGAGGAGAGGAGTTCCTGAGGAGGAAGGCCTCTGCTGACCAAGTCAGCGGGGTTTTCTCGGGATCTGATGTATCTCCAATGCGAGGCAGGGAGAGATTCTGTGATGTTCTTCACTCGGTTGAGGACGAATTGCTGGAGCTTGAATGGAGGTTTGTTGAGCCAGTGTAAGACAATCTGGCTATCTGACCAGGCATAACAGTCTTGGATGGGCACCTGGATCAGAGAGGCAAGGTAAGTGAGCAGCTTGGTGAGCAGGAGAGCAGCTTGCAGCTCAGCCTTGGGGATGGTCAGTGCTTTGAGTGGCATGACCCTGGACTTTGAAGACAGGAGAGTACAGTGAGTCGAGTTGTCTGCATGAATTCTTCTCAGGTACACAGCGGCCCCATAGGCGAGTTGAGAGGCGTCTGAGAACCCATGGAGAGAAGTGAATATGACGGGAAGGTCGGAGGAGGACAGTCTTCTCGGCACTGGATGGGATGTAAGAGAAGGGATCTGCTGGATCCAGTCTCTATATTGGTCGGCCAGGTGAGACGGAATAGGCTTGTCCCAGGCCAAGTCAAGTTTCCACAGCTCTTGCAGTAGAATCTTGGCTGGCACGATGGAAGGTTAGAACAGGCCAATGATGTCGTAAACCCTGGCTGTCCCGGAAGCTACTACGCGTTTGGTTATGTCATCTGCAGGAACTGTAGGAGGAGGAGTTGCCACGTGAAGGGTGTCAGAGGTCACATCCCAGTGGATGCCCAGTGTTTTAGGATTGCAGTCAGGTGAGGACACAACCAGAGGTGTGGTTTCTTGCAGGTCTCGTGGAATAGAGTCTCTTAGTTCTCGTGAGTTGGTCCTCCACTTCCTCAGGGTCATCCCAGCAGAAAGTAGAGCATCACAAGTCTGGGTTCTCAGGGTACGAGCTTCATCAACAGTGGCAGCACCGGAGATGAGGTCATCCACGTAAAAGTCCTTTGACATTACTGAGGCGGCTACAGGGTGAGAAGGAACAACAAGGTCAGACAATGTTTTGATCACCTGGCTGGCAAGAAAGGGTGAGGAGGTCACACCAAAAGTTACTCTCTTCATCCGGCAGTCCTGGATGTTGCCATGTTCATCTCTGAGCAGGAAACGATGGAGATCCCTGTCATCTGGGTGTAAGAGTACCTCTCTGAACATTTTGGAGATGTCTGCTGCAACTCCGATGTTGTGTGTCCGGAATCTGATGAGGACATCAGCCAAGGCAGGATACAGGCAGGGTCCGGGGTCCAGGATATCATTGAGGCTCACTCCAGTAGATGACTTGGCAGAGGCATCAAAGACAGGCCTCAACTTTGTGGTGGTTGAACTGTCCTTGAAAACCCCATGCACAGGTAGGTAGAAGTGTGGATCATTGGCTATCTGGGTCGGCGGGATGACCTCGGCATGGTCGAGGGTGAGATACTCCACGAGAGCACCTTGGAAATCTAGGAGCTTGTCCTTCTTCTTGAGGGTCTTTTCGTTAGATAGGAGTCTCTTCAGGGCTAGGGGTCGAGTCTTCCCTAGTTGGACAACTGAGGATTTCCGTGGCAGTATGACCATGAATCTTCCTTCAGTCCGGGAGTAGGAGGAAAGGAAGTCAGCCACTACAGGGTCATGGCTGGGAGTTGGGTTGGAATTGGGGATCAAGTCAAGTTGCCACAGACGGGACAGCTCCTTGTCCAGATTGTCTTCTTCAGCTGTCGTGTTGAGAACGTTGACAGGTGATCTTCCGTAGAGTGGTCCAGCGATGGACCAGCCAAACGGGGTATTTATGATCTTGATACCCTCAATCATGATGCGACCATCATAGACACACTGCTCCATGTCCATGTTCCCTAGGATGAGCTGAACTGATCCTCCCATGTCTGGGTCTGAGAGGTGAAGGTCTCTGACAGAGGGTAAGTCAGCGATAGACTTCTTGTCGACTGGAACAGGAGATGGGTTGAGTTTGGGGAGTACAGAAAAAGTGATGGGCGTCGATGCGAAGGAGCTGTTATCGGAATGGAGTGAGGTCTTAACACAGTAAGTGCTCCTGCCAGAGCCAAAGCTGCCTGTAAAAGAGAGTGAATGTGGGATCCTCTTGAGTCCTAGAGAGGTAGCCAGGGAACTGCTCATGAGAGAGACACCTGCTCCGGAATCCAGGATTGCGCTGGCCTTCATGGTTTTCCCTCGGTTAGAGATGGACACGATAATGGTGTTCGGGAAGGTAGGAGAGATGTTGGCATCATCCTTGGAAACCTCGGTCTCCTCTTTGTCGACAGCAAGGGAGAAGGAGGCGGCAGTGGGTTCAAGAGGGTTTCTATGGAGGAGGGTGTGATGGCGCTGACCACAGGACCTACAAGTAAAACGGGAAGGACAATTCTTAAAACCATGTGTATCAGAAAAGCAGTTCATACAGAGCCTCATTTCCCTGACAAACTTATTTCTCCGATCGGTATTGTAGGAGGCAAAGACTGAACACTTGTTGAGTCCGTGCTTATCCTCGCAGGCTAGACATTTGGGGTTGAATTTGACCTTGTTCTTGGCTGGGGAAGGATTGGAGTTGAATGAGGCAGAGGAAGACGATGGGTTCGAATACGACTGATTAGACGGGGCCAGCTGATCGAGACGATTCTCCAGGTAAGTCCTGAAGTCGCCAAAGGTTGGCTTGACTTCCCTTTTCGTCACGGCATTGTCCCAGATTTCCTTAGCTGCAGGAGTCAGAGACATAGTGGTTCGGTATAGGAGATAGGACGAGAGGGAATCTTCCAGGTAGGGCTCCAAGGCATCGTATCCTTGGAATATATGAGTGTGGATGCGCTGGACACCTTCGCAATCGAAGCTGAAGGACTGTGGCTGGTCCATCTTCTTGATCAGAAGGGGAACAACGACTTGTGGCCTTCCATATCTTCTCTTTAGTCGCTCTAGGAGCTGGCTGAGGTCCTCCTTCTCTGGCGCGTTATCCACGATGTCCTTGCCATCTTTGGGAAGAATGGAATTGGAGAGGAGGCATTTCTTATCGAGTTCAGAGAACCCAACAGCTCTGGTGGTGATAGCGGCAGTAAACATAGTCTGAAACTTCCTTCACTGGAGAGGATCCCCATCAAACTTGGGCAGTTCTACATTGATTGGTGCAGCTCTGGCCACAGTGGGTGTTGTAGTGGAGGTGGAGGCTAAATCCGTTGGAGTGAAGGTAGTGAGACGTCTGTCGATTTGCGTCCTGTAATATTGGACTCTATTCCATAAGGTTGTGAAGGCGTCAGCCAGTTCCTGGTTGTCTCTGAAGTCACTGGCTTGAGTCTGGGTGGCATTGATTCGTTTGGCGAAGTCCTTGACGTCTGCCTGGTAAGATGCAGTAGTGCAGTCGAACGGTTTGTCCAAGAAGTCTGCTTCTCTGATGAGTCCTTGAACTTCTTCCCAACAACAGAGAAGTCTGAGGAGATCTTGACATTCCTTGAGGATGCCGTCGTTGATTTCATCTCGGCTGGTGTGTTCCTCGTATTCATGGCTTTCTAGGGAGAGATCACCGTCAATGAGCTCCTCGATCTGATCTTGGAGACCTTGGTGTTTCTCGATATCAGCCTTGATGAGAATCTTGCGATGTTCGACATCGGACTTGCGGCTCTCGGCTAGAGGAACTGCTCTGAGGTTATCGACTTTCTTGTGGAGGCGGGTCAGGTTACTGCGGCGAGTACCACGTTTGCGTCGAAGAGACTCCAGAGCCTTGGTGACCGAGACAGGGACTGCTTCTTTACCTTCGGGATCCATACTTGTGGAAAAAAAAAAAAATTGAAAGGCGTTGAAAAATCTAATTGAGGTGGGCAAATCTAGGGCGACGTTTCCGGAGATTGGCATAGGTGAGTTAAGTTTTACAAAGACTTGGTAGGAGCAATCAAAAGACGGTGGAGAGGTAGGAGTCTCGAAGGTCAGTTGACAGATTGATAGGTGGAGGTTGACGTTGGCGGGGCTTCAATCGAGTGGCAAACGGCAAGGAGAGGAGTTACACCAGAGCTACTATAGAGAGAAGAGCCTCAGTCAGGTGGTGGAGCAGTTGGAGGTAGCTAATAGGTTGCCAGAAAAAGCTAAGTATGCTTATCCGGCTCGAAGGACCATGAACAGGACTCTAACAAATGGTATAGTCCTGCTGATGGTCACTTCTTTACCCAGCTTAGCTAAGTCGAAGGACCAGACTGCCTATTTACTATAGCGCCACGAAATATGTTTGCGCAGCCGATGGCCACAGAGAGCTTTCAGCCTTGCAAGAACACTCGCAAAAATGCGCACTCCCTTGACAGTGTATGGTCAAAGGTTAGCAGTGATAGGCAACCACAAATTGAACAAGCTTAAATAATAGGAACCACTGACAGGAAATCAGTGGTTTTGGAAATGAATATCATTAATGGTAGGTAAAGGGTTGATAAGACTAAGCTAGCAGTTTATTGTTCTTTGGCCAGGGCCAGCCTGTGCCAGTTGTCCAGGAGAGTCCTGGACAACTACTATATTTGTGTTTTAAAGTCTCTTCTACGACTGATTAGCTGTTCTTGCGTGACTTGTCAGCATTCATGCGCTAAAACTGCCGAGCAACTCATGGGACAACTACCTCCTGAGTGCCTACAGCCAACAGCCCCATTCACCAATGTGGGAATCGATTATGTCGGACCACTGTGGATGAAGCAAGGAAGCCCACGTAAACCTACAATAGTTAAAGTGTGTGTAAGTATTTTTGTTTGTTTCAGCACTAAAGCTGTCCACATTGAGCTCGCATCAGACCTGACCACAGAAGCCTTTCTCGCTGTTCTTACTCATTTTGTTGGTAGACGCGGTGTACCTAAATCAATACTATCCGACAATGAATTTTGTGGGGGCCAAAAATGAATTGTCCGACCTCTATTCTATGTTACTTAGCAAAGAGACAAAGGATAGAATCCATCACTTTTCTGCTTCTCGCTCTTTAGATTGGAAATTCTCACCAAGTCGGTCTCCACACTTTGGAGGAATGTGGGAAGCTGGAGTGAAAAGCATGAAGACTTTGCTGAGGAAACTTGTGGGTGACCATCGTCTCACTTTTGAGGAAGTTATCCACTGTTTTGGCAGATGCTGAAGCTACCCTCAACAGTCGACCTCTTTTACCAGTCCACTCAACCTCCCCTGACAGTTCTGACGTTATTACTGCTGGTCACTTTATTATTGGTAGACCTCTCCGTTCCTTGCCTTCTAGAGTTTCATCTACCACCAAAATTTGCCATCTAAAGCGCTGGAATTTGATGAGTCAACTCTCCACTGAACTATGGGATCAATGGTACACTATTTATTTGCAGTCCCTCCAGCAGAGGAAGAAATGGCAAGGGGTGAAGTCTAACATAGCCAAAGGCGATATCATTCTTTTGAAGGATGAAGAAACCTATGGTCGTAGAACGTGGCCTCTTGCAAGAGTCTTAGAGGTCCATCCTGGAACAGATGGACTAGTCAGAGTTGTTACTGTACTTTGTAATAAAAGAATTTGAAAACGAACAGTACAGAAACTAGTTCCCCTCCTCAGGGTTTCCAAAAGGAAAAAGCTCCCCAAGGCCTGGCGTGAGGATACGTGAGGAGTCTACCCTTTCTATGCCGGCGGTGCCAGGCGTGGGTTAGGACCTTCAGGAACCCAATGGGGCCCGAGGAAATGGATGGGGCCCATAAGGGAAGCATGGATGGATCGGTACGGTGGTGGGCAACCGGAGACGGGTACGGTGTGCGCGGGGTGGTGGGGGGGGGGGGGAGCGGAACACACAAGAGGCAGCACCGAAACGGGAAGCCTCCGAAACGTTTCCGAAACTTTGTATCCAATATCCGTTGTTAGGTGTTTTACTTATAATGCAAGCATTTTTTACATTTTACCTTTAGTTACCCTTGTTGCTATAAAGAGGTGGGGGGTTTTGTTGGTTGTTTGTTGGTGGTTTGTAAGGCCCACAGACGTTCTGGACTTAGTAATAGTTATATCTGAGATCCCGCTGCTTAGTCAATAGACAGCCAAGTCCCAACAACCACAAGTTAGCTAGATTTAGTTTAATCAAGAAAACAAGGAATAAATGAGTTACAATAACAGTATGAATAAGTAGGTAGATGTTTCTCTGGCAGGACGTGACCGTCCATCACTGTTATAGATCATCTAGGTCAAAAGGACTTCATCATAATCCATCTTTCCCTCCCACTTCATATGGCATCATCTAACTTATACTTTGCTGTTATATTATTTTTGTCACAGTATTTATATTTGTTGTTACCTTACCTTGTGTTAGTTATTCATGCTGGTTGTAATCATGCTGAACATTATTAATCATTGCATTATTCCAATCTATGCACACAAAAAACATAATAATAAAATAAGTTACAGGTACTCATTCCTATGTTAGACCTGGGATTCATAGAGAAATTTTGCTTAGAGAGTGAGTGAGGGGAGTGGGGTGGGAGGGGGGAGAGAGAGAAAGAGAGAGAGAGAGAGAGAGAGAAATTTTAGTTGCCTTGGTTTAACTATTTCATACCATAGTTACTATTTCGAACAGTGTAAAAAAGACCAAATAAAAAGAGGTGATTGTTGTTTTGAAGGGTAAAATATATCCAGGGTGAGGGTCACCCCAAAATGAGGTTCACAAGACTTTATCACAAGACTATACTCCAATAAATTATTCTCCATGTCAATATTCTTTAAACGGGGATGGAGTAACCATTCGCCAAGAAATCTTGGTGCAAGTAAAAAATATATAGATTTTCTTCGTAACTAAAAAGAACCTTGATTAAGTGGAGGCCAATATTTCATCAGAATAACATTTTTAATTCATGGCTGTTACCAAAGCAACTATGATATACATATATTATTATAATATATAGCTATATATTTATTTATTTATTTATTTCACCCCTAGATATCTTCACAATGATATTTTTGGGTAAGTGACCCAGTGAAATGACCCATGAAGCTGTTATTTTAGCTGTACTTTGAAAGCTCATTACCCTTGTAGTTCTAGCAACCAGCCCAACTTTTCAATTTTCTAGGGTTTTTACAGCTACCTTCCTCCAGTGTACCCTGCTCAACAAGGTTAGAGCAGCTGCTAAAATATCAGCTGGTAGTGTGGGTAGCCCCTACAACCAACTGTATACTGTGAGTACCCTACCTCTAACTAAGGTAGTGAAGATATCTAATGTGGAATAAACCACTTATTACACTTGTCAGAGTATTATGGCAAGATATTTCATTCTCAGGCTTTATTTTCACTTGCCTCTGTCTCTTGAAAATAAATTAGCCTGCTCTTGAAATATCTCACCATATCACACTCTGACTCATGTAATAAGTATTATATATTATATATATAAATGTATATTGCTTCCTGTCATGGTCAAGGCGGGTTTGGCAGGGTTTTTGTCTTTCCCACTCAGTGTGTACAGTGATGACAACAAAAGTAGATTGCTACCACCAGGGTTGATGCAAGATTTGAGTAACTACCACAATGTACTAGCCCAACAATTCCCTTCACACTGGTAAAGTTAAGTTTTACAAAGTAACAATTAACCAGCACTTGATCATCGAAATGAAGATACATCAACCGAAATCTGGACATGTGCTCCAGCCATATATTTTAAACTCTTGCACATGCCCAGTGGGTGATACAAAATAGCACATCCTAAATATACATAGTTCCTAGACCAGATGTGTTGTCATGAATGACATGTCAATTGTGTGTCATGGATGACTTGTCAATTGTGTGACATTAAAAACAATTAATAACTTGTGTTAATGATTAAATCACATGTTCTGAATGTGTCATATAATTAAGTTACTTGTTCTGAATTTGGATCCCACACTTCCAGCTAATACGAATTATGACATCAGTGAAGTTAATTTTAATAGAAATATTAAAATTGTCCATCTCAACATGTGTAGTCTCACAAATAATATAAAGGAGGGGAACTTGACCATTATTGGAGGAGAGTAAATTGCAGTTTCCCATTCCACTCCTTCCCTGCATAAAACCAATCCTAAACAGCTAGCGATACACTATACAGTTTACTGACAAAAAAAATTGAGGCAACCTTTTAATGACGCTAAACCCTTCTACCGCATCACCTTTTAGAGACATCCTTTTCTAGCCCTCGCTAGCCAGTCTCAGCCCATAGGTGAATACCAGTTCTCCACATAATCTTAATTAAATTTGCAAATAATTCCCTTTACCAAAAACTGGTACTATAAATCTCACTATGGAGACCCTTTACCTAACTGGAAAGTCTCTAGGTGGCAGAAATATTAGGTAAGGGGTTTCAATTCCATAGGCTCAAGCCGTATTGTTATGTCCCAGATGAAAAGTAAAGCAGGCCGTGGGAGTGTCTGGGTAAGTGAATGGTGATGTAAAGAAAACATTCAACAGATATACAACAATAAGCTAGGTACATACAACAAACAGTAAAAAGTTCATTTTTCTGTTGTTGTTATTGTTTTAGTTTGGATGACTCTTGAAATGGCTGTGCAAGGTATCACTCTGAATTGGTAAGTCAAGAAAAAATAATATTAACATGTTTAGAACAAAACAGATAATTACAATTTTCAATTACAATACATTTATATTCTATTTAGGATGAAGATTTTAACGTCTGGAACAAGAATCTTCAGTCCAACAAGAGTGAAGCTACTAAATCCTCATAATTCCTGCAATAATAACTTTCATTTTTTATTCATTCATACTTTAAATTTAAAAATAAATTGTTAACATGAAGTATACAAGGTAGAATACCAATATCTTACCTGACATAATACAGAAAGTTAACAATGTTGTACATTAAAAGGAGATGTAAACTATCTGTAAGAAGTTAGTTCATCTACAAGAGTATACAAAGGAAATAGTCCAGTGGGAAATTGTACTTTTAATGCAATATTGTGATAGAGTGGACCAAGCATGAAACTTAGCACAGTGTTTGTTGAAGGTTATGTACAGCAATATTAGAAGGGGTGCCATCCAGATATACATTCCTTTACAAAAATATGTCTTACAAGAAACTTTGGTCAATATAATCGCGCGATTTTTTTAATTTGTGCACCCAATACAATTATTATAGCGAAAATAAAAAACGGCGATATTACATGGCAGCTAGACTATGTAATAGAACTAGCTACCCTGATAGCAATTGTAGCAAGTTTCAAATAATTTATTTCTGTAGAATAAAACCATAATATTTCAGCTTGTGGAGCCTTCTAGCTAGTGGTTACTGAACTGAATGAGGGTGACTGAACAAGGAACTTTGTATAAACAGATGATACAGAACATGAGATCATTGTGTGGTGGGGCACAGCCCCTGGGAATGTTCGTTGGTGTTGGACAATTTCTGTGACATGTGAGTTGTACTCACCACACAATGATCTCATGTTCTGTATCATCTGTTTATACAAAGTTCCTTGTTCAGTCACCCTCATTCAGTTCAGTAACCACTAGAAGGCTCCACAAGCCGAAATATTATGGTTTTATTCTACTGAAATAAATTCTCTGAAACTTGCTACACCTGGCTAGCTATCAGGGTAGATAGTTCTATTAAATAGTCTAGCTGCCTGTAATATCAGGTGACTCCTAATCATTAACATTAAAGTATTAAACCACAATACATTATAATAAACAATTTATATTGAGCTCTTTTACATAATTAACTGTTAATCAAAATTTCATTAATTAAACAATTTTTTTGGCACCCCTTCTGATACTGTTATATATGCCAAACCGAACCTGCATACCAAGTTTCATGCTTTGGTCCACTCTGTCACAATAATTTTTCTTTTCTGCTGGACTAAAACATGACATGTATAACAACATAGTTTACAACATTTATTATACAACTGGGAAATGGTGTGCTTTGGCCCTGTGATACTCACACAACTAACTATGTTAATACTTAAAACACACAGAAAGAGATAAATCACACATTACACTTTACAAATAAATCAGGGGTTTTTAGTAATGTTGTTTTGGTTCAACATTTACATTTCAGTTTATAGTTTTTTTTGACAAAAAATATTTCAAGATTAATTTTTGTTTTAGTTTTTCACTAGCAAAGACTACAATTTTAGTTTTAGTTTTTCCAATGTACTAATTTCAATTCTAGTTTTAGTTTTTCAAATTAATAACTTATTTTAGTTTTAGTTTTGGTTTTTTAGAATTCAATTTTTTTTTTAATTGAAGTCATCAATTTTAGATAGTTTTCAAATGCACACTTCCGTTATTCCACTATTTTTCTTAGCTGTTTTTTTTTTTAGCTTTGTTTTTTAGTTTTTTTCTAACAGGAGTACATTAATTTAGTTTTTGAAATCATTATTACCCTGTGGCCAGTCTCTACATACTGAACGGACAGCAAATACAGCAAGGGGACTGAATGATTTGACATGTGTGTGCTAAGTGAGGGGGCTGGGCTAAATAGTCAAGCAACCCCTGACTGTTGTCCAACAGTTTGCCTTAGCCAAACAATTACTCAGGTGCTACGAAGAAATGATTAGGTAAAGGGTTTTGCTTCCTGGGACTACCACTGGTCATTCTCTTCTTTCAGAGATGTCACAACAAATAGTTAGCTATATTTTGAGTTATGATTAAAAAATAATTTTAGTTCTTATTCATGTAGCTCTATGACTTTTAGTTATTATCATCCTATGTGAAATTTAGTTCTGGTTAGTTCACTAAAATGTTTTAGTTGTAGTTTGAGTTTGAGTTAACCAAAACAACACTAGTTTTTGGCTGCATATTGTAACAGTTTTGTACTAGATTGGCCTAAGCCCTATCTAGCTACCTATACTTGACAGTATTAATATATTTACTATTAACTATAATTAGGACAATTCAATGACTGACATAACTCAACACAACTGACTCTATAACTCAACAAGACTCAGTCTTATATAAGTAAATCACACAAAACCACAATGAGGTAATGTCTGTTATCTCATCTCCCCCTTTATAGGTAAGTCTCTCTGGGAGTTTTATAGCAACACCGGTCTGTGAGCGAGTTGCGATACGTCTGGGTACCTCCGCTGGTTGACTATCTGCTGGAGTCTCAATTTCACTAGCAGGTTCAGCTGGGATGTTTGGAAGTACATTCAGATGATTCTGATTCCTTCGAATTTCTCCAGATGGTGTCTCTATGACATATGATCTTGGACTTGCTGCTGGCTGACACACTCTGCCGTCTAGTAAGTTCCAATGGTAACAGATACAGCTATGCATTATGAGTACATACAATGAAATAATTGGTTAACTTTGATTTTGACAACCTATGACTTGGTTCAGAATTGCGTCAACAACGTCAAAAAAAAAAACAGACTCGACTTTACAACTACAATTAACACTTTGGTGTTGCTGTTCTTTTTTTGTTTTTTTGTTTTTTTTCTTCATAAGTTGTTAAACCGTTATATAACAGTTGTTTCTTATCTACACCCACAAGTCTTTTGAAATTAAACGCACTCCGTAAATAGTACGTTATACCTCCACCAGCGGGATCTTACGAGGTTACGCATTACAAACACCCACCGGTGTCATTCAGCGCTTGCGGCGCAAGCGTAATATGCACAAACTGTATGTGGGGGAGGGTCTAATCGCTATTAAAAGTGTTGCGCGAAGAAAATTCATCCGGGAATCGTTGAGACTCTCTTCGACACCCAAGTACAGTACGAAAAATGGCCAAAGGTATTGTAGCTCTTTTCTATGGTTCTTCATAATACGATTACAGTGTTCTGTTTGTGCAGTTATAACCTCTAGGTATATTTTCAATCTTGAACAGCTGGCTACTGATTTGAATGGAGTAGTAAAAAATTGGTTTTCATTAGGAATATACCTCAAAATTCCTCATTCTGAGATGAAACAGATTTTAATAAGGAATGGGTCTGATATTGAAAAATGTAAAGTTGAAATGTTGAATATTTGGCGAAAAATGAATTCAAGGTCACCACCAAAACAGACAATTTGCAGTCTAATAAGATGTTTACAGACACTTGATTATTATGATATAGCAGATAATCTGAAAAGAAAATATAAAATTTCCTTTGGGGACCTCTCAGGTAAAAATCAAAATGTTTCGGATGCTGTTTGATACCTATGCTAGTGTAAATTCTACATAGCTACAGTGTAGTAGGTTCTAGGTGGGATTGTGTTTACATAATTATTAATGTGCCAGCACCATATAGCAGTAGGTAATGGGTCCTGCTGTAATACGCAAGGATTAAAAAGGCTAGATGTAATTAATTTCACTGAACTTAATTAGTAGCTCCTAGTCACCTAGTTCAGTAAGGCGGCATCATTCAGTTCATTTATTCCCATAGGTAGTGTAGAAGTTGATAGTCAAATGTGGAATTACTCCTTTTCCTGAGTTGTGAAGCTACTGATTCTGAATGCAACCAGTAGCCTGACAAAAAGAACTTAAAGTACGAACAAAAAAGCCGATTTTTTTTTTAATTCCGCATAGTGTACGATTTTCAATGCCATAGCAAACAGTCGCCCCAACTGTTTTGACTCAATATAACAAAGATTTCTGAGAAATTATCCCACAGTTTCAAATTATGTGTGCAGTACCACCTGAAACTGCAGCGCTAAACCGCAGATCGTGGAGTTATGTTATGTATTTATTTCTCGTTTTCTGTTCAATGTACGCTTACTTTGTTGTTGCAGTTGAAACAGACACAAATAGACTGCTCTTGTAAACCAAGAAAAAAGACCGACCAGGAACGGAGAAACAAAATGGTACAAACGTTAAAGTTCTTCCACGGCTGTATTCAATATAATGCTCGGTTTTATTACTAATTACCCGTAGTTTATCGTTTATACGAGCTTCTAGTTGTGCGCTAAAACAGGCTGAGGGTTGCGGAGGGAGATCTGGAGCTACTAATGTAGCACAAATCTTAGAGGAAAAGAAGCGCAGGACCGTGGCTGAACGCCCCTCAAGTAAGACTGATTGTTGTGTGCGCGTGTATTTAAACTCTATTCTTACTTTCTTGGTGTGACCAATTTCTGAAGTACTCAACAGTAATGTGAATAATCCAGCACATCACCTACACTTTAGCTGTGGCCACACACATTCCAGTATTACTTTGTCCTTCACACTGAATCATTCATATCATTTTATTCATGATTTTACTATATTTTCTATCTACTTGTTAAATTTCAACTTTTTTAAATCATACAAAAAAAAATTGACAATTAATATAATTTTATAATGACATATACAATATATATATATTACATAATTTTATGATGACATGAAATTGTGGTAGATACAAGCAGCAGTTGAATTTGGACGGTGGTAAATAGCATCGCCATAACCATAGAGAACTGTACCTATATAGACATGAGGAGTAATGGACAGCTAAAGCATAGATAGTGGCATATAGAGTCTATGATGAATTGTATATCTTATTATCTCGGTCAGCAAACAGTAAATTGGCTGAGTTTCTAAATAAATAGGCCCTATTTAAAACAGGTAAGAAAATCTGAGTGGACAAGCAACACGTGATACAAACGTACCTCACATTGTAGCTTGCTCTTGTTAAGTAGCCTTGAATAGCAACAAAGTCCTGAGCCTCTAGTCTTCACTATTTTCTCTTCTTTTTCTTCTTCTTTTCCTCCTTCTGGGAGGCCGGATCCAGTCACTACACCACTTTTAGTTTGATACAAGTTCATTATTTACAAGTGAGGGTATAGAAAAAGAGGAAGGGGAGGGGGGGGGGGGTGGTTTAGCAGTTGAAGCTAATTTGAAAAGTTTGGTCCATGCTATAATAGATAATGAACAATTCCTTGTGTTTTATTATTAGTGCATGAAGAACGAGAAGTTAAAACTAAAGAAATGCCTGGAACAGATGAGCAAAGAATATAGTGATTTTATGGTTAAACTTGAACATCTTCTTGAAAAATACAAAATATCATTGAACAATAATTATCATATATTATATCAGTATCCTTGAACAGGAAAATGTTTTTTTTTAATTTGCAAATGGACCATAAACCTACAATCTTTCATGGTGGAATTAAAAAAAAAATCATGGTGGAATTTTACTACTTCTGCTAAATTGGCTATTAAATTTGGTGGCGACGAGGGAATAAAGCTTGTTGAATTATATGAAGCCAAATTTCAAGTAAAGCTGCTTGAGATGGAGTATCTACAGTTACCAATAATTTGTGAGCCAAGTGAGCTCTTGATGAAGGCTAACAAGAAAATTAATAGTAATATTAAGAAAAGGATAAATGAGCTACGTTCTACAATAGCAAATTTGAATATTTCTAGCAAGTACCTCACAACACAGTGCTGCTTGATATACAAATTATAGCAAATTAGGAATGGAATAACATAAGGTATTTGATCCATTGTTCCTCTACTACTCATTTTAATTATATCAGCTGTTTTTTTATATTATAATCTTTTCTTTAACCACATATATACACACACCATCATTGTTGTCGTTACTGATGAAATTTGTTCAGTCGGCTATATTCTCATTTACTTTTCTTGATCCACATGTACACATACCACCATCCTCTCTGGCTACTCCTTACCAACCTGACTCAGCTTTATTCACACCACAATTGTTGTTATCACTGACGACACTCTAGCAAACCATTTAGACAATGCTTTACCAACCTGACTCAGCTCATCGGGTGCTTAATCAACTTAGTAACTAGATTCTATGCATACATGAAGTTTCGTCCTGAGTTACACCTTATAGTGTCTCGCTTATTTGTATAAGAATAAAATTGAGGTTTTTAACAAACTAAAGTAACTTAAGAAACATTCTACTGTGATTTTCCCTATGAAAATATCACCCTTATAATAGCAAGTATCCTGCCACACAGCGGTGCTTGATGTACAACTTTTACAATTAAGAATGCAGTAGCATAAGGTATTTTTTTATCCTCTACCACTTGGTTTAGATATATCAGTCCTTCATTTTCTCATCTACTTTACTTAACCCATGGTCATTTGACAATTCTTTACCAACCCAGCTTAGCTTTATTTGAATTCACAAATTCATCGTTGTCATTACTAACAATCCTTTAAACCCAGCTGAGCTAATGAATAGAATACCCACACTGTCATCGTCACTTTTTTCTCACTTACTTTTCTTGACCCACATATTCAAGATACACACTTTACTATTGTCAGTTATAACAACGCTTTATTATCCTTTACTGATGACATTGTACCAAACCAGCTCTCAGCTAATGAATTATTCATAAAACACACCGTCGTAGTTACTTACAGATTGCGTGTAATAAATATTTACATATTTAGACAGGAAATTCATAGTTAAAAGTTTTTTTTAATTATAACCTTAGTAAAGCACTCCTCTATTACACAAGGTGAATCCCACATTCTTAGTTCATGCTGAAATTAATGAGGTAACCACATGTTGAGTTGGCACCACATAAAACACATCCTTGATAATTTCGTTGCAATCTCAATATGCAGCATGCAAAATTGTTTGGTTTTTTTTTTCCTTTATGACTACTTTATGATGTAATTCAAATAGCCATATTAAAGAATGACATTAATAGTCCAGTGGGAAATTGTACTTTTGATGCAATATTGTGACAGAGTCGACCAAAGCGTGAAACTTAGCACAGTGTTTGTTGAAGGTATGTACAGCAATATTAGAAGGGGTGCCATCCAGATATACATTCCTTTACAAAAATATGTCTTACAAGAAACTTTGGTCAATATAATCGGCGCTACCCGCGAATTTTTTATTTGCGCACCCAATACAATTATTATAGCGAAAATAAAAAAACGGCGATATTACAGGCAGCTAGACTATTTAATAGAACTAGCTACCCTGATAGCTAGCCAGGTGTAGCAAGTTTCAGAGAATTTATTTCAGTAGAATAAAACTATAATATTTTGGCTTGTGGAGCCTTCTAGTGGTTACTGAACTGAATGAGGCTAACTGAACAAGGAACTTTGTATAAACAGATGATACAGAACTGGTGGGGCACAGCCCCTGGGAATGTTAGTTAGTGTTGGACAATTTCTGTGATATGTGAGTTGTACTTGGGAGGTGTGAAGGTGTAGTCATAATTGAATTAGTTGCAGTCATTCTGGAGGGCCACTAATTAAATTATGACTACACCTTCACACCTCCCAAGTACAACTCACATGTCACAGAAATTGTCCAACACCAACTAATATTCCCAGGGGCTGTGCCCCACCACACAATGATCTTATGTTCTGTATCATCTGTTTATACAAAGTTCCTTGTTCAGTCACCCTCATTCAGTTCAGTAACCACTAGAAGGCTCCACAAACCGAAATATTATAGTTTTATTCTACTGAAATAAATTATTTGAAACTTGCTACACCTAGCTAGCTATCAGGGTAGCTAGTTCTATTAAATAGTCTAGCTGCCAGTAATATCAGGTGACTCCTAATCATTAACATTAAAGTATTAAACCACAATACATTATAATAAACAATTTATATTGAGCTCTTTTACATAATTAACTGTTAATCAAAATTTCACACTTTGAAAATTTTGTTTTAATTAAACAATTTTTTTTTGGCACCCCTTCTGATACTGTTAAATATGCCAAACCGAACCTGCATACCAAGTTTCATGCTTTGGTCCACTCTGTCACAATAATTTTTCTTATCTGCTGGACTATAATGCTCGTATATATTTATAGTGATCTAGAAAATGAAAAATTGCAATTAACTTCAACCGTACATTCTGGAACTAGTTGGTCAACAGAATTATATCAATATATTGTAGAATTACCCTCTTCAAAGGAATGTTATGATTATTCAAAATGTATTACATTTTTGACAAATATCATTGAAAATGAGAAATGCCAGTCCAGAGAGGCATCAAAAACTGAATCTCTTAATGAAGTATCACACGGTTTAAAAATTCTTTTGGTTAATACTAAGAATACATATAAGGGTGTGCTAATTTCAATTTTACTTTACTTATTTAAGCATAAATTTATGGGTAATGGCATAGTAAAATCATTTTCATTGTCAGATACGGAAAACGTATTAAAACGGTTTAATCAGCATATTGAAATTATCAATGATCGAGATCACCTAAACGTACAAATTAAATTGATTGTTTTGGCTACAAATACTATTGAAGAATGCGAATTAGTAGCTTTCTTAAAACATACCAGTGAAATTTTGCAAAGTCTTAAACCTCCTTTAGAGCAGACAATAAGGGATTTTCTGAATGAATACTTCATTACTACTTCCACTGCAGCTTTAAGAAAAAATCTTGAGAATTTGCTTAATTCACGTAAATCCAACCACATGAAATTGTCATCAAACTATGAACAATCGAAATCAAATGAGTGTGTGAAAGTGTTAAATGATCTTGGACTACTTGAGTTTTATGAACATAAACTACAGCTTCAAGATTCTTTATGCATTAGATCAAATATATTAGAATTATCCTTAAATGGAAGTAATTGCTCTAACCTAAAACAGCTT
>WLWD01001739.1_pt1 | contig 44879 bp, 21 predicted proteins | sample 6712731 | NCBI WGS metagenome assembly WLWD01 (sample SAMN12718690, study PRJNA576275) | sponge metagenome | isolation source: marine sponge | host: Mycale hentscheli | place: New Zealand: South Island, Marlborough, Capsize Point | collected 2014-11-01 | reverse complement strand
ATTCACAATACTGGTACTCTCTGGGTTGGTATTCACAATACTGGTACAGTTTGGGTTGTTATTCACAATACTGGTACTCTCTGTGTTGGTATTCACAATACTGGTACAGTCTGGGTTGGTATTCACAATACTGGTACAGTCTGGGTTGGTATTCACAATACTGGTACTCTCTGGGTTGGTATTCACAATACTGGTACAGTTTGGGTTGTTATTCACAATACTGGTACTCTCTGGGTTGGTATTCACAAACTGTGGTACAGTCGGGGTTGGTATTCAAAATTACTGGTACAGTCGGGTTGGTAGTCACAAATGGTACTCTCTGGGTTGGTATTCACAATACTGTACAGTCTGGGTTGGTATTCACAATACTGGTACTCTCTGGGTTGGCATTCACAATACTGGTACACACTGGGTTGGTATTCACAATACTGGTACAGTCTGGGTTGGTATTCACAATACTGGTACACACTGGGTTGGTATTCACAATACTGGTACAGTCTGGGTTGGTATTCACAATACTGGTACAGTCTGGGGTGGTATTCACAATACTGGTACACACTGGGTTGGTATTCACAATACTGGTACAGTCTGGGTTGGTATTCACAATACTGGTACACACTGGGTTGGTATTCACAATACTGGTACACACTGGGTTGGTAGTCACAATACTGGTACAGTCTGGGTTGGTATTCACAATACTGGTACAGTCTGGGTTGGTATTCACAATACTGGTACAGTCTGGGTTGGTATTCACAATACTGGTACAGTCTGGGTTGGTATTCACAATACTGGTACAGTCTGGGGTTGGTATTCACAATACTGGTACACACTGGGTTGGTATTCACAAATACTGGTACAGTCTGGGTTGGTATTCACAATACTGGTACACACTGGGTTGGTATTCACAATACTGGTACACACTGGGTTGGTATTCACAATACTGGTACACACTGGGTTGGTATTCACAATACTGGTACAGTCTGGTTGGTATTCACAATACTGGTACTCTCTGGGTTGGTATTCACAATACTGGTACTCTCTGGGTTGGTATTCACAATACTGGTACAGTCTGGGTTGGTATTCATAATACTGGTACAGTCTGGGTTGGTATTCACAATACTGGTACACTCTGGGTTGGTATTCACAATACTGGTACAGTCTGGGTTGGTATTCACAATACTGGTCTCTGGGTTGGTATTCACAATACTGGTACTCTCTGGGTTGGTATTCACAATACTGGTACAGTCTGGGTTGGTGTTCGGGATCGGTGAACTCCCTCGAACAGGCATCTTCAGCAAGTTCCTCTGATTCAGCCAGCGGAGAGACATAAACTTTGTCACCCTTTAAACTTGTACTCGTACTCACTTTGTTTACATTTTGTTAATGACACTTTACCAGACACAAACTCATAATGATATTCATACTCTCCTTCTACCCACACTATCTTGTATCATCGTCACTACATAAATGTAATGTAATAATGTGCAAGTTATTGATCTGAGTTAACCCTAATAAGATTATAACCGTGCGTTACGCCCATACAAGATTCTTTGGTAGGGTCTACAACGACGGCAAGTATCCGTCTTCCCTGCCCTAGACTTGTGCGGCGCATCACCTTATTCAAGTTAGGGAAGACTTGGGTCAATTCTGGTCCTTCGAACTTTAAGCTCGATTGCCCACAGCTCGAGGAAGTTACGCCCCCTCGGACATTGGTCCTTCGAGCCGGATACTTCTCCACCTCCGAAGAAGACGAACTCCGACCAAGCTCTACTGCGGCTACGAATCGGACACGCCCACTTCGTAAACCACGTTGTTTCGCTCTCTCCTAAGACGGACTAGCTCAGACGAGTGGACTGTATAGCCATTTCCAGGCTCTATTCATTCTCTCTTGGATCTCTGCCATTCGCTGTGGACTTCCAGGACAGCATATTCATATTCTGAACTCTTCAGCTCCACTATCTGCTCAAGTATACTCCAAACTTGAGCACAGATAAGTCTGAGATTGGGTGCATTAAAAGATTTCACCATAATTGAGATTTCACCTTGTTGCCCCAATCAGACTTTTCAAAATCAACAACCACAATGGACGACATTTCTGCAATAAATGAAATCACCAAGCTCGATGTTGCTAAGGGCAAACGTACCTTCCGACGAGGCAGAATCACTCATTGGAAAGGCCAGTTGGACGATTATATTGCCAAGCCACTCAGTGCAATCAACACAACCGAGCTCGATGAACTCAAGCAAGATCTCTACAGGGAAGTCAAGTATCACGTAGCCCTTCAGAACCGTTATGAACTTCTATTGGAAGAGAAAGACATATCTGAGGCTGAATTAACTGATGAATTGACCACATCTGAAAAGGTTAAGGATAGCCACCGTCAATACATTCGCCAAATAGACGCCTTGAAAACTAGACACCAGTACTATCAAGATGCACTGATGATCGATAATGAATACGACACCTTTATTGAAACCAGTGATCCTAGCATTCCAGAATTTGAAAAGGAAGTAAATCGAGTTCAGAAACGATTAAGTACCTTCATCCAGCAAACCCTTGCTCTAGCAGAGGATGAAGATTTGCAGCCTATCCGGAAGAAGATGAAAGATCATCTCACCCATGTCACCAAGACCTTAACAGAATCTAGAAAGAAACGTGCTGAAGCAAGAAAGAAGCCATCGGCTGAAACAGACAAAGACAAGTCAGAACACACCTCCTACCACGAAAGATTTCGCTTTGATCTGGACTTGCCCAATTTCTCTGGTAAACCATTGGATTGGCGGCCGTTCTTTGATTTGTTTTCTTCCACACTCAAGTCTCGTGGCAAGCACCTCACCGACAATGAGAAAACTTGTCTGTTACTGAAAGCCATGAAGGATGAAGAAGCCTATCAAGTTGTTTTTCTCCACTCACAAGGGGAAGGTGGCTATGAAAAGGCTATACAAGCTCTTGTCAACAACTATGGAAGTCCTTCTATCGTGTACCCTCACCATGTCAGGCGTACTACAGTCCGACAATCCATAGATTTTACTCGAGATGGACTCACCAAGCTCAGACAACGATTCCTGCTCCCATATCAAGCAATGAAAGACATGAAGGCTGCCACTCTATCGCAGTATCTCATGGCACTTGCATTTGAGGATTTTACCCCTAGAATGCGAGAGGAATGGACAAAACACATAGCGAGCATGACTGAGCTACCCACTCTTGAGAATCTGTTCGCATTCACAGAACCTCTAGAGTACAAGATGACTAAAGTGGAATCCACATCCACTACTTCAACAGCATCCACCAACAAATCCTCTACAGTCCATCGTAAGAGCAATTCTGTCAATCCTAATTCTGCATCAAAATCGATGAACAGGTCTCAGTGCAACTTATGTCATGAACAGCATGGTCTTCACAAATGTCCAATGTTTCTAAGTTACGATGTGTCAAAACGCATCAAATACATTAAAGATCGTAAGTGGTGCACCAACTGTCTGCATCACTCCCACACGTGTGGAAACTGTTCATCAACTTTTACTTGCAAGCACTGCAAGCAACGTCATCATACACTCCTACACAAGGAGGATTCAGACAATAATTCTACTCCTTCCTCTAATGGTGTTGCTGTTACTTCTGCCACAGCAGACTGTGTTACAAAAGAAGGTGTTACAGATCCTCCAACCCTGGCATTTCTTTACACTGCTTTGGTTGATGCAACTAATGGTTCGCGCAGTTGCCGAGCTAGAATCGCATTGGATACTGGTGCTTCCTCTTCTCTTATAACAGAATCTTTGGCCTCTCACCTAAAGCTTAAACGTTACCCGAAACGACTTATTATTGAAGGAGCCTATGGTGGAGGGACAAGCCGGCATTATGTCCAGGTCAGGTTACAATCTGTCCATGAGCCAGAGAAATCTGTTATACTCACACTGTCGGTTGTACCTAAACTTCCAACTGCCTATCCTCCTGTCCGCAAAGATGACATTGCAACCGACCCTCACTTAAAAGACCTTCAATTGGCTGACCCAGAGTTTGGCGGACCATTAGACATTCTGGTGGGAAGTTTGGACTCGTGCAAATGTCTACAGGGTTCTTTCAAGTATTATGCTGCTCCAGATATTGCTGTTTCTCCGTCAATCTTTGGGTGGACAGTTACTGGGCCACTTGACTACCAACCGTCAACACAACTACTTAAGCTGCAAGTGAAAGAAGACACTCTTCATCAAGATTTGCAGCGACTATGGGAACTGGATAAAACACCAGAAACTCCTCATCTCACTACTGAAGATGAAACAACACTATATCACTTTCAAGACACTCATGAAGTGGAAGAAGACGGGAGATATAAGGTCAGAATTCCAAAGAAACCAGATGCTCCTTCTCTAGGGGAGTCAAGAAACATAGTACTCAAGCGGTTCCTGCAAAATGAACGTTCCTTGCAAAAGAAGGGCAAGCTCACAGAATTCAATGCTGCTTTGCAGGAGTATGTCGATCTCAATCATGCTGAGATTGTTCCACAGCAAGACCTTCTACTTCCTCATTATTATCTGCCAGTTCATGGTGTATTTAAGGAGACCTCCACCACCACAAAAGTAAGGCCCGTATTTGACGCGTCAGCCAAGACGAGCTCTGGAGTGTCCCTTAATGATCTTCTCTACACAGGTCCTAACCTATATCCACTACTCACAGACGTGCTCATCAGATTTCGTGATCATCTTATCGGGTTTAGCGCGGATATCTCTAAAATGTTCCGCGAAGTTCTTCTCCATGAAGACGATCGAGATTTACACAGATTTCTGCTTCGTTCCCCTGATGGTAAAATCTCAGACCACCGAATGAGACGACTGACCTTCGGAGTTCGACCCTCACCATTCTTAGCCACTAAAGTTATCCAACACTTGGCTGAGAAAAGCAAGTCCTCCCATCCCATTGCTGCCAATGCCATACTCAAAGACTTTTACGTCGATGATTATCTCTCTGGGGCATCCACAGTGGAAGAAGCAAGATCTCTACGAGAGCAGCTTTGCAATCTACTCAGTGGAGCTGGAATGAAGCTGAGAAAGTGGAGGACTAGCAGTGAAGAATTCCGTCAAACCATTCCCACAGAACTTATCGAGACTGAAGATTTGCACTTACCGGCTTCTGATCAAGCTCCCAAGGCATTAGGGATGCATTGGGATGTTGCCAAGGATCTTCTCCATGTGTCAACACCCACTATTGAGACAACTTCTAAAGTCACTAAGCGGATGATCGCCTCCATCTCAGCTAGAGTATTTGATGTCTTGGGGTTCTTCTCTCCTGTTACAATTCAGGCAAAGGTGCTACTACAGCGTTTATGGCGACTCCAGACTGCCTGGGACGAAGAGGTACCTGAAAACATACAACAGCTTTGGAGTAAATGGATTGAAGAGCTACCTGCCATCACTGCCCATCCTATTCCAAGAAGATATACCCTTAATGACAAACCTGTCATATCCAGATCCTTGCATGGCTTCGCAGATGCCTCCAATATCGCTTATGGCGCTGTTGTTTATCTCCGACAGTTACACCAAGATTCATCAATTTCGATATCTCTAATCATTTCCAAGGCCAGAGTTGCTCCACTCAAGGTAATTACGACACCAAGAGCTGAGTTGGTGGCGGCCTACCTCCTAGCCAAGCTTTTGACATATGTTTCGAAACTCCTGGATATCAATGATTGCTTCGCCTGGACGGACTCTTCTATTGTCTTGTGTTGGCTAAAAAGGTTACCCTCGACGTTGAAAACCTTTGTGGCTCATCGCGTCTCAGCAATACAGGAACTAGTTCCAGCTTCAAAATGGCACCATGTCTCCACACTGGACAACCCTGCCGATCACTTGAGTCGAGGTGTTCCAGCTCAGCAGCTTCAGACAAACTCCCTCTGGTGGCAAGGTCCACTTTGGCTGAAAAATTCTCCTAAGGAATGGCCGAAACCTCAGTTTGTTGTTCCCCAGAAACTTCCAGAGATAAGGACTGTCATCAATTTATCCTCTGCTTCCCCACCCGACACATTTGATTTATGGGAACGATACTCATCCTTCAATCATCTTGTCCGGATTGTGGCATGGATAAGACGGTTCCTCTCTAACAGTAGGATCACAGTTCATCATCGAAATCTCTCTACCTCCTTGTCATCTCAAGAGACACTCTCTGCAAAGAAGTCTATTTTTCGACATGCCCAGGAACAGTCGCTTGGAGAAGCCATTCAAAGCTGTCTTCAGGGAAAGAATTTGATGAAATCTCACTCACTCTATCGCTATATCCTATCCATTGACTCAGATGGTCTGCTACACATCAGTGGCCGAGTCAGAGATCCTTCCAATCCTAAACAGCCTAAAAAACTCATCCCATTGTCACTTAACTCGCCTATAACACGGTTGATGTTATCCACTCTCCATAGGACTTACCAACATGCCGGAATTGCAACTTTGATGTCCATTGTGGGAGAAACTTACCTCATCCCTGGACTTCGAAATGAACTGAAGAAACTCAGCAGACAGTGTCCTATCTGCCAACGAGCATACGCACGCCCTGCTCACCAACAGATGGGACTCTTGCCTGAAGCTAGGACTGTACCATCATCACCCTTTGACTCCACGGGTATTGATTTCGCTGGACCCTTCACTGTACGGCAAGGACACACTCGAAAACCTGTACTACTGAAGAGTTATGCCTGCCTCTTCGTCTGTTTTGCAACACGTGCAGTCCACTTGGAGCTATGTGCAGATCTATCTACTGAATAATTTTTGGCTGCCCTGAGGAGGTTTTGCGCACGCCGGGGCACTCCGTCCAATGTCTACTCTGACAATGGGTCTAACTTTCTTGGCGCCAGAAATGAAATTCGAGAACTTCAATGAATGTCCTTTGACTCCAATCAGTCTCTGTCACACTTCTGCTCAGAAGCCTCCATACAATGGCATTTTATTCCTCCCAGAACTCCACATTTTGGAGGGCTCTGGGAATCCGGTGTTAAGAGCATGAAGACGCTTCTACGGAAAATGGTGACTCCACACCCTCTCCGTTTCCATGAGCTCAGCTCCATTCTGACAGAGGTCGAGGCAGTGCTTAATTCACGTCCCTTGACTCCTCTACATACTACTGATGCCAGTGACGACATAGTTCTCACTCCAGGGCACTTCCTCATTGGCCGCCCTATGAAGTCACCTCCTACAGCACCTGCCAGCCAAGCAAAGCTCACCTCTCTACGTCGATGGAACCTTGTACAACGATTGAACCAAGACCTATGGCAAGCTTGGCGAGCAAGCTACCTGCAGTCCCTGAATGCTCGAAACAAGTGGATTACTAAGAAGAGAAACTTGCAAGTTGGAGATATTGTCTACATAAAGGACGACTCTCTCTGCACAAGGAATTGGCCTATAGCCAGAATTATTAAAACGTTTCCTGGAGATGACGGCCTAGTTCGAGCTGTAGATGTGCAATGTCGTGGTCAAGTGTATCGAAGATCTTCTCATCAAATGATCTTCCTCTTTGAGGAAGCTCATCCTTCTGCCCCCCCAGTATGTTCGGGATCGGTGAACTCCCTCGAACAGGCATCTTCAGCAAGTTCCTCTGATTCAGCCAGCGGAGAGACATAAACTTTGTCACCCTTTAAACTTGTATCACTCGTACTCACTTTGTTTACATTTTGTTAATGACACTTTACCGGACACAAACTCATAATGATATTCATACTCTCCTTCTACCCACACTATCTTGTATCATCGTCACTACATAAATGTAATGTAATAATGTGCAAGTCATTGATCTGAGTTAACCCTAATAAGATTATAACCGTGCGTTACGCCCATACAAGATTCTTTGGTAGGGTCTACAACGACGGCAAGTATCCGTCTTCCCTGCCCTAGACTTGTGCGGCGAATCACCTTATTCAAGTTAGAGAAGACTTGGGTCAATTCTGGTCCTTCAAACTTTAAGCTCGATTGCCCACAGCTCGAGGAAGTTACGCCCCCTCGGACAGTATTCAATACTGAACATGAATACATTTTACACTAGTATACTTCAGCGGTTCTCATAACTTGTACGCCAGTTAAATTATACTTCCAAATACTTCTCATTCTTTTAATCGACTCCCTCAAGTGAAAAATCTTGTATGAATCCCTGCACTGCATTAGTCAACCACTGTTCCAAATTTGAAGTCATTCCCATATAAAAAATAAAAAATAAAATAAAAAGAAGACTGAATAAAAGCGGATGAAAGGGAGGAGAAACAGAGAATTGGGTGGGGTGAGCGGGGAGGATGAAGAAGGAAGGAGAGAAAAAATTTAGTAACAGGGAGGAGGTGTAGGACATCTTATTTAAGCCTGACTGATTGTTCATCACTGGACTATGAATATGAAGCTAAACATTCATACTGTGTGCTATACGCTGAGCGTCTAACAAAGCTGCAGAACAACCACATCACTACTGGTCCAGTGGGTACAACACTTCTCTATATGCGACTGTCTACAAAAAAATCACGCCCAATGTGGCCTCCATAAAAAAAATAATAATAATTATAAATTTACTTTTTTTTGCACTGAGTCGTCAGCATCTAGATATTGAGTTTCCAAGTGTTATAGTCATAGCTTAAGTGGTTCTCAATACATTCTACATAATCGTTCCCTTCCGTTAGCTTATTTAATGCAATTTTAAGAATTCGACCAACCTCTTCCCTGACATTTACACACGCCATGTTGTGCCTGATTTTCCTGTAGACGGTCACATATAATGACCTGTATTATCAAAAATTAACCAACTGTATGAAATGTATGTGGATGTAGCACCTCCGAATACAAGAGTTTTGTATAGGCATACAGGGAGCTGGGGAAGGAAGAATATTCTCTAAGTGAAAGTCTCCCCCCCTCCCACCCCCTCAAGAAAAATAATCATAATCACACTCTTTCTTAAAATATGCTGTACTCAGTACTAGCCATAGAATACATACACAACAGTACCCTCTAGCAGTCATTACAACACAATGTACACACCGAGTTCTCGTCTTCACCTATCCAAGTACAAAAATGAGTGTGGCTTAGCATACTTGAAGTCTCCCCTCAGCAAAAAATCCAGTATGAAACCCTGCCAATATGTAAATTCCCGATGATGCTTATGTGTGACCTACATGTAACACTCTCGCCTGTTTTATCAGGCCCATCAACTCTAATTGCTATGTTTCCAAATTGGCACCTTTACTTTCTCTTTGTGAAATTTCTCATTATTATTACCTGAGTTGTCTTGTGTTGTTCTTTCCTCCCTGGCTCACTCAATGAGTGCTGTTCCTTTACCAGCAGCTGACAAATGGGAGTGCGTCTTACAGCGGCCCCTTTTAGTGGGTTGTTTGTGTTGGTGGTAGTAGTAGCTTCTGTGCTGAAAATACATGAAATAAGACAAAAGCAAAAAAAAAAAAAAAAAGTGAAGTCAGAGAATATGCAGTACTCAATACCAGCCATGAAACCTTTCACAATATCATACTCCACAAGGAGATTTAAAAAAATCAAAGCCCGAAAAAAATGACTACTTGAATATGAAAAAAAAAAGTCAACGTTTATCCAATTGCAGGGTTCTTCCCAGGAATTCTGGAGTGGCAGTAACAACCCATCTCAACACAAAATTATTTTCCCATCAACAGCAAAGTGACAGTGGTGGGTGGCATGCAAGCAAAAGCAACCAAATTGAACTCTTCAATTTAAACAACTTTATAAATTTTGTTTGAAATTATTAATGAATTAATATGAAAAACAAATTTATCATAATGGCATATAAATGAGAAACTAAAGCTTGCTCTATTCCTTTAGCTGGTATCTTCGGGTTTAGAGAATTAGGAATAGTAGTAAGCTTTTCACTTTCAAGCTTTACGGCATCTTTGTGAGCTGAACAAGCTTCGTGTGCTGTAATGCTCTGCTGTCAAAGTCTAGAGCATGGCACTGTGTTCCAAGTGCCATGAGCAAAGGGGTTCTTATTGTGCTTCTGGCAAAGACTACAAAACATTCCTCTTTCTGGAAAATACTTCAACCAGTGTTCCCTTCCTTTTAGCCATTCTTTATTAAACTTACTAGCTTGCTTTTTCCTCTGTTGTGATGAACTTCCAGCCTGAGCGGTAACATCGCCTTCGATGCTAGCATCTTCATTTTGTACAACACAACAATCCATTTCCTCTCCGACAGCAACTGTTTCGGTCCGTGAACGCTTAGGACTAGGCGGCTCACCTCCACTCTTTCTCTAACTGCTTACAGCTGCTTGAGGACTGATAGTGAGCATGCGCAAGAACTGTATTGATTTTAGTGCACACCATTCCCCAGTAAAATTAAATGAGCCATTGCATCCCGCAGTTCTTATCAAAGAATTCTTCTGATTGGTCCCCTAGCCCTAGCCCTAGCCCTCGCACGGCGCTATAATTGGTCACGCGCGGCGCTATAATTGGTCACATGATTTGATTAACCAATGAAATGAGTTTTTTGATAAGAACTGCGGGAGTGTGTAGGAGCCGCCACTTACATCACGATTACCCTAAGAGATAAGTTGCTTTAATCAGAATTTTAGGTAACTATGGTTTGACAGACCTATTATATGTAAAAAATGATGCTAATTCCAAAAAAAGCAGTCTTATTGACCACAGGTAAGACAAAAAGCTATTTTTAGCACTTTTTATGCCCATATTTGGAAAATTTCTCCTCACTCATAATTTCAGGCGACGAAAAGGTCTACCATCCACTTCTGCTGTATATTTGATAGCTATAGCACATATAGCAAATAGCTATATGCACACATTTAACTAAAATCAATTTTAGATAAGGTAAAAATCAATTTTAGGTAAGGTATTGACTGTGCACATGGCAGTCTGTCCACATGACAGCCTTGTACATGGCAGCTGTCAAGTAAGAAGGTAAGTGACTCTGTAATAGTTTAGTGGTAGAGATTGTAAGACTAATAGCTGGCCAACATTGGCCTAGCTGATCACTCTGGTCACTAGCTAGCTATAATCTTAACCTATATGGTCACAGTGGTGAACTGATGTAGTTAATTTTTGTTTGTTTGAAGATGGCTGATGAGGTAGCTTTGCAGTGTGTGTTACATGTGAATGGCGATGGAGAAAATGATGGAGTTCCATTGAGTAAGTTTACTAAGCAGACATGGGAAACTGCTAGGGAAGTAGCTCGAGCCAGAGAACGGTATCAAACAAGATCTAAATACCGTGCTATATGTCAATCAACTAACTTTGAAGCTGAGCCTATGTCTCATTATGGTTTCCACTCTAGCTGTTACAAAAAGTTTACAGCTTATCAGATACAGTCTAAAGATACGAAAAAATGTTCCAATGAGGATGCTGTTGAAACCAGATCCAAGGTGAAGGTGCCAGTAGTATCTACCTCTACTGTTGGTGTGCTTGAAAAAAAGTGTATTTTCTGTAAAGGTCCAGTACGCAAACATTTCCCCAGTGGTTTTGAAACACTTTCTCCGTGTGAGACAAAGCAAGCACAAGAAAGTATCCTGAATTGTGCAAAGCAGCTTAAAGATAACGACTTTCTGCGTGAATATGGACACATTGACTTCATATGTACCATAAAACATGCAGGGTGAGGTATATTTCTAAAGGTGCCAAGGTTCAGGGGAAAGAAGATAGTTTATCAAGCACAGTGAAACGAGAATCTGCTTTCTCTCAGTTACTCTCTCATATTGACTCTGAGATATTCTTAAAAAATAAGTCTGAAAAATTGGTTGATGTCAACCAGGTCTACATTGAATTCCTCATAAAAGAAGGGATAGAGGAGCCTACTCCTGATTCATACCACCTTTTATCTAAACTCAAGGAACATTACGGTAACAAGCTTCAAGTTAACCAAGAGAGTAAGAAACAAGGGATTTATCTTTCATTGGAACATAATGCTATCAAAAATGACATAAAGAATGTAGCATTATTCTTAAGGAGGAAGATCTGGAAGCTCCGTGAGAGTAAGCTGCAGAATCCAATATCAGTGGAAGCAATTCGGGATGGACAGTGTTCAAGTATACCTGCTGAATTGTCAGAATTTTATAGGATTTTGTACACTGGCTCTAAAGATGAAGGTAATCAAAGAGTAGAGCGATACGTTAAATCATCAGCTGAAGATGATATCTACAAAACAACTCGTGGGGAAGTGAAGCCATCAAAGCATATGCTACTAGGCATGGGTCTCAAAAGTATTACTGGTTCTAGAAAAGTTCAGGAAATTGTTAATCATTTTGGTCACTGCATAGGATATCATACTGCAGAAGAATTTGAGACTCAAATTGCTGCCAAAATTGTTGAAAAGAGAAAAGTTCTTCCTGATGGTCTGGAAGAAAGAAGAGGCCTAAGCACTATCTCTGCTTGGGACAACTATGATGAATCAATGTATCATGATACACAGGGCATATGCATCCAAAATGAACCCACCTCAGCAGCAATCATGTCAGAAGCAGTATCTTCTATCATGTCAACAGCTGTTCCCACAAAAAAGAGAAGCCTTGAACTACCGAATAATGAATTTGAACCTGTGAGAAAGAAACCAAAGATTTCAAGGTTTAGTTTTGCTATAAAAACAAAGAGGAAGCCTGCAAACTACAAAACTGCTATTGAAAGAGATGTTGCATGGACAATATCTTGCAAAACAGACAAGCAAACACCAATGTGGTCTGGATGGAACTCTACTATAACCAAAGATGATTTACCAGCCCAGAAGATTGGCTACTTGGCCAACATTGGAGCTCCTCCAACACGACATGATGTAATTAATGAAACTCTGAAGAGAAATGTAACTCTTGCTCAAGAGTGTAGGGAAGAGTTTATTGCAACAACTTATGACCTGGCAATAGCCAAGCCAGCTTCCCAGTTGCAAGATATTATGCAACCTAAATATGACAGTGTCTTTATTTGCTTTGGAGCTTTTCACATCATGTTCCGATATCTTTCAGCAGTGGGTTGCCTCATTGATGGGTCTGGAGCTGCACATATTTTAATGGAAAGTGGTGCTCTTTCCAAGTGTTCTTTTAATGCCTTTATATCAGGAAAACACTACAACCAAGCAAGAAGAATGCATGTACTCCTAGCAACTGCATTGCGAATCAAGCACATGGAATTATACTTGCAACTACAAGAGGAAAATGAAGGCTATGTGCATTTAGTTGAAACCTTGAAGAATCTTCAAGCATCACCTTCTCCTGAGAAAATGAAAAATTTAGAAATGACTGGTGAGTACAAAGCATTTATGTCATCCTATGAAGTTTTCTGTGATGCTACAAGAAGTGGAAAACATGGTGTTAATGCTCAGTTTTGGAGACACTACATAGACATGGTGGATATGTACATGTTATTCAGTAGAGCTGTACGAACAAATGATGTGGATCTTTTTATCTTCATGCTTGGGGAAATGATTGGCATTTTCTTTGCTGCAAATCGCCAGAATTATTCACGTTATATGTGCTTGTATTATCTCCGACTCTTGAATATGGACATCACTCATCCTGGCATCAAGCAACAACTTGAACAAGGTGGTTTGTCTGTGAGATTGTCATCCAATTCTTTTGCCAGACAACCTGTTGATCAAGCACTAGAGAGTACGATCAATGCTGATGCAGCTTCACGGCATACAGGAATCACTGCTTTTCATCAAAGTCAAGGAGCAACCAGACGCTGGACAGTAACTAGATCAGCTAGAAGCACTATTGTTAGGCATCTGTTTGAAAAAGCAGGAATAACAAAGAGCACAAATCCAAGTCATGAGCTACGAAAGTCAAAGATAAGTAAATTTCAAGGAGACTTAGAGAACATTTCCAAAATGATAACAGCTACTATGAATCCTTTTTCTGACTCCTTGATTGACAACACTTATCTGTACTGCTTAGCAGATGGGAAGCAAATGCCAGAAGAAGTAAAGCATGACATGTTAAACATCTCTATTTTGGGCAGGGAGTGGAAAGATGAGTTCCTTCAGGAATGCTTTAAGGATATTACTAGGTTTGACAAACCAATAAAAAGAAGAAACTTAAAATCTTTTGCCAGTGTTGCGATTAAAAGCAGAGTAAAATGCAAGAATGAAAAGATTGTTGAGCTGAAGACCACACGAGATTTGATGGGTAAATTACTCTATCTTGCTTGCACCAGAAAAATTGAGCTTAAAGAAGTATTTTGTTTTCCACTCACCCCAGTTCCCCTCTCTTTAGCCAGTATATATGGCAGTATAAAGAAGACACCAAAGTACAAGCTCTCCAAATACCTTGAAGAGTTGATTCAACACAAGGAGCCGACAGTGATTGATGCACTTTTTTATGATGCCATGTTTATAGTCCAGTCACTGCCTTCTAATCTGCCTCTCAATTTTGAAAGTGTGGCACGGTTGGTGTTGAAGATCATATGCAGTACAGAGGCAAATGAGGTTCACTTTGTCTGTGACAGCTACAATGTGAAAAGCATAAAGAATGCTGAACAACAGTCCAGGGGTACGAATGATGCATCTTATCACATCACTGGTACAGATCAGTTGCGGCCAAAAGACTTCAGGCATGCTTTGAGATCTCAAAATTTTAAAACTTCATTTATCAATTTTTTGATGGAGGAATGGAAGAATAATAAGTATTCATCTACCATAAGGCAGAAAAGAATTTTTTTTGCACATGAGAAAAGATGTCTTCAGTACAAAACATCACTTGATGGAATTGTAGAATGCAATGAGGCACCAGAATATGTATGCTCCCATGTAGAGGCAGATACCCACTTGGTGTACCATCTCAGTGTACTATCGAAGATAACACCTGGACAGAATGTTGTTGTACGTTCTACAGATACAGATGTCATGGTCATTCTTCTCTATCATGCTGTACAACTAACAGCCAATGTGTGGATGGATCTTGGACATTCAAGTGAAAACACAAGGAGATATGTTCATATCACTGAACTATCAAACCACCTTGGTCCAATTCAATGCAAGGCATTGCCAGGTTATCATGCTCTAACTGGATGTGATTACACATCTTCCTTCTTCAGGAAGGGAAAGGTGAGCCCACTGAAGACAGCAATAAAGTGTGTTGTTCATCTTGAAGGTCTAGGAAATATTGGTGAGAAGGCTACCTTTACTGACAATCAGAACCTTGTGGAGAAATATATGTGTTCCCTCTATGGTCAAGGATCATTATTATCAGAGTTAATATATTCCTAAAGAAATACAAATCAAATCAACTGGAAAGAATAAAAGGAATTAATGCAGGAATGCTTCCACCTTGCAAGGATGTTCTAGTGCAAAAACTGGCTCGGTGCAACTTATATGTTGCGTACCTGTGGAAGCATGCAAATGAGAAAGATCCAATAAGGAGTATGAAGCCTACAGACCATGGCTGGAAAGAGTCTAATGGAATTTTTGTGCCAGTCTGGTTTACAGGAAGACAAATGCCAACTATTCTATCTACAACAATGGATCCAACAGATATTTCCAACGAGGAAGAGGAGGATGATGATGATGATGATGATAATGGTGATGATGATGACAGCGATGATAATGAAAATGATACTGAGGACGTTTCTGATGATGAGAACGACAGCGATAACGATTACATTGCCTAATACGTTTTTCATATCGACTAGAAGTAATGTACTTACCTTTGTCAAACCACATAATTTACTTTTTTTTACTATAAGTGATAAAGGGTGTAATAAAAAGGCCATAAGTGGCTTTTTGTCCTATTTACCTAATATGGGCATAAAATGTGCCAAAAATAGCTTTTTGTCTTACCTGTGGTCAATAAGACTGCTTTTTTTGAATCAGCAGTATTTTTTACATATAATAGGTATGTCAAACCATAATTACCTAAAATTCTGATTAAAGCCTCATATCTCCTAGAATAGATCCAATAATAGACACTCTTTTTAGGACAAAAACCCTTTACCCCATCAAGTATCAAGGGATTTAGGATAAATATACCCTTTACCCTCCCATTAAAAGTTAAGCTTCATCCCTTTACCAAAAGTAATTTTATTCTTGGCTTTGGCTGTGTAGAGGGCCGAAGCAGAAGAAATGTTTAGTTTAATCAGTCTAAAGATGACTCGTAGACGTAAGTGAAATGTATTCATACAAGTGTTGTTTGGTAATAGCAACCTAAGTCAGATTTGGGCTTACCATGTGGTGGGGTTATCTGCCACCTGCACATTGCATATTTAGTTGATTTCAACTTGATGAGAACAGAAGCTTTATGATTACAAGTTCGCCTAAATATATCTGTGCATGTGAATGTCAGAAAGTATACACCCTATGCTTCTAAATAATGGTTTGCAAAATCATGACACTGATGTACTGATAGAATGTATCATAGTTATTCTAATTACAGCACCAAAATAATCCAGATTCTGAAATAGTCTATTAGTAGAACAGAAAATTAATTGTTGGTTTGAGCTGGTTCTAAAATTAGGGCTGAGCTTAGCAATTAGGATGGAGTTGGACCTGTGACTCTGCAAGTGATCATACATTGTCACATCTTCATGCAGTGATGGCAGTGATGGCAATTTTGGAGGACCAGCACTAAATTTCATCTTCTCTGCTTCCCTTTCATAAAAAGCAGTAGTTTCAACCCAGATAGAGGTAGAAGATAGTGCCACCAATCTATGTATGCTATGAGTCCGTACATATTGGCTAAGCACCACAGAATAATTCCAAATTCAGTTTAGTTTGTAATAGAACTAGGAAGAAAATATTACCGCGAAATGGTGCTATTATTACAGTGGTGCTGTAATTAGAATATGGTATAGAGCAGAGTCTTATATCCTTGAAGCCCTGTAATAATTATATAGAAATGTATCCAGTGTTATAGGTATACTTTGTATGTGTAATCATGTAGGAATCTGTGATCTTGATGAAGAGATTTGTTGTGATCTCAGTGACAGCAAGAGGTGAAATAGAATAATATGTGAGTTTGTATTGAACATGAGTAACTAAGGTAGTCAGAATTAATAGCATGAGTAAGGTAATTAGAATGAGGTGATGCATCATACGACTAAACATGCTATTAGTTGCTAATAGTTTGCCAACATCCTAACATGTATTAGAATTGCAGTGCTATTAGCTGTTTATTTAGCATTGATATTTTGTCCTTGAGCTGATGATCAAAGCAGTTGTTGCCTGGTTAGCTCTCTTTACAAGCTAGCAATACCATTACTTTTCTAGGCAGGGCTGTAAGATTGAAATGTGCATTTGTTGACCCTTACCAAACGTACCTTTAAATTTAAAATGTGTTGTGCAACATTTATGAGGATTCGATATTAAAAAAACAAACAGCTAGAACCTGTGATATTTACAAAATTCATTAGTATTTAAAAATAATTGGATTTTTTTTGACAAATGCTTAATAAGTGTCTGTTGAATAAAATCAGTTGTCTTAGTTTCACTCATCTCTGCAGTTGTTCTATCACAGTTCCTTCTGTAACTTCAAACACCTTGGATCCCATTAGAAGTTAAATAAAAGTAGAGGCTGGATAATAAAATCACGATACGTCATGTTCGTTCTTTGGCAGTAGTTTCACTTCTCTCTGGTCCTGTTTTCCTAAATCACACTGTAGTAACAGTGCAGTCTAACATATCTTGTTACATACCACTTTTTACCCATTACATGTGTGCCTGTGGAGATATGTATGCATTTATGTGGCATGTGTATGTGTTCATGTTTGTGTAGGTGAAGTACTTTCTGACAATGGGCCTAATTGATATGTTTGATGTGGTAAATTAAATGCAGCTAAATGTGTTAAAGTCACGACATGCACGCACGCACACAAACACATACATACACACACTGTCTATGAGCCCAAGCAATGATACAGATACTTTCTATTTAGTTAACCTGTTTATTCTTACCAGATTTGTATGGTTATGTTCATATCTGGTAAAGGGACAGTAAGTATGCAAATAAATAATAGATTTCAGCAAGAAGTCAAGATAACATTATCATTATTCAGGGGCGTAGCAGGCCAATTTGAAGTGGTCCGGCCAGGAAGTGGGTGTGACCAGGAAGTGGGTGTGAACTTAATTAAACGTGTTGATTATTGTTTATTAATTGATTAAAATAATTATTGTATAGTCACTAACAAGGTATAGCTACTTATTATAGGGGGAAAATATCAAATAATTATTCCAAAACTAATCAAACACTCCAAAAATTGATTGCCTGTGATCACTGTTAATGAAAGCCTTTGCCACATCTGGTAAACATATTTTGTCTGTCCTGTCTTTGTGTACATGTAGAATCATCATAGCATTGAGGCGACTTTGTGACATAGAGGATCTTTTATTCTTCGCATGGCAGAGAAAGACCGTTCACTTGTACAATTGGTGGATGGATTCACCAAAACTATCTTCAGGAGAGTTACGACTTCAGAATATAGTTCACGTTGCGAGGAAGTTAGTTTTTTCATGTAATTTATCACTCCCATTAAGTTCGCCTCTTCCATAGTAATTTGAGCTGCCAGTGTCTCCAATTGGATTTTAAGACTAGAAGCATTAATGTCTCCACTATAAAATGATGTAACAAACTCAAATTCCTCTGTGAAGTCTTCATCAATACTTACACACTTAATCAATAAACTTTCAACTGTCTTGTACGATGCGTACCCAGGCTGATCAAATCTTGACTTAATGCTGTTAATGGCGTGGTCCAAAATTTCAAAGTAATGCTTACGAAAAAGCTCTTGTACAGTAATAGGGCAATATTGTTCACTCTCTGAATCGTATCGTTTAGGTCTTTTCCTGTTTCGGGGCAAGCTAGGTTCGTCAATATCCAATGTAGAAGCTTTTTTTGTGATGGAGGCCCAGAAAAGTTCGAATTGCTCAATACTTCGTATCTTGGAAAACACTTTTATAGTCATTTCTGCCAATTTTTGTCCCTCAGCTGCCGATATTGTTTTGCTCTGAAGCGATTTTGATAGATTATCTGCATGATTGAGAACAAGTTCTCCAACACATACACCAAAATAATATTGAAAGGATTCCATCTGTGCCTTTACTCCTATGATTCTGGCTCTCATTTCAGATTCCAAATTACTCTCTAGCGAACTGATCCAGAGCTCCTGTAAAACAGAGTAATTCAGTAACACACTCTGTAAACTTTTTGCCCTCACTGTCCAACGTGTAGGACAAAACACACGAATACCAGGGCAATCAGGAGCCAGGTCATGTTTTAACTGTACACGAATACCAGGGCAATCAGGAGCCAGGTCATGTTTTAACTGTTTGAAAATGCCTTCTCGCTTTGGGGAAAATTTGATCAGCTTACTGATTTCAAACGTTGTATCCAAAGCATCTCTAGCAATCTTGGAATTTTTCATTGTATCACACATTGATAAACTAAGTGAATGCCCATAGCAATGGGTATACAGTGCTTTGGGTTCAACACTTAAAACTCTTGTAGCAACTCCATTCCTGACTCCTGACATATTAGCAGCTCCATCATAACACTGACCTCGACATCTGTTCCACTGCAAGTTCATCCTCATCAAGCAATCATTAATGACGGAAAAAATGGTGCTTGCTGATATATCAGGAATACTATAGAGTCCAATAAAATCTTCATGAACTTCAAGTTTATGGTCCACCCACCGAAAACAAATCACGAGTTGTTCGTTATTTGCACTATCAGTACACTCATCAGCCATAATCGTAAAATGAGTGGCAGCATGAATGTCACTTGAGATTTCTCGCTGAATGGTAATTGACATTAATTGCAGCATTTCATTTTGTATGGTTGGACTTAAATATCGATCACCTTTATGTTGAAACCACACATTAAGCTTAGGATCATCTTTTCCTAGAAGCTTAAACAATTGAATAAAATTACTTTCCAATTCATCATGCCCACGAAAAGCAATTCCTTGTCTTCCCAAATACCGTACCATTTCCAATATTTTAAGTAAAACTCTTCTGTTCTCCTGTTGTGTTTGACTATGAATATTAGATAGCATGCCACCAATATTTCCAACTGTTTTAGGAATTGTAACTATCATTTCATGAGCTTCTTTGTGACACTTACTTTCTTCATGCCTACGAAATGATTCTGGACCATCCTTCCAATTGGTGAATCCTCTCCTTATGAAAGCTTGGTCTTTTGTACCAGATCTCAGCTTACCAGCTTTATCAGCTTTGATACAAATAAAACAAAATGCAGCATCATCCGTTTCCGAGTAGTGTAGCCAAGACCACCTCACAAACCAGCTTTGCTGAAAACTCCTCTTCACATCCTGTTTCTTTCCAAAGTTTCTCTTTGGAAAAGTAAAAGTTGCTGCTGGCTGATGCGGTTTCTGCTCCGTGGAAGCTGGGGAAGCCATGACAGTAAACTGTTACCACTCCGCGTCCACCGTAGCGGTTGTGAGTGCAACGATTATTACCCGCGCGGTTCAGAAAAAGTCATTACTTTTGTATGCGACGATCCTTACCTGTAACTAGGTTAAGAGAATAAGTGGTCCGGCCAAAGCCGGACCGGCCGGACCGGCTCCTACGCCCTTGATTATACTGAATGCGTAACCCTGAATATTCTGGGGCCCTGGTTAATTCTAAGCATATTCTAAATTTTGAATTTCTATCTAGCAATACTTATCTATGGCTAGGCTGGGTATAACTGCTTGTGGAAAGTAAATCTGATATTTCTGAGCTTGCAACAAAACTTATAGATTGTGTTGTATGTGATGTAGAGAATGTGTGCCAGCATGGAAGAGTGAAGATCTGTTCTCAAGTCATCTTCTATTGTTGAACCTTCACTTGTTGATCATGTATAGTTTTTTGTTTTTGTTTTTTTTTCTTCAAAATGTAATGTATAAACAATATTAGTGAGAATTTATTTAAAACAACCCAAATAAATTATAGTGACATCAGGTGGTCATTACAGGTAAAACTCTATTAAGGAAGTGTATCAAGGCTTTATTTTACTTGACGATCCTTTCCTAATTCGATATATGCACGTTGGGTACAAGGTCCTCAGATATACAAGACAAAAGATAAAGACAGAGGATAAGTGGCATTTAATTATTTTATAATAGTCTCTATGGTATAGAATGTAGTATTTTGGCAAGAACTTCAAAAATATTTTAAAGACTGGTGGCTGTATGTGATAAACAAATGGTATGATGTGACTCAGTAAATCAAAGAAATTGACAAAATTCAATCATATAACAAAAAGGTTTTCCTTAGACTGCTTTTATAAGTTGCTCTCACCAGGATTTAGGAGTATACTATAAAGTGTTGTGATACATCATAGGGTGTTATGGTACACCATAATGTGTTTCATTAAACAACTACTTTATAGTAGGGTGTTATGGTGCACCATAGAGTGTACCATAACACCCCTGTTTAATAGGGTGTTCCATTACACCCTAGTAAGGGTGTACCGTTACACCCCATTTTTTTACTGTGATATGTTTTGGTTGTACCATGTGATAATGATGCCTTTGCAGTGTTGTGTGATGCCTCCACTCGTGGTGTGGGAGGGGCTCTTTGTGTCTTTAGGGAAGATGTGTGGATGCCAGCAGCTTTTTGTAGCAGACAGCTCCAGCTTCGCGAGACTAGATACACTATCACTGAGTTGGAAGCCCTCACAATGCTGACTTCCATTAAGAAATTTGCCAACTATCTGGTTGGACGACAGTTCAAGGTTCTGACGGATCATAAGGCCCTTGTCTCATTCTTCACCTCAAGTCAACTCAACAATCGCTTGTGGAGATGGCGCTTGCAGCTGGCTGACTATGACTTCTCCATTGAGTATGTCCAAGGCAAAGATCACTGTATTCCTGACTCGCTGCGTCAAGACAAGGATGGCCTGATGAAGAAGACCACCATCAGTCATCTTAGAAGGGGGAATATGTGGTGAAATACCCTTCCCCACATGCTCACTACAGGAACACCTTCAGGAACATATTAGATTATTAACTATAATTAGCCTACCTTGCCATTCACTATTCATGCATCTCACATTTCACCCTATTCACTCCCATTGCTACTTCCCATTACTCTAATGCACCATCCTTGTTTGCTCTCATCACACACAATTCCTGGTTGGTTTTATATTATATTGGCCAACCCAACTTGTAAAGTTCAGTTCGGATTGTATAAGCATTTTGACATCTTGTGAGATACCTACTCCTCTTTGCTTAGAATTAAAACTCTAACTTGGGTCGAGGGTTTGAAGGAACTCGGTTTGATCGCTGAGAATCCTGTTGCACATTCCGAACTCTGGTGGCGGCGCTATTTTATTTTCGTCTCTACGTGTCTCACCACATACCGTGTATGCGAAATTAAAAAACTGGACCTTATCAGTAGTTTCAGTGTTAGAAGTCAAAATCATTCAAATAAAAATAGTATAGTTATTGGCGAGCGAGCGTAGCGAGCGAGACACTTACAGGGGTAACACAATCTAAAATCGGGGATGTTTATTTATTGGCGAGCGAGTGAAGCTAGCGAGACAGTATTAGGGGTGGACAATGCAAAATCGGGTATATGTTATTCAGCGAGCGAGCGAAGCGAGTGAAGCTGACTCTCAGTCGTGTTCAATTGAGATTTCAGATGTTATAGTTATAAACCAAAATTGAGGTTTGTATGCGATTTATAAATCAAAATACAAACCTAATGATTTTGGTTTATAACTATTATTATAGCCAGAAAATAAACAACGAGCAAAGTAAAGCGTTAGCTATCTTAGTAGTTGTATTGAAGTACCCAAACTCTTCATTATTCCATTTTGCTTCGATCTGCCTTCCATCATAATTACGGTTGCTAAGAACTATATCAGACTTTTCCCCGCTAATACATTCTCTTACGAGCATACCAGACTGTATCAGATTTATTCAGCGAGCGAGCGAAGTGAGCGAAGCTGACTCTCAGTCGTGTTCAATTGAGATTTCAGATATATATATATATTATGTATGTATACATACGTCAAAATATTTCGCCCGCGCTTTTAATTACGTAAGTTAGGTAAAGCGTTCACAGTTCCAGTATTTTTCAATTAACTGGCTCTGAGAATCCTGCTGCAACTTCGCTTCAACCATAAAGTTTATAGCTACTCTCTTCTTGAAACAATTGTGAAGTCTTTGTCAAGTTTCACTTCTTTGCCACTGCTTTCGAAGTTTATTCAGGTAATTCTGTTAGTTTAGTCTGGTATCAGAGACTTTAGATTCTCTGATGATGGAAAGGGTTACACTGTGCACTACAGTTAGATGTAATTTCTTGTAAAAAGAGTCTGTTCGCTCGCCATGCATTTGCGCTATTCGAGCGCACCACTAGTAGTTCTTAACGACAAGCGCGGTCGCTCGGGTAACGGGCTATAAATATTAAATATAGGTATGTAGGCGTACGTCAAAAATGTTCGCCCGCGCTTCTAATTACGTAAGTTAGGTAAAGCGTTCACAGTTCCAGTATTTTTTAATTAACCAGCACGAACAATCCTGCTGATTGCACTGCCTTACTCAACTTAGTTTCAAACAAAACGTTTATAGCTACTCTCTTCTTGAAACAATTGTGAAGTCTTTGTCAAGCTGCGCTTCTTTGCCACTGCTTTCGAAGTTTATTCAGGTAATTCTGTTATTGTTAACTCTTCATGCTTAATCATTGCTATTATTTAGCACAAATAATCTTTACCTACACTCATAATATATTTACTCGCTCGCCATGCATTTGCGCTATTCGAGCGCACCACTAGTATATATGTATATATTATATATATGTATGTATGTATGGATTGTACGTATGCCTTTTAAACGCGCGCGCGGGGAATGTTTTTTCTTCAAAAAACACGGCTTTTTAGGCTTGACCCCAGTTTATTCTGAAACTACAGCATTAAGCAAGCCTTACTTACTTAAGCTCCAAAGTGTGAGAAAATTCCTGCGAAAACGCTTGCTTTTCAAGAAACAAAAAGTTGATTCGATCGGTTACTATGACATTGAAGACCCTTTACCTGATTTAAATTCAAAACTTCGCCTTTTTTCCGGCTAAGTGCGGCTTGTTACTAGTTGTCAAGAGCCACCTGTAGTCAGTACTAAGAGAGCTATCATTACTTCTGAAAATCGTATGTAAGCACATAAAGTATTAATGCTAAGGAAGCTACTACTACTCGAGGGATGCCGAGGTAAGTACGCAATTCCATATTTGTTAGCTAAATATGCACAATAACTCTGGCCTTTCTTTTTTATAGCTAAGAGCTTGTTGTCAACAGTGACTGGTAAATTCAAATAGTCAGAAGGACTCAAATTTGGTACTACAAAAGTTACCACTGCTCAAGAAAATGAGGTAAAAAAGTAATTTGTATTTGTGTGCTAAAATTGATTGTCTTTGTTTTTGTAGGTGAGGAGCTTGTTGTCAAGAATTCAAGGTAATTCAGATGGCCAAAGTAACTTCAATGATACTACAGAAGTTATCAATACTCAAGAATGAGGTAAGTAGTAATTCCATATTTGTTGGCTAAAATTACAAATAATAACACTGGTTTATTTTTTATCGTAACTGAAAACTTGTTCAAGAGATACTGGTGATTGAGATTATCAGAATGGCAGATGTTTGATACTACAAAAGTTATCATTAATCAGGTAAGAGAGTGATTTTGTACTCAACTGCCTATCCAAAAGCAGCAGTCAAATTTGTACTTGTTTGCTGAAATAAAAGGTCATAACTGCTATTATAGTGTTTGCATGAACTAAGCTAAAACATAGTAACAATACTTTTATGTTACCTAACTATCAGGCTCCCTCGCCATTTGTGCTCAAGCACACCACTAGTTTATTTATTTATTTGTATATATGTTTGGACGTACGTATGTCATTTTGTACTTCGACCCTCGCGTTTTTGTGTTATTTATGTGGTCGACCCGTTTCAAATTGAACTAAACAGAATCCTCTGGTTTATCGATCAGTACCCGTATCACCCTAGAAATTGAATTGTTTACCGTTTTGAATTCTTTTGCGGGTGCAGTTAAAACTTGAAAACTTAAGGGACTTCCATTTCTATTCGAGTTTGTGACGGTGGTAAGTCAATGCGCTCTTTGTCATGGTTATAAGCCGTGCGCAACAGGATACGGAGTGCCTGGTTGTCAAGAGCCATTGGTAGTCAGAATACGGTAGTATTAATGCTAAGGAAGCTACTATTACTCAGGGAAGCTGAGGTAAGTACGTAATTCCATATTTGTTAGCTAAATAAGGGGTAATTTGTTGCTCAAAAAAAATTTTTTTTGTCGGTGTTTGGGCTCTACTGTACATTTTTGATGTTACGTAAAAGGTCCCTTTTCCTAGGCACTGTCACATATATGTGACCGATTTTGGGAAAATCGGCCTATACGCGGCAAACAATTTTTTTAGTATCCCCGGGTAAAGCCTTATGGGTCGATTTTTTTCGAAAAATTTTTTATGGCAGAAATGGATAGACACCAGTTAGCTCTAGCTTATGACGCAGTTGTAAGCTCTGGCGTGCTCTAGAACTCACACTAGGAGGCTAGAAACACTAGCCGGTTGGACTGTGTAGGGAGAGTTGCTAAGAAATTATTGGCGGGCTTTTCACTAACAGCCGGGAAAAAATGTAGCTAACTAATTCACTTACTTCTCGCTATCATAGTTCCTTAAGGAGCCCTGCATTAAGCCTTTTAGACTTCTTTCAATCCGCCTGTAACCGGTTTATTCCATAATGTCCCGGAGACACGCAGTAATAGTATACGGACACAAGGCACGCCCCTGACCTTAGCAACGCCTTTACCTGGCATTTTTTCGAAATCAGCAATACATGTAATAAGTTTAGCAAAAATACTGAAGTGTTTTAGTGTGTAGGGCGAAGACGGCTTGTGCTACAGCTTTCAAATTAGGAGGAAGGCATCCCAAGGCCCTGTGCAGCCTACTGGTAGAATAAATTAGAAAACTTTAGATGCCCCCTTTAGCCGGGTTTTCACAAATCCGGTCACATATATACTAGTGTCGTGCTTGAGCACAAATGGCAGCGAGCCTGATATAAACCGGTCACATATATACTAGTGGCGTGCTTGAGCACAAATGGCAGCGAGCCTGATATAAACTACAGTTTTAGCTTAGTTCATGCAAAACACTGTAATAGGAGTTATGACCTTTTATTTCAGCAAAAAAATACAAAATCACTCTCTTACCTGATTAATGGTAACGTTTGTAGTATCAAACATCTGCCATATATTACCAGTAATTCTTGAACAAGCTCTCAGCTAGGATAAAAAAAAAACCAGTGTTATTATTTGTAATTTTAGCCAACAAATATGGAAATAACTTACCTCAATTTCTTGAGTATTAATAACTTCTGTAATATCAAATTGAAGTTACTTTGACTATCTAAATTACCGTGAATTCTTGACAAGCTCTCAGCTACAAAAACAAAAGACAATCAATTTTAGCACACAAATACAAAATTACTTTCTTACCTCATATTCTTGAGCAATAGTAACTTTTGTAGTACCAAATTTGAGCCATTCTGACTACAGTAGAACCTCCCTTATTGGACTCCCAAGTTATGGGCACATCCCTCTACCGGGCAGCTGCTATGTACCTTGTGGTAAGGTAAAGTATCCCAACTAGCAAATTTGACTGCTGCTTTTGGATAGGCAGTTGAGCTGGCAGCACTATTTTGAATGCATTCTGAGATATGGGCAAATCTGAGATACGGCACCCTTTGAAACCAAGGTGCCCCGATAAGAGAGGTTCTACTGTATTTGAATATACCAGTCACTGTTGACAACAAGCTCTTAGCTACATAAAAGAGAGGCCAGAGCTATTTTAGCAACCTCGGATAATCGCGGGTAAATATTCTTATAAGTTTTTGTTAGCATTGCAGCAACAGAATAGAAATAGTAAATGTGAATAATCAAGCTATATAGGTTGATGTTGCTATTTATGGAGTCTTGTAGTTGGAGCCTGCAGACCTGGAGACTCCTGGGACTACTTTTGTGAAGACAATAGAAGAATCAGCAAGTCTCTGACTGGACAAAGGTTTCAGTGATGATGAGGACTTCTGTCACACTACAACAAGAGAAGGCAACACATTTTGAAAGTCCATCATTTTTGTTCATTGATTTAAAGAGATTCCTATTGTTCATTTGTTCCAAAACAGGCAACAAGCTGGCTGCAAGACAAATATAATCCTAAACTTAGCTAGCCAGTGAACTAACAAACCAAGCTAGTTGATCATTTCTAAAAGAGTGACTGTATCAATGACTTACTGTAACTATCAAACTGTTGGAAACAGAAAAAAAAAAAAAAAAAGCACAAAACGGCCTGCAAAATTATGTCTATACGCATCCAGTGCTATTTAAAGACATACCTGTCTAGTACTCTTACACAATGTAGGGTCTAAACTGAGTAAGGCCTCCCCCATCAATGAAGTAGGAGGCCCCAACTATAACTTACTGCCGTTCAGCTGATCGCCACCATTTTCCAAGCATAAGTAACAGTCTTACGTAACCCGTAACGCGGACTTCCGGTTAGATTACGGAATTCAACGTTAACTCCGCGAGAAATTGAATAAGAAGTTTTAATTGCAGTTTTCTCGAAATAACTGTGCTCAAAATGGTCAGATTGCCGCTCGTATATTTAGTGAACCTAGGAGCGCCTGCCTATAAACTTGATATCAAAATACTCCATAAGAAGTGCTCTACACAGTGGTATGAATAACTCATTTTTCATTTTTTTACGGAAAAGGTCCCTTTTCCTAGGCACTGTCACATATGTATGGACGTACGTATGTCATTTTGTACTTTGACCCTCGCGTTTTTGTGTTAGTTATGTGGTCAGCACCAGGTTATACTTTAACAATTCGTCCTTATGGCCAGGAGTGTACAAATAGATCCATGTCTTTGAGTAGTACTAAATCTCCAACTTTCACTGATCGTTCAGATCGACGCCACTTGTTTAATCTCTGTAAAGTGCACAGGTATTCATTTGACCAGCGAGTCCAGAAATCAGCACAAATTCTTTGGCAGAGATTCCAATGCTTTAAGCAACTAATTTTTGAATACAAGTGTGACTCAACAGGAACAGCTTTGAGAGCTTTACCGATGAGAAAATGACCAGGCGTCAATACCTCAAGACCATCGTTTGGACCCGAGTTCAAAGGAATGAGTGGGCGACTGTTCAGTGTGGCTTCAATCTCGACTAAGATGGTATTTAGTTCGTGTTCAAACAATTGGTGAGGCTTTACAGTTTTGAACAAAAGAAACTTCATGCTTTTAACGGCTGCCTCCCACAATCCACCAAAGTGAGGTGATCTTGCTGGAGTATGTGTCCACTTGATATGGTGAGTTGTACAGAATAAATTGGTCGATCTCCGCGTAGCAGTAGAATTGAGAAAGGTATACAAGTCACCTAGTTCTTTTTGAGCTCCTACAAAATTGGAGCCATTATCCGTGGCTAGAGTTTCTGGACATCCTTGGCGTCCAATAAAACGACGAAGAGCAGCTAAGAATGCCTCAGATGTCAAATCTGTTACCATTTCCAAATGTACAGCTATAGTCGCCATACAAACAAATACACAGACATATACTTTCACTAGTGTGCGGTTGCGTGTGTATCCTCTCTTCATCATCAGTGGGCCAGCAAAATCTGCTCCAGTATGATGAAAAGCTGAAGTGGGTGTGACTCTATTGCCTGGCAGTTGACCCATAACCTGTGAGTTAGTCTTGGCATAAGCTTTCTAGCAAGATACACATTGGTTAGAAATATCCTTCACTAAACTTTTAAATCCTATAATATGATATCGCAAGGACAAAATTGCAAGAAGTGCTTGAGGGCCTGCATGCATATTAGATACATGAGCTTGCCTTGCTAACAACTTTGAAAGTCTGTCAGAAGTGTAAAATGATTGGATGTTTTTGATCTTGAGTCAGTTCCGAATTCTCCAGCCTTCCTCCAACCCGTAGAAGTCCATTTGAATCCAGAAACGGCCTGAGACTAGAGAGAGAGCTTTGACGTGGAACTTCACGAGCATGACAGAGTGCAGTCTTCTCAGGTTTGAAACTTCTATCCTAACTGAGCTTCAGGAGGCGAGTCTCTGTATCATCCAGTTCATTTAGTGCTAGATCAGGGGAAAGGTCTCGATCAGAACTGTGCTTACTACAATTACAAATAAAACGATAACACCAGGTTAACACTGTCTATGCATAATTCTATAGAAAATCTCTCAGAAAAATCTTCATAAGGAAGTAGAGCTAGGTGAACAGCAGGTTTTAACTCTATCAAGTCTCTTTTTACTTTCCAATCCGTATTGCATGGCCATTCAGAGGATGACGAAAGTAACCAAGAGGGTCTTGCCACCATAACTGAAAACAGATAAGTTTAGCTGTTTCAATTCCCCTTGAAGCAACATCTGCAGGGTTGCAGTTAGTGGGCACGTGTCTCCATTGAGCCGCAGGAATTCTTTCAATAGTGTCCAAAACTCGGTTGTAAACGTAAGATTTCAAACAGGAAGGTGAAGTTGACAACCAGCCGAGCACAATCGTAGAATCACTCCAAGCATAAATATTCGATAATGGAATTTCCAGGGCCGTAGCCACGTGAACAAGAAGTTTACTGAGTAACTGAGCACCGCAGAGCTCTAAACGCGGAGTCGTTGACTTTGAGAGAGGAGCAACTCGTGTCTTAGAATACAGTAGAGTGATTGATACGTCAGTATTATCGTACACAGTCCTGAGATACACCACTCCAGCATAAGCTACATCTGATGCATCTGAGAATCCGTGGAGTTGGAGACTCACTGTAAACCAAAAGGTGTGTAGTTCACACCAAATTAAGCGTGAATCACTGGTAACAATAGTCACACCAAAATATGGTGTGATGTGCACACCTCATCGTTTGGGTGTGAAGTACACACCAAATTTAGTGTGAATTCTCACCATAATCACTATGAACTCATACTTATATTAATGCTGAATTATTTTAAGTTACATTGATTCTTAAAAGAGATTGGTGTAATCCCAGATCTCATTAATCGGATGACTAAAATCTTAGTCAACTCTCTTATCTAGCACACAAGTGTACAAAACATTAATACGGTAGATTACAATGATAATAGCATTGGTTTTTGTCTGCACATGAATATAATTAATGTTCGGTAAAGGGTTCATGCCATTCCATTGACTGTGAATTTCACACTAAGTGTGCATTCACACTAGGAAGAAAGTGTGAAGGACACACTATGCATAGGTGGTGGGAATTCACACACCAGTTTGGTGTGAATTTGGTGGGTTTTCACGCTATAATTTTTACAGTGCTCCTAACCTTCTTTCCAATCGTGTGATGATATCTTGGAATTGAATGTTCAGTAATAAGAGGAAGTTGTTTTTTCCAGAGTGAGCTAGTTGTTCAGGCACTGGCTCATCCCAACCAAGATTTTTTCCACAGCTTTTGAAGGAGTATTTTTATGACAATAATGCTGGGAGAGAACCACCCTAGAAGGTCAAAATTTTTGCTACTTCTGAAGCTATCTTCCGTTTGGTCGGATGATCGTCAGAAGTTAGCGTCGGTGTTGCTACGTGGAAACAATCAGTGCGAGTATTCCAATGAATTCCAAGTGATTTCAAACACTGATCTGGTGGAGAAATAAGTTGAGTAGATTCTTCTTCTCGCAATTTCATTGGAATAGTATGAAGAAAAGATTGGGAATTAGACTTCCACTTGGGTAGAACCATCTGAGCATGAGAAAACAGTTCACATAAGTTTGTTCTGATATCAATAGCATCTTCACTTCTTCAAGGCCATGCTACTTCAACAAATCGGATGACTCATGCCTGTGAGACTATATTCGGCTGGACTCTTAGGGGAAATGTCCTCTCCGAGCCTAAAACTGACCGTGTACATTTGTGTGACTCAGCTAAAGATAGTAGTATAGATGATTTATTAAGAGCATTCCGAGTGGAACAAGCACCCGAGAGTTATTTTGCCCTTATTGATGAAGACCAACAAGCTGTGGATCATTTCCAGAAATCATATTCTCGAGATGTGGATGGAAGGTATGTAGTACAGTTACCAAAACGTAATACTTCTATTGCTTTAGGTTGTTCCAGAGACCAAGCTCTCCGACGCTACATTCAGAACCGCCGTGCTCTTGAAAAATGAGGTAACTATACGCAGATTTTGAGAAGGCTCTGCGCGAGTACGAACTTCATGGACATGCTGAAGCAGTTCCTATACATGACTGAGTGTGAAACCTTTTACCTCCCTGCTCACGGTGTGGTGAAGAGTTCTAGCACGACCACAAAACTTCGAGTTGTATTCGACGCCTCTGCCAACTGGTTAAAACACATGCTTGTCCAGTTTTAGTCTTCTTTTGTGGAACTGGTACATGTGGAATTTTAAGAAACTCTGCTAATTGAGAACAAACAGGGGAGATAGACATATTTAAAGGGGCGTGTAAGCCTGTACCTGATAAATCTCCACTTGTGGCACAAGTATCCGAGGAGGGTGAGGTCCTAACTGCTGAACCCGAAAGCCCAAGTGGGCTCGAGAAGGGTGGGGTCCCTACTACTGAACGTGGAGACACAAGGGGAGTGGGGTCCCAACTGCTGAACCCGGAGACACAAGTGGGCTTAAAGAGGGTGGGGTCCCAACTGCTGAACCCGGAAGCACAAGTGGGCTCGAGGAGGGTGGGGTCCCGACTGCTGAACCCAGAGACTCAAGTGGGCCATAGGAGGGTAGGTTCCCGACTGTTGAACCCGGAGACACAAGTGGACTCGAAGAGAATAGGTTCCCGACTGCTGAACCGGAGACACAAGTGGGCTCGAGGAAGGTGGAGTCCCGACTGCTGAACCCGGAGACACAAGTGGGCTTGAGGAGGGTGGAGTCCCGACTGCTGATCCCAGAGACACAAGTGGGCTTGAGGAGGGTGGGGTCCCGACTGCTGAACCGGGAGACACAAGTGGGCTTGAGGATGGTGGAGTCCCGACTGCTGAACCCGGAGACACAACATGGGCTCGAGGTATGTGGAGTCTTGATGGTTGGATCCAGAGATAGTGGATGATCTGACAGTGATGGGATATCAACTTAAGGACACATAATCATTGAAGAACATGGCGACAACCCTCGCTCTTGTACAAGCCAGGCAGAATATTTGTCGTCACACACATCGTAGCCTTCCTCGTACCGTCGTTCAAACAACAATTGTTCTTCTACAGTGAACTCCAAATAAATTCTCCCAGTATTCACCTCAACGTTTTCTTTTCCTGGTGTGTCCAGTTCAGGCGGTGTCTCCAGTTGAGGTTTACTTGATGAGTAACTGGCATACCCGTAGCCAGGGGGGGTTCGAGGGGTTCGGTCGAACCCCACTTTAGAGTGACCGGAAGTAAATATTTTAGCCACACCCCATATATAACTTCTAGAATATCATCATCTGTTCAATCGTGCTGAACCTGCGCTTGAATTCTCTGCTGTTTCTGGCCTAGTCTGAGTCCAAGTGACCTAATAAATATTCAGCTCCTTGGATACAAAATTTCGCTCTCATATCGGCATGAGTAATGCTTGCTACGTTACATATATTCTTTATAAAGTGTAACGTAATGCACTTTAGTATGAGTAATAGCACCGATAAGCGTGCGATTCGATATTAATAGCACAAGCAACACAATTTTTTAAACAGATTAGAAAGGGAGCCTTCGGATGTGTCTGAGAAAGTTAAAACTCAAATATACAGATAGCAAGTGCACTATCTAGTGTAGCTAGACTGCAAATGATTAAAAAAAAACTGGCCTACTATTAGCGAGTGATAGCACGGGTAACCTGTTCTATTAAGGATCAGTGGCGCTCGCAAAGCTATTGAAATAGGACTCCAATATGCCTCGTGTTATTTTAATCCCGCTGTTCGTGCTATTAATCACGAATAGCACGGTTACCCGTGCTATCACACGCTAATAGTAGGCCAGCTTTATAAAAGCTGCACGAGACTACAGTAAGCTAAAGATCATTTGCAATGTGGCTACTATGTATAATGCAGTCACTATCTCTGCATTTCAGGATAAACTCTCTCTTGAACTTTGCTTTAATCGATTGCTCCTCCTAATCTGTTGGAAAAAACTCTGTCTAATAGGGGTATTGCTTCTGCGCTAAAGAATGACGTTGTCTCCAACTAGAAACAACAACTGTACATTTCCAAGGCTAGAGCTGCATGTTTGCGCTCTTACTCTTACTTAAGCTAGCGTGGCATTTCACTTTGTCCCGTGCTATTTCACTTAGTTATAGCGATTTTTCCAATACATTTGGAACGGACAGTTTACACGCCGTACTATTAAATAACTTGTAGTACGAATAAGGCGTATTACGAGAATAATACTGCTTTTCTCTCGAATATCAACAGTGTTTAATGAATTATAGTTTTGAAGTGGAATACCTAGTGCACATATCTTTTGTTTTTTAGTATTGTAGAAGAATTAAAGAGGAAACAAAAGTAGGTGTGGCTTTTTGCGTCTTAAAATCCGAACCCCCCAATGCGAACCTCTGGCTACGGGCCTGACTGGGTAGTAACCTCTTCAACTGCAACAATAGCAAATTATTTAATAATAAATTATTGTAGATTGAAGAACAAAAAACAAATAGCTAAGTACATTTCAACTTTGTAACATTTTAAAATTATTGAGAATAATATTCCATTATTGGCTAAGCAAATAACCCCCCCTCACATGTAGTATGCTCAATTACTGCCATAATGTGGAAATTGAATTTTAACAAATATGTATTCATGGTTGAACTTGCTAAACAAGCTTAGAATATACATGTTTGTATAAAAATTAGCACAGGGCTAAAATTTTGTCACAATCCTCTGGTGGCTGTGACTGCTAAGCACGTTTTATTAACTTTCAATGTGACCATCTACAGGAAAACCAGCAACACACGGCCCTCTCAAAAATATTTTATTGTAGCATCCTTGCCAGCTAGAGATTGCAGCTCTCTAAGTTTCCCAGTGTACATGACGAAAAGTTTCAATCTGCAGGCTGTTTTAATAATCAATTTTTTCCCCAGCAAATATGGGTGCTGCGTTGTGCCCTGTTTTCCGTATATGATCACATATAAATGCAACTTTAATTGGCTGCGGTACTACCAGAGAGTAATAGTCACCCACTACATTTTGAAGGGTTAAACATTAATCATATACAATAGCCTTGTGATTGATAGCTAAGCAAAACACATTTATACATTATATAAGCAGGACAAAGCAACAATTCATGGAAATCAGCTAACTTGATATATTTCATTACAATGAAATTATCATTGGCTTGATAAACAATCAATATTACGCAAAAATAACAGCCAAATATGAATAATTCTAGCAACCCCCTACAGTTAGTCTTCATGCATAATGTGTTCATTATATCTGTTTATATGTGTGTTTGTTTGTCAACTATAACAGTCGTGTATCAGTTCTAAAAACACACATTTGTACATTTGTTACCCCCTACAGTTAGTCTTCATGCATAATGTGTTCATTATAGCTGTTTATATGTGTGTTTGTTTGTCAACTATAACAGTCGTGTATCAGTTCTAAAAACACACATTTGTACATTTGTTATTTTTAGCTCACCTTCACCATTAGCAGTTTGAATAGTAAGACTTGCTTAAAGCTGTAGTATCAGAAGAAACTGGGGTCAAGCCCCAAAAGTCGTGTTTTTAGAAGAAAAAACCCGGCACTCGCACGCGCGTTTAAAGGGCATACTTACCATCCATACTTACATTATGCATACTAGTGATGTGCTCTAATAGCACAAAATAGCGCAGCGAGCGATGCATGTTCCCTGTATTTGCAGCTATTCCATGCATGCTTGGTGTGGCTGTTTCTGATTTGTTTTAGCTATCCTCCTCCTTGCCCTGTATTTTTCATTTCTTATTGCTCTCCTTACTAATTTTTCTGCAGGAGTTTCGAACGCCCTCAAAGCTCTTGACCAAGCGTTTCTAACGTTTTGTCTACTGGGCATCGCTACTTCGTGGTGGGTAAACAAAGCAAAATGTTGCTAAGAAGGTTACCCGCCCGCGCAAGCGGGTAGGAGAACTGGTACACGCGTACGCCCACGCAAGAACAAAAACAATTTCTAGTCCTAAATATATATATCGCAAACTCATTAGAGAGTCAGCTCCGCTCGCTTCGCTGAACTAGTGGTGCGCTTGAATAGCGTAAATGCATGGCGAGCGAGCACACTCTTTTTACAGAAAAATAGGACAGAAATTACATCTAACTGTAGTGCACAGTGTAACCCTTTCCATTTTCAGTTAGCATCAGAGAATCTTAAGTCTCTGATCCCAGACTAAACTAACAGAATTACCTGAATAAACTTCGAAAGCAGTGGCAAAGAAGCGCAGCTTGACAAAGACTTCACAATTGTTTCAAGAAGAGAGTAGCTGTAAACTTTTTGGTTGAAACAAAGTTGAGTAAGGCAGTGCAGCAGGATTCTCCGAGCTCGTTAATTGAAAAATACTGGAACTGTGAACGCTTTACCTAACTTACGTAACTAATGGTGTGCTTGAGCACAAATGGCGAGCGAGCCTGATAGTTAGGTAACATAAAATGTTACTATTCTCTTAGCTTACTTCATGCAAACACTAGCAGTTATGACATTTGATTTCAGCAAACAAATACAAAATCACTCTCTTACCTGATTAATGGTAAATTTTGTAGTATCAAACATCAACCATTCTGATAATCTCAATCACCAGTAACTCTTGAACAAGCTCTCAGCTACGATAAAAAATAAACCAGTGTTATTATTTGTAATTTTAGCCAACAAATATGGAATTACTACATACATCATTCTTGAGTATTGATAACTTCTGTAGTATCAACTTTGACCATCTGAATTACCTTGAATTCTTGACAACAAGCTAACAAGTTATCTTATCATTGAAATATACTACCAGCTGTTTCAGTGAGTCCCATCCTTTGTAAATGTAGAAGCATTATCCTCAACATATTTGCTACTGGCTTTATGAAACAGTGTATCCATGTCATAACTGGATCATGGGCAAAATCAGCTATCATAATTATTTTTTTAAAGGCGTGCTGTTTTGCAACTTATTAACTGAAAACAATAACATTAAAACAACCATAAACTCTATACTACAGGTAGTGACAGTGCCTAGGAAAAGAGACCATTTCCGTAAAAAATAAAAAAAAATGAGTTATTCATACCACGTAGAGCACTTCTTATGGAGTATTTTGATACCAAGTTTAAAGGCAGGCGCTGCTTGGTTCACTAAATATACGAGCTGCAATCTGACCAACTTGAGGGCGATCAGCTGAACGGCAGTAAGTTATAGTTGGGGCCGCTTACTTCATGGAGGAGGCCTTACTCAGTTTAGACCCTACATTGTGTAAGAGTACTAGACAGGTATGGCTTTGAATAGCACTGGATGCGTATAGACATAATTTTGCAGGCCGTTTTGTGCTTCTTTTTTTTTTTTTCTGTTTCCAACAGTTTGATAGTTACAGTAAATCATGGTAACTATAATACAGTCACTCTTTTAGAAATGATCAACTAGCTTGGTTTGTTAGTTCACTGGCTAGCTAAGTTTAGCCCTCTCGTTCCCAAATTGTTTGGACGCGCGCGGAAAAATCTAATCTTCCACCGCGGAATAGTGCATTACCATTTTATTTTTTTAACTCGATGCTGGCTGGGAAAACCCCATAGCAACCATATATCACTAAATAGACCAAGAGTTTGGGATTCCCCTCATTTTTTGATTGAGAAAATTGAATAATATTTAAGCCATCTACTAATATTTCAAAAAAAAAAATTTTTTTCCCCCAAAAAATCCACTTCTCCCATCAATAAAAAAATAAAATAAAATAGAAATAATATTGTTTGATGCATTATATGTGACAGTGCCTAGGAAAAGGGACCTTTTACGTAACATCAAAAATGTACAGTAGAGCCCAAACACCGACAAAAAAAATTTTTTTTAGGTTTTCTTTTTATTGGCCCACAGGTATCTCCTACCCTTTAGCTACGCTGACACCAAATTTGAGTGGCTGAAACCATTGTTAAAGGTCCGAGCGCCTTGTTTAAACACAGCCACCTTTTACTCTCTATTTTGACCTTCCGTGCGTGCACGGAAATCCAACCCGCGAGTAATTGAAAATTGTGGGCGAATTCAATTTGTTGCCTAGCAACAAATTACCCCTACCTCGGCTAATCGCGGGTAAATATTATTATAAGTTTTTGTTAGCATTGCAGCAACAGAATAGAAATAGTAAATGTGAATAATCAAGCTATATAGGTTGATGTTGCTATTTATGGAGTCTTGTAGTTGGAGCCTGCAGACCTGGAGACTCCTGGGACTACTTTTGTGACGACAATAGAAGAATCAGCAAGTCTCTGACTGGACAAAGGTTTCAGTGATGATGAGGACTTCTGTCACACTACAACAAGAGAAGGCAACACATTTTGAAAGTCCATCATTTTTGTTCATCGATTTAGAGATTCCTATTGTTCATTTGTTCCAAAACAGGAAACAAGCTGGCTGCAAGACAAATATAATCCTAAACTTAGCTAGCCAGTGAACTAACAAACCAAGCTAGTTGATCATTTCTAAAAGAGTGACTGTATCAATGACTTACTGTAACTATCAAACTGTTGGAAACAGAAAAAAAAAAAAAAAAAAAAAGCACAAAACGGCCTGCAAAATTATGTCTATACGCATCCAGTGCTATTTAAAGACATACCTGTCTAGTACTCTTACACAATGTAGAGTCTAAACTGAGTAAGGCCTCCCCCATCAATGAAGTAGGAGGCCCTAACTATAACTTACTGCCGTTCAGCTGATCGCCACCATTTTCCAAGCATAAGTAACAGTCTTACGTAACCCGTAACACGGACTTCCGGTTAGATTACGGAATTCAACCTTAACTCCGCGAGAAATTGAATAAGAAGTTTTAAGGGTGCAGTACCACCGGAACCTGCGGTAATTAAGCGATTCAGTAGAATACCACAAATCCCGCCCGTAACTCGATCCAATTTACTCTCCGGAACTGACTATTGTACGCGACTCGCGCACAATTTGAACACGTACCAATTAACTGTACCAGACAATTTACCACAAAGAGCATTCACCTCAAAGGACTACCAGTACTGTAGGGCAGAAGCAGCAGTGCAGATAATTAATATTTGTTCACTTTCTAAAAAATATTACTAAACAATATTATAAATCATAACTCCATAGTAGCAGGGCCATAATCAAATACAATATGAAATGAACAAAATCAAAGGTTCTGAAGTATGCAATACTATCAAGGGGATCCAAGGAGCTGTGCCTTCTCATTGACCTCTCTACTGGAGTGCCATGTCCTCTCTTCTAAATAACCAGGATGTATGTAGTATTCTTCCCTTCAGGAGGCATGACTTCTTAGGAGAGCCGAAGGTTTCTCTCCTCTGGAGAACAAGGAAGCCAAGTCTTCTGCTCTGCACTTTTGTTGTGAACCTGCCAGTTGTACCCTAGAACCAAGGAGTTGTGCCTTCTTATAATCGGAGCACATCTATTTCTATGAAGAGCATGCCAGCACCTTTCCTCCTGTTGAGGTAGATCAGACAAAGTACTATGATCTAAAATTTGATTCTGGTCTTATTTTAAATAAATCAATAAAATAATAATTGATAATAAACAGCCTAATTGATAAATATATATTATTGTAGAAAGAAAATAACATTAGTCAATAAAAGTAATAATTCACATTTTCTTTAACAAATAGCACCAAAAATTCCTGAGAAGTTGAAGTTAACACACTGAAACTGCTTCTAACTTCTACCCGCTACACCAACCTTCTATCAAGCTCTCCAAAGACACCAAAGCAGATGCTTCCTTCAAGTCGCAGCTGCGAGCCGTGATATATCTATTCTAAACGAGTGACTCCAGGCCCCATTAATACGCTGCCGCTTCTTCATTGTCTAAGACCCTCCAGTACATTCCAGAAGTCTTGTACTCTTCCCCGCAGGGCTCACTCGCACAGTAACTCTCTTCTTTTGTTTTTGCTTACAGGTTCTAATTAGAGCCGCCACCACCCGGAATTTTGCCCACAATAAATTGCGCGCTCAGAGTTGGGGGGCGGAGTTGAAGAATCAAATGAATACGAATCAATAAGTTAGCTTCGTACCTAAAAATCGATATTCAGAAGTACTGGATGACCAGAATGAACTCATATTTTGTACACGGAGTACACTCCACATCTAAAAAAAAATAACTACGAGTTTTTTCTTTTAAATAGGATACAAAAAAAAAATATATAAAAATATTTAAAAAAATGGAAAACAAATACTAATATCAAAAATACGGCGTTGTTAAGTTGTGGGGAAGCCCCTAGGCTACCGCTGGAAAAAAAAATCGACTTCGTAACTGCAAAGGTCGCCCCTGAATATCGCTGAATAGCCTTAAGGTTTGTACCGTTGTTTCTCAGTTCCTGGTCGGTCTTTTTTCTTGAAACTTGGTTTGTAAGAGCTGTCTGTTGGTGTCTGTTTCAACTGCAACAACAAAGTAAGCGTACATTGAACAGACAACGAGCAATAAATACATAGCATAACTCCTCTATCTGCGGTTTAGCGCTGCGGTTTCAAGTGGTACTGCACCCTTAATTGCAGTTTTCTCGAAATAACTGTGCTCGAAATGGTCAGATCGCCGCTCGTATATTTAGTGAACCAAGGAGCGCCTGCCTATAAACTTGATATCAAAATACTCCTTAAGAAGTGCTCTACACAGATATAAATTGCAACTTTATGATGTATTGTATGCGGTTTCATACAGGATTTTTGTTTTGGGGTGGGGCTCCGAGTGTACTTCGCCACACCCATTTTTTGAAACCTACACTACTTTGATGCACATCTTTGCATACGAGTCTATACTTCACACTGATGATCAGTGTTCGGTCCTATGCACTAAATGGCTCAGTTATGACAGGAACATAATGGGATACAATATCAGACTAAAAATAAATGCTTCCTAAATGTTCATTTCTATTCAACTCCCAAAATTCTAGGGGGGAACCCAGCCATGCCTCCCAATGTATGAACACCTGCTATGTATACTCCACACTGTACATGAGAGAAACAATCGTTGTATTGAGAAAGTGTAATTTGAAAATGAAAAGCAGTACAAGCACACACGTGGAATTCAACTTACCCGGCATGGATGGTGTCACAGACTGAACGATCCCTCCCATAGGATCCGGAACCTCCATACAATACCAAAAAAACCACAAGACAACAATGATATTTGTAACATAACAGCTGGCCTCGCTGAATTGCCCCCCCCCCCTCCCCCGTCATTACTTTTCACTGACATTCTTGTACCATAACCCCCCCTCCCCCGTCATTACTTTTCACTGACATTCTTGTACCATAACCCCCCCCTCCCCCGTCATTACTTTTCACTGACATTCTTGTACCATAACCCCCCCCCTTCCACCGTCTAAATTTTTCAAGGACATTCCTGTACCATAACCCCCCCTCCCCCGTCATTAATTTTCACTGACATTCTTGTACCATAACCCCCCCCTTCCCCCCCGGCATTAATGTTCACTGACATTCTTGTACCATACCCCCCCCCCCCGTCATTACTTTTCACTGACATTCTTGTACCATAACCCCCCCTTCCCCCGTCATTACTTTTCACTGACATTCTTGTACCATAACCCCCCCCTCCCCCGTCATTACTTTTCACTGACATTCTTGTACCATAACCCCAGCCCTAGCTGGACACCCAAATATCAGTAAGTTGAAATGAAATTCAACTTACCCGGCATGGATGATGTCACAGACCGAAAAAGACCACCGAGTTCGTTCTCTCTCAGGTTGGATCCAGAAGTGCCACATACTGTTTGTTCATGGTTGCTCTCTCTCTCTTTCCACAAATGCACGCACACACATACACACACACACACAAGAAAGAAAAAGCTACAGGTGAATACAGATCATAAAAATAAATGTATAATTTATTATACATAAATTGACTGGTGTACACACACACACACACATGAAATTCAACTTACATGGGCATAGTAGTCACGATCCAAAAAGATCCAGAGTTCCCTCCCAGGTTGTATACGGAAGCGCCACATACTGTTTGTCCACGGTTGCTCTCTCTCATTCCACAAATGCACACACACACATACACACACACACACTAGAAAAATGAAGATACAGGTGAATACAGGTCATAAAAATAAATGTATAATATAAATTGACTGGTGTACACACACACACATACATGAAATTCAACTTACATGGGCATAGTAGCCCCCTCCCTCCCCCCCCCTCCCCCCGAGTTCGTTCCCTCCCCGGTTAGATCTGGAAGCGCCAGAATAACATTTCAACTCCACGCACACACATATACATCGAGTGTGAAGCTCCACTACAACACCACAAAAACACAGACAACGACAACGACAATAACAATACATATTACAACTTTTGGGATGTTCAGGGGGGGGGAGGAGCAGCCACAAATATCAAAGTCTGTGGTCCTTCACACAAAAGATTATGGAATATCAATGGGTGTGTTGTCATCTTTCTTCCACTCTCCCCCTACCTCATCCACCAGACTCTTGTTCTTCGATTCCCGCCTTCTCCGACCGCGAGGACGTCCAGAACTCGGAGCAGGAGGAGCCACTTCCTCTTCTTCATCACTGGAACCTGCTGCCTATTCGTGTTTCATCATTGGAAGACTCAGGTCCGGTATCCTCTCCTTCATGACGGGAAGACTCTGCTCCTGTCGCCTCATCTGCGTAATCGGGGTCGGTGACTGCATTCACATCTGGTCCTAGTAGTATATGTGGTAAAAAAATTTTTTTAATTTTTTTGAAAATTTGAATTTGTTCAAAAAAACCACAAGCCACTTTCAAATCTCAAAACTCAATGAAATATATATATATTATAGCTAAACAGCTTACTCTATCTCAATATAGCTATAAATAAGTCCTTTCCACAACAGAAGCTTGCTATTTTTCAAGAGAAAGACAAGAGAAAGACAAGCTTACCTCGATCATCTTCTTGACTCCCATTTTCAGTATCAGAGTTGACGGGGTCTGGTCCACCAACCCTGATACAGGGCCTCCTATAGCCCTAGATGTCGTCTCCCTTCTCTCCGCTTGATCCTGAGTCGCTAGAGTCAGCATCAAGCAAGTCTAAAACTTGCACCGCATTGTAATTTCTAGACGCCATCTTCCAAAAAATGACTTTGAAAAATTTTTTTTTGGCATAGTTACCGGGGTCACACGACACGCTCACTTTTATCCTATGATGTAATAAGCATTACCTAAGACTGTACGTAATAGGGAGGTCCCCAGTTGAACTGGCGATTTTATAAAAAATGGAGAAGACAGTAAGTCCAACCGCAAAGTCTTGGTCGGCAAAGAAGCGGTTGTTTCAATGTGTTATGGAATGCTACTGAGCTCAAGCAATTTTTTGCTGCTTCTACAAAGCTCTAGAGATGACTGGATCCATAAATGAAGCTGCTGTGAAGAAGGTAACTTTTTTTAAAATTCGACGGAGAACCGATGTTTTTTTTTTTTGCCGAGGAAGAAATAAACGCAACTGCTGTGAGGTACTGTCGAAGCAGTCCTGGCTGAAAGCTATTTTAGATGCTTCTCCAATGCATTGGGCACCTGTGTATGCAATCTGAAGGTTCTAGCTATAATGTAACTATTATTAAAAATTCGGAGAAGCCAACCGGTCTTCACCCGCTTTAAAGCGGGATTGGGAACGAAAGGGTTTTAAGATATGTATTATGAGCTACAGTTATCCTAGGTACTAAGCGAACATTAGCCCATGAGTCTGTAAGTGCAAAGAAAAAACACAGAAGTGAGAATGAATGTAATATCAAGTGAGTAATACATTATATTTGGCTACAACAAAATGTAAACATTAGTGTTTTTAGGGATTCAAGGATGAATGTGGCATCTCATAAACTGTTCAAGGAAATTAATCAAAGAGGGCATGGTTCAAAGTAAGTTATGTAAATAGCTTAATCTATGCTTTAAAATGTTAGTGAATCATAACTGTTTTATAGGGTGAGAATGGAAACAGTAGATCTCACTGTTGGTGACTATCCCACAAATAACACAAAAAATGTGTATGACTGGATATCAGACTTGTGCTTAACTACATATGATAAAAATATCCTACTTGATTCAAATGAGTGGGTTTGTGATACAATTGTTGATGCAGCCCAGACACTTTTAAAGAAGCAATTCCCCCAAATACAAAGCCTTCAAAGTGTTACTTTGGGATTATTTATGAAGTTTAGGATTCCTACTGGAGAATTTTTGCAAGTTATCCATTGCAATAACCATTGGTTCACTATATCTACCATTGGAATCGATAAAGCTCCAATTGTAAAAGTTTATGATAGTGTTTACAGTTCCATTGAATCCATGGGAGTAGCTCAAATTGCTTGTCTTCTCCATACCTCAGAGGATTCGTTTGAAGTCAGAATCATCAATGTGCAAAAACAGGTATTTCATAGGCATTGCAATTTGTAACTGTAATGTACTGGATTCTGTCATTCCTTAGCTATTTATTGAGTATTCATTAATATTTGTGATTTATTTCATATGAACAGCAGCTCTACATAACACATTTAACCTGCATGTCATTGATTTTGGGTTAAGTATGTTATTCTTAGATTGTATGCTTATAATAAATATGCTATTGCTATTAAAAGAATTTATAACACATGACATGACAATAACGTAATGCATACTATTTTTCAGGTGGGAAGTGATGATTGTGGACTCTTTGCCATTGCATATGCCACTGCAGAAGCACATGGAAGAGACCCAGCAGATTGTAATTTTAAACAAGCTGGAATGAGGCAACATTTGTATGAATGTTTTTGTAATGGAAAGTTAACACCATTTCCAGAGAGGAATATTAGATCACAACATAGTGGTTTGCTATCAAAAGACAATATTACAGTGCACTGCTACTGTAGGATGCCAGAAATTGAGGAAATTCCTAATTCCTATGATTGAGTGCAGTGTTTGTCTGAAGTGGTTTCATGTGGCATGTTGCAGTAACTCCTTACACGATGAACACTTAAATGACCCTGAAAAGACTTGGCTTGTCAGTTGTGTAGCACCAAGTGACACTTCATTGCTTCAATTTGATTACCTGTGTATTTTAAATTGTAATTTCATTTCTGCATTTCATGTTTCACTTTTTATATACATGTAATTTTCAATGGGTATGGGTGGTCAATAACTTGTAGTTATGGTTAGGCTAGTGAAGTGTTGTTTTGAAATGGCAATTTAACTTTTAGAATCCATTTTCCTTTTGGACATTTTATTCTATAATATGAAGCTAACAAGAATAGCATTAGAAGCCCAGTTAGTTTTATGTTGTGACGTTCTTTTCAACCAAATGGGGACACATATTCATCAACTACAACCAGAATTATTATTTTAAATTTGGCTGGGAAAATAATTTTGAACTACTTTCATAGGTCATTGCTCTTACCTTACCACTTTTATTCAGTGCTGGATAACAGTTCCCCCCCCCCCCTCCCACACTATCACTGTGTGTATCAACTAGCTACTTTATTTTTTTTACTTGAGAAATTAGAGTCAGTTATATTGTATCCAGAGTTTCTTTATAAAGTGCTTAGACAATGCTGCATTTCTGACAGAAAAGAAATGGCGAGCTAGGGTCTGACTACATGGGTTTGATGAAAGTTGTAGAGCTCATATAGCTATTAATTACTGTTTTAATTTTCATTACACCTATAGCAAAGGTCTAAGTAACTAAATAAAAGACATGAGCTACCATAGGTTGCTGTTTTTTTTGCTTCAATCCGCAGTGTTTACTTAGCCGGAACGTATTCGCTGAAATCGCGAAATTCCGGAACGTTTACGCTAGCGTAATTGTTCCGCCGGAACGCCGGAAC
>WLWD01003054.1_pt1 | contig 44949 bp, 23 predicted proteins | sample 6712731 | NCBI WGS metagenome assembly WLWD01 (sample SAMN12718690, study PRJNA576275) | sponge metagenome | isolation source: marine sponge | host: Mycale hentscheli | place: New Zealand: South Island, Marlborough, Capsize Point | collected 2014-11-01 | reverse complement strand
CTAGCAGAAAATGAGGGAATGCAACGTCAATGAGGGTGAGTAGGAAATAGTGACTGCAAGATATGACACAATAAGTTGGAAGGTCTGCATATGTTTATCCTGTATTCATACCAAAGAGTATCTATCTCACTTACTAGTCTCGCGCACGCCATACCCTTGCCTATCCTAAAACCGCTACGGGGGGAAAGGAAGGGTCTGGACAACTGCCTATACTCGATTCGTTCCAGTGGAATGTAATCATGACATCATACAACGCAATAAACCATTACGTAATCATCTAATTCATAGCGCGTACTAATTTCGAAAGCTTGTCAACTCAGCGGTTTTGAACAGTCCGGCAGTTTAGTGGAAGAAGCCAACTAAGTGCAGCAGTATGGCCAGCCATCTAGATGGCATTATTGTTAAAGCTGCTGGCTCACTTGGATACACCCTTAAGCCAGAACAAAAGCAGGCTCTTCTGAAGTTTGTAGGAGGCCAGGATGTTTTTGTATCTTTGCCCACAGGATTTGGAAAGTCACTTTGTTATATACTTTTACCCAGAATATTTGACTTGTTACGAGGAGTAGAGAATAAATGTGTTATAATAGTGGTTTCACCATTAATAGCTCTGATGAAAAATCAAGTAGCATCCATCACTAAAATTGGGTTGTCAGCCACTTATGTTGGGGATAGAGACACAAAATTGGCATCTACATCTGTGCAAAGTGTTATGAAGGGTAACTTCAGTATTGTGTTCATAAGTCCTGAAGCTTTATTTATATCAACCAAATGGAAGAGTATGCTGTCATCAGATGTGTATAGAGAAAATTTAGTGGGTTTTATGGTGGATGAGGCACATTGTATCAAGAAATGGTAAGTACATTATCAGTGCATTGACATAACAGCCATAAATTGACTTTTACTTTGTGTAGGGGAGAACAATTCAGAAGAGAATTTTCTCACTTGGGTGAGATACGTAGTATTATTCCTGAATGTGTACGAGTAATGGCGTTAACAGCCACAGCAACGAAAACAACCAGAAAATTCATAATTGACAGTTTAAGCATGCAGTTACCAGGAATTATTTATATTCCACCAGTTAAGAACAACATTATTTATATGGTATTGGATAAGCCTAAGGACATTGGCGATTATTTTGAACAAATTGTGGAGAAGTTAAAGGTTGAAGGAATAAGTATGCGATGATAATCTTTTGTAAATCTTACAACAACATCATTACTATTTACTCGTACTTCAAACAGAAACTTGGTGAACGTATGACCGAACCGCCTGGATCTCCAAACTTCGTAATAAATAGACTTATTGATATATATATACTCATTGTACACACGAGACTGTAAAGAACAAGATTATTTCACAATTTACAAAACCATCAGTACTTCGTATTGTCATTGCTACCATCGCATTTGGCATGGGAATCGACTGTCCCGACGTACACCATGTAATTCACTGGGGTGTGCCTACAGATGCTGAGATGTACGTGCAGGAAAGTGGTAGAGCTGGGAGAGACGGTGAACTATCATGTGCTACAATACTAAAGAGTGCTTCAGATTTGAACAAACAATACACAACACAACACATGATAGATTACTGTACATATAAGTCTAGTATTTGTAGACGAAAGGTCCTTTTTAAAGATTTTCATGGCTGTAGTTTCACTTGCACTGGGTGCAAATGTTGTGATGTATGCCGGCTCTCATGTGAATGTGGACAATGTGCTCAAAACTTAAAAATATTTTTATGTAATATTTAATGTTTCAATTATAACAACAGATGAAATTAATGACATGATGAATAGTTAAACACATTTTTTATAATCCAATCTTTAAGTTCTTGTTCTGATAAGTTTCGTATTAAATTAGGTCTTAACTTGGAAAATGATTTGTGCATATATGATGAATCTAGAGTATTTGATACCAGCAACTGTTCAATCACCTGATGCAAATCATTCGTGTAAGATTTCTCACTGTGATCTCCACTCCTTCCGCGTATATCAGCTTGCTTATCAAATGCAGCCAACACCTTGATAAACTTGCCCACACATTTCCCAGCTCTCACAATTGCCTTTTCTGACTTGTTGGCTCCCAATACTTCAATGGAAGATTTAACAACTCTATTTAGATGTTCCATATGCAGATCACAGCTTTATTTCTGCCAAGTTGGCCATGGACATTGATAAAACGAGACCATTTTATTTGTTCTGCGAGGTTGGGTGGCAGAAAAACATTGCATTGCAGCAACAATGTCAATGCTTCCATGACATAGTTGGTATGCCCAGTTGCTCTGAAAAGCAGTAAAAAATACTTCCACATTCGCAGAATTCGATCACCATCCCCCTCTCTTACAGCATCCTTGAAGTTGAGATGTAACAGACCGAGACTAATCACTTCCTTGCTGTAGTCAAGCTTTGAACAATTTCTAGAAGCTGACTGAGGTCGTGACGGCTCACCAAACTCTGCTTTCAGGTCAACATACTTCTCTACAATTGCAGAGGCAATTGTCATTAGTGCTGTGCAACGTGTAGAATCATCTTCCATCCACAAGTCTGGAGAGACAAGCGTAGGAAGGGGAGAGTCCTTAATGGCTGTCATACCAAGGAAGGACATCACAGCAACCAAAATGTATCCAGTCACACATAGTTCCAGAAAATCTTCATTAGCATTTACATCACTTTTCACTTGCTTTGTCACATTCCTCCTGTTAATTAAATTCCTCAGTTGATATAGAGTACCCTTCTCCATTCCTGATGTAGTACTGAATAGCCTCTTCCATACAACCTGCAATTTATGGATAGTATTAAATTTTGTAAGCTGCAAAGTACTAACAGCCGAAGAGCAAAAAAAATTGTGGGCTTAGTACAAGGCTGGATTCATATGAACGGTGTAATGTGTAAGCTTCCCATCAACTATTAATGGTTATAATCAACCAATGTAGTTTACAGACATTCACAGTAATATCCAAGTGACATAGCTCCATATAGTCGCTGAAAGTCTTAACAGAGTGCTGTTGTTTCTAAATAGTGGCATTTTCTTAATACTCAAGTTTTTACTGGTAGCTTTGTGTTGTAGGTTAATATGGTAAGAAATATAATTTAAAAAAAGAAGAAAAGAAATGTCCGTAACAACCTGGGGGTGCCTCTACTGTATCTTACATATTATTTATATAATATTCATTTGATACTGGAGAATATCACAAGTCGACTGGCTTAGTATTCACACGAGTGCCGCAGGCACGAGTGCAAATACAGCCAATCAGACAAGTGATATTCCTCAGTATCCAATAGATAATAATTTTATTATGTACTGCTCATGTGGGAATACCATAGTCACCGTTGCTATGACACTGTAAACACAATAAACAAGTTTATAACCTGGGGGGATATGGGGAAGTATTGCCCTACACCACATCTTGTACTTCAATGCATTTTCTATGTGTCAACAGTTGGCCCTGTTCAGTACATGATAATACTCCTAAACTGCATTCGTATTCTTTCTTTTCCTTAATTCTTTCTATGGTGCAACAGTACCTCTAAATTACTATAATAGCTAATATTCATACTTAGTTCTAAATCTTAATGTAGAAAAAATTACAGATAATAAGGAACAGAAATAATCCTCCCAGATTAGCTAGCAAAAGTACATTGAAAGCTGTAATGAATAAAAAATCACTATCTGAATTACACCCACACAATAAAACTTTCCCCGTTGTGCGTGAATGTGCAACAAAGTTACCTCCATGAAGCACACTTTAGCATGCCAATCTTCTGCTACAGGCAAGATTCCTGCTAAGGTATGTCTCACAAGTTCAGATGTTGAATGTATCAGCTGAGCACCTCTTGCTCGAGCAACCGACAAGTAGTCACCACCAAGTAGGGTAGTCAAGAATTCTTTGTCATCAGTCACACCTGTGTCAGGGATATACTTCTCACAGCTCAAAGACGGAACGTACAATTGATAGTGCTCAAGAATCTCCGTCATATCATCATAGGATGTCTCATTCTTGAGCAAAACTCCGAGTGGAATCTGCATTGTTAGATTGTAAGTAAATTTGTTGCCCCACACAAAATCATTCCAAACAAGTCCTGCTCATCACATAACAGTTAAAATACTCACCACTTCACTTTTTGCAGACATTTCCTTTGAGTATCTATGAGGAATATGGCTTTGTGCTAAGTCTTTGTAGTCTGCGCTGAAAAACGGCAGAAACTTCACAATTGCTCGTGACACCAACACAGAAAAGTCACTTTTCTGTGACTTGTAATCTTCTTCAGTAGGGATAACATCGAAAGCATTGACTTCTTGTGGTGCTACATCTAAATACTCAGAAAAGTCTATTCTGTCTTTCACACCATATCCATGAACACACTTACTACTTCAATAGCTCACTATAGATAATCTAATAATGAGCTGTCAACTACACACACTATAGGACCTGTGTTCTAAACTTTCTTGAAAATGACACCTGAAAGTTTTAATATTTTAAACTAATGCAGTGATATAATAGCCATAGCTAACAAATCAAAAGGTGATCCATGAATCCATTAATAATATTATTACTGTTAATTGCTAACCACATAGAAGCAGAATAATAACATTATCAAAATTTAATATGCTGCAAATAAATCCTTGGTTAAATTAGTTGCCTGCATTTAACATATTCCCTTTGTGACTTTTCCTCTAGGCATTTTTAACAATAATAATGACCACAGTCACAAACGGCATATTCTTAGATAATACATCTATCACTGTAGTGGCACTTTTTGAAGTACAATCTTTTACATGAAAATAGCCACATGAATAGTACAATGTACTTCACTTCAGAGTCAAATGCCCACACCGATTTATAGCATTTCTGCATGACGAGATCTTCTGCATGGCATTTCCCTTCTTCAGGTCTGGCTGTGATGTACCGAGTCAACTAATTATCTGGCGGTAACTGACTATTAGCTACTGCGGGTTGCTAATTGCTATGCAGCCATCTTGGTGAAGATTCAACAGCTCTTTCTTTGATGAAGACAAGCATGCTGCTGCAGAGTGTTTCTTTTCTCAATTAATGTCTTGGTAGGAGATTTAGGCTGGAGCCTAAGTATAGATATTAGAGTTGCACCAACAATGGACAATTCTTTCTTTGTCAAAATAATTCCATTTCCTATCTTCACCGAATTAGAATCTTTATGTAGGCAAGTGAGAGAAACTCTCAGACAGAATTAAGAGTATCTAATTGTATCGTATGCAGCTACAGAAAACATAATGAACAATTTAACATCACTTTTAGTAACTATGGATACATAGCTGCCAGGCCATTTTAACTACACTTAATTCAAAGTATTTTATTAAACTGAAGTTATTTACTGTCGAAAGTACCAGCTTCTATAGCTCCTGCAGAAGCATGTCCATGGCTTAGCTCCTCTATTTCGCTATCACTGGAGTCCAAATGGAACGAATCTTCCTGTAAATTAGTGATAAAGTCGACAGCCGCGGCCTTCTTTGTCGGCGATTTTCAACTTTTTCAATAAAATATTTTTATTCTATTTTTAGTCAGTATTCTATCTAAAATACAAAAGTGGGAAACATTGTTACATTGGACGTCTGGGAAATTTGTACAGCAGATATATGGTACACAGTCAGATATTGTTTTATCAATCTAGAAACCTAGGTGAAGCACCTCAGTCAGAATCACTGCCTCATTCAGATATGCTGTTTTTCTTGTCTGTAATGATTCATACATAAGGATGAACTTCACATCAGAAGTGTTCCCAAAAAAAAAAAAAAAGACTCATACTTAGCAAACTCAAGGTTTCTGAACTTGCTAAAGGAGTTCAAATTACTCCCTCACTGCTATGGCTGAAAGAATCACTCTTAATGTCAGAATCTATAGTCCCAGCTTAAAAAATCCATCATAGCTTTTAAAAAAACCTAGCTATAATTCAAGCCTGAATGGCATCTAAAATGCCATAGTCCCAGCCTACAATGCCATAATTCTAGCTTAACCAGCCATAGTTCCAATTTAAAAGCCACAGCCTCAGCCTAAAATGCCATAGTCTCAGCCTACAATGCCATATCTCTAACTTAACCAGCCATAGTTCCAATTTAAAAGCCACAGCCTCAGCCTAAAATGCCATAGTCCCAATTTACAATGCCATATTTCTAGCTTAACCAGCAATAGTTCCAATTTAAAGTTCTGTTTTGCCATCTGACATTGTTTGTGTATTGTAGATGGAGTGTCCAAGGTAACATTCAAGGAAACAGACTATTGAATTTTTAATTAATTTCAGACAATTTAAGTTTTAATTCATTTCATTTTAATATTACCTTTTATCGTTAAATTGATATTAAATTTTTTATTACATCAAAATGAATTAACAAGAAGTTTTCAATGTGGTTATTTATGGTTGTCAATGTGGGTTAATGTAAAGGTTCCAGACATATTAAATTAGTTACCAAGAAAGTTGCAGCCTTATCAAGGTGGTTTGGTAGAAAGTTACAGACTTGTCAAGGTGCGGTTACCAAAAAGGTGCAGACTTTGTCAATGTGGTTGCAAAATGGTACTGACTTGTCATGTTGTTTCCAGAAAGTCGCAGACTTGTCAAGGTGTGTTTTCAGCCAGGTTTGCAAAGTTTGTAAACTACATTGTCAACAAGGAAGTTCCACTGTGATGTATCCCTCAGGAATCTATCTTATGGTTGTGTGTCCTATAATTGTTCTCCCAGCCTCAAACTTACGAATCTTTACTTTGTTGTCATTCTTTGTTTATTTGTTTTTTGAGTCATAATCACACTTAATTGGGAATTTGTATATTACGTGCCATTAAAATCACGTGATTTTTTAAAATTTGTTTCTTAAAGTGGGAGCTTTATGCTTGCTGTAGAGGAATTTGTGAACCATAATAAACACAACAACACACAATTTTGTGTTTGGGGAGGGGCATATTTTCACTCAAGCGATAATTACAATGAAAGTATTTTTTTTAGTTGCCATAATCCCTCATAGAGTATGGGTAAAGGGTATATAGCAGTCAAGTCTAAAGAGATTAAAAATGGGTAAAGGGTATTTGAAGCTGCAGGCAAGGTAATGAATTTTGGTAAAGGGTTTTCAGCTGGAGTAATAGTTTTGTTACAAACCCTACTAACCCGAGCTAAAACTTTGGAGTTTGTATACAATTCTCATCTTACAAAACCTTGCATAAATGAAGTTAGTTTTTTTACGGGCCAGGAGAACAGTATAGGGCTTAGTCAATGGTTATTGTACCATTCACGTGGAGATTTTAGTGTTCTGCATCTAAGTAGCTAACTAAACTATAAGTTTAAGAAATGTTACCAGCTAATGCAGGCAGAAATCTTTGAGTTGAACCTATAAGGTATTCTGTTCAGGAAAGTTCATTTTATGCTGGTCAGGAACCTTCCAGGTTGACCAGACGATACCATAGAAAACGTACAGGAAAGTTCATCTGTACTGGTGCAGGCCAGGGACCTTCCAGGTGGACCTAGAAGGTACTATAGAAAAAGTGCAGGAAAGTTAACCTGTACTGGTGCAGGATATGTGACCTGCTGTCAGAATTCATCTGACCTGGTACAGGAAATGTGAAGTACAGGCCATGCACTCAACTATCCTATACAATTCCATTAGTCAGGAAATTCCAGATTTTTTCCTGTGTTTACAGCTGGTAAAAATAATAAAACTTTGCCATTTTGTTATACATTGGCCATTCCATTATTTGTCTTAATAATTAAGTAGATGAAGTTGCATATTGTGGGTATTTCAAATGTACAAGAATTAGAAAAGAATGATTCAGTAGCTATAAGTGATCTCAGTTAGTCACATGTGATTATGAGCGGTTTTAAGTTATTCCAATGTCTGGACCTAATGACTTGTTGGTAACAGTGTGAGATGATCAGGTGGCCTTGTCAGGTAAATATATTCCTGACTCACTGGTACCAGAGTTGGATTTGGTCATCACCACATTCCGGTCTGATATTCAAAAAATAACTACTACCTTAGTATAAAATAAAATAGATAAGATGTTAGATAATTTTATTATATTGCCTTTTAAAGAGTGTGAACCTACATAGTATTGCAATTGATTTTCTGAATATAAAATGATTCAAAATTTCAAATGCCAGATAAACATACAGATACACACAAGTGTACTATATTAATCTTTTGTTGCTTTTGCTGAGGGTTAATACATAATATTTTCCGCTATAATTTATTCTAGACATAAAAATAAATTTTAAAATAATCTGAGACGAAAAAAAACTTTTTTTGAGATAGATTATTGCTAACTTTAGACTCCCCAAAAATAAGAAGACAATTAGCTAGAGGACAGCAGTATAATAGTATTAACTTAAAAGAGTTCCTGAGTCATGCTCATCACTTAAAATAGTCAGACAATTAAAGACAGAATTCCCATAGAGAAACCCTTGAAGTATTCTCCTGATCAAACACTAACCAAATAGGTAGATTCTTGTACCCTGTCACCTTGCTTCTTTAACCCTGTTTCCAGTTACAAACACTGCTATAATGGCTACAGCTAATAGATTTGATCTGTTTATTTCTCCTCCTCCTGACAATTTGAAATGTGTCATTTGTCTGGAGGTAGCTAAGACTCCCAAGCAATGTGAAGACTGTGATCCAATTGTGTGTGTGTGTGATAATATAGCACTTATTGCTAGTGAAGCTGGCTAGCAACTTTTGTTGAAGCACATTAATTTGATTTTCTGACTTCACATGATGGAAAACTCGCTACCTCTTTCACATCTTCCTCAGAAGCCATGGAAGCTGCTAGAGCCTTCAAGTCTGTGTCCCCATCTATTAGTAATATACGCAAACACACAAACACACAAACACACATCAATGACAGATTGTGAAGAAAATACATACAAACAAACTTACCAATGTAAAGAGTCCAGCCTGATGCATGAGGTCAAAGTTTAGTTGCTTAATGTAGTCACTCTAGTAGCAGCGACCCTAAATAATAACAATAATAATAGTAAATAGTAATAATAATACCAACAATAATAATAATATAACAATTGTAATAGGATAATATTAATACAACAATTGATATATAATAATAATAATAGTAAAAATAATAATATAATAATAATATAAAAATAGTAATATTATAATATAATAATAAGAATGATAATTTTTCTCACTTAATTTTCTCTACCCATGTAATCATGAATACACACACTGTTGTCATCGTCAATGCTTTGTCAACACACTCAACTACTACTACCGCTATTACTACTACCAATAATAATAATAATAATAATAATAATAATAATAATAATAATAATAATAATAATAATAATAATAATAATATTTCTTTGGAAAGTATCAATGCAAAAAATAAATACTACCTTAGTATAAAACAAAAAAGATAAAATGTTAGATAATTTTATCATATTGCCTTTTAAAGAGTGTGAAACTACATAGCTTTACGATTATCTGGATATAAAATTATTAAAAATTTCAATCACCAGATAGATGTACAGATACACACAAGTGTACTATATTAATCTTTTGCTGCTTGTGCTGAGGGTTAATACAAAATATTTTCCTATATAATTTATTCTAGAAATAAAATTGAATTTTAAAAAAATCTGAGAAAAAAAAAAATTATTTTGAGATAAACTATTGCTAACTTTAGACGTCCCAAAAATAAGAAGACAATTAGTTAGAGTACAGCAGTATAATAGTAGTAACTGAAAAGAGTTCCTAAGTCATAAATTAGTCTTTAAGCTCATCAATTAAAATAGTCAGACAATTAGACATAATTCCCATAGGAAACCCTTGAAGTTTTGTGCTGATCAAACATTAACCAAATAAGGTAGATCTTGTACCCTGTAACCTTTCTTCCTGTAACCCTGCTTCCTGGCACCTTGTTTCCTGTTCTAAACACTGCTATAATGGCTACAGCTAATAGATTTGATCTGTTTATTTCTCCTCCTCCTGACAATTTGAAATGTGTCATTTGTCTGGAGGTAGCTAAGACTCCCAAGCAATGTGAAGACTGTGGTAAACTGTTCTGTAGTGAGTGTATTAAGAGGTATGGGAGAAAGCCTTGTCCTAACTGTAGGAAAGAGAACCCTAACTACTTTACAGACAAAAGAGGTGAGTCTACTAACATAGCAAATGAAGCTGAAATACAGTACAATGTGTGTGTGTGTATGTTTGTAGGAGAGAGAGAGATAAAGGAGCTAGGTGTGAGATGTGCTAGCAGAGAGAGAGGCTGTCCATGGACTGGGACTATTGAAACATTAGACACACACCTAGCTACTTGTGAGTATCTTCTTGTCACATGTCCCAACAAGTGTGAGGATGATAAAGATGGTGAACTGACACAACTCATTAGGAAAGACTTGGAGGAACACGTACAATCAAGATGTCTGAAGAGACCTTTCGAATGCCCCCACTGTGGAGAGAAAGGAACATATTGTAGCATTACAGTAGAGCATGACAAAGTATGCCGTAATAAAATGGTGGCCTGTCCAAACCAACAAAGCGGATGTCTATTATCTGTGGAACGAAGGAAGACCGAAAAACACATGAGTGTGTGTGAGTTCGTTGAAGTAGCCTGTGCCTATGAGAGCCTTGGCTGTGGAGTGAAGATGATGAGGAAAGATGTGGAGAAACACAAGAGAGAAGCTAGAGAGAAGCACTTGGACTTGGCACTAGACACTGTCAGCTCACGTGAAGAACAGCACAAGACACTGTCAGAAGGAGAGGCACTTGTATTCAAACTACCAGGATATGCCAGCAAAAAAGAGAAGAATGAGAGATTCTATTCACCCCCATTTTATAGCCATTGCGGTGGCTATAAGATCATTATTGGTGTTTGTGCTAATGGAGTTATTGGTGGTGCGGGCACACATGTGTCTGTATTTATTGAGATATCAGAAGGCCGCTATGACAGCCAGCTACCATGGCCCTTCGAGGGAACTGTCACATATGAACTATTAAACCAGTTGGCAGATGACAGACATCATCACATAGTGAGCTTATTTACTGATCGTGATGACATGCAGGTTGGTAGTTCTAGAGGCTGTACACAATTTCTTCCTCACTCTTCTCTCTGTTATGACCCAGCCACCAACACACAATACCTCCTGGATGATACACTATACTTCAGAGTGTCAGTAAAAGTGGACAACCACAAGCCATGGCTGGTCTGCACTGACAAAATAAATATGGAGTCCATCAAAATAATAAACAACAACAAATCATTGAAGGATGGGGAACAATTTGTTTTCAAAGTAACTGAATATAGTGCAAGGAAAGCTACTGCAAACAGTGACTTCAGTGACTCCTTCTACACTAGTCCAGGTGGATACAACATGTGTATTAGGATACATCCTAATGGATTTGGTCCTGGTACTGGTACACATGTGTCAGTGTATGCCAAGCTATTAGAAGGCTCCTGTGATGCTAATCTGTCGTGGCCCTTCTTGGGAACTGTCACATTCACACTACTCAACCAGTTATCAAATAGGGACCATCACACTATGACACTGGAGTATGACAAGAACAGTAAATTTGGATATGCTCATAGAAGTTATGGATACGTCAAATTTATCCCTCAGTCTGCACTCTGTCATGATCCAGTCAAGAACACACAGTACCTCAAGAATAACACTCTGTACTTCAGAGTGTCTGTTCAAGTGAAAGATTTCAAGCCATGGCTGACATGAAGTAATGCATAATCTATACAGCAGAATTAGCTATTATTATATTATTGGGAATATATTTACATGTATGTATGCTATCTTTGTTTATTGTTCATTGGAAATAATTACTTGTAAGAATATTTAGCTGAAAATCTCAATTTCTGTTGCCACAGCTGAGGGATGCAGGAAGACTTACATTGTGTGATACCACATAGTACTTGAGGTTGACCTGATGTAAAAAGTCTTGGAGTCGGGCAGGTAATAATTAATTTTTGCTGAAGATAAACTATATGGGTAGAAAAATCAACAACAACAAATGATGAGCTCTTTAATTGTGTTAGACTCTTTCTCTTTATTTGTTTTTACCTTCCCCCTGCCATTTATTGCTTATCCAAAACTTAGATGAAACTCATTCAGTTCAGTTAGTTTAAAATATTTTTTTGGTGCCCTGTTTATGTACTAGGGTTCACATGTGACCTGCTATTGTTACCAGAATTGTGATAACATTTTTATTTCCAATTAGTCATCTAGTTTCTAATATAGTTTTCTTCCTTGATTTCCTTCTACCGAATGTGATTACACTCTACCCATCAGATTTCTCACAAAAGTGACTAGCTATGTTCTAAATTTATACAATACAGGGTGATATGACACAGATTAGTTGGAAGGTCCGCCTTGCATGTCCTATATTTTCAACAAAGAGTATCTACCTCACTTACCATCTGGATCACTAGCTCCTAATTAAGAAAGTCTATTAATGAGTTGTTCACTACACACAATGCAGGGCCAGTGTTCCAAACTTACTTGAAAATATTACCAGAAGGTTTAAATATTTTAAACGAATGATGTGATAATATTAGTGATATTTAACAAATAAAAAAGTGATCCATAAATCCATAAAGCCATTATTTATTATTACTGCTACTTGCTAGCAACATAAAAGCCAGATAAGCACATTAAAATTTAATATGCCGCAAATAATATTCTTTGTGAATTTAGTTAGTTGTCTAACATATTTCCTTTGTGGCTTCTCTTGGAACGTATTCGACAATAAATAACTACCACAGTCACATACAGCATGTTCTTAGGAAATACATCCACCCTTGTGGAGGAAATTTTAGATGCACAGTTTGTACGTGGGAATCACCAAGTGAATAGTACAATGTAGTTAAACGCTTGCACCAATGCATGATGAGGTATTCTGCACTACATTTCTAGACATCAGGCCTGACTGTGATTACCGAATCACTGATCGTCTGGCGGCAACAGACTATAGCTATTGCCTGTTACTATGGAGCCATCTTGGTGAAGATTCAGCAGTTCTTCCTTTGATATGAAGACAAGTATAATTAATGTGACAATACTTGGGAAAAGGGACCAATTACGTAAAATCAAAAATGTACAGTAGAGCCCCCCAAACACCGACAAAAAATTTTTTTGGGGGGTTTTCTTTTTATTGGCCCACAGGTATCTCCTACCCTTTAGCTACACTGACACCAAATTTGAGTGGCTGAAACCGTTGTTAAAGGTCCGAGCGGCCCTTTTAAACACAGTCACCTTTTACTCTCTATTACCTTCCTTGCAAGCACGGAAATCCAACCCGCGAGTAATTGAAAATCGTGGGCGAATTCAATTTGTTGCCTAGCAACAAATTACCCCTACCTCGGATAATCGCGGGTAAATTCTTATAAGTTTTTGTTATAGCATTGCAGCAACAGAATAGAAATAATAAGTGTGAATAATCAAGCTATATAGGTTGATGTTGCTATTTATGGAGTCTTGTAGTTGGAGTCTGCAGACCTGGACTCCTGGGACTATTTTTGTGAAGACACTAGAAGAATCAGCAAGTCTCTGACTGGACAAAGTTTTCAGTGATGATGAGGACTTCTGTCACACTGCAACAAGAGAAGGCAACACATTTTGAAAGTCCATCTTAAAGAGATTCCTAGTGTTCATTTGTTCCAAAACAGGCAACAAGCTGGCTGCAAGACAAATATAATCCTAAACTTAGCTAGCCAGTGAACTAACAAACCAAGCTAGTTGATTATTTCTAAAAGAGTGACTGTATTATAGCATAGATGTATCTATGATTATAGTTACCATGACTTGCTATCGCCACCATTTTCCAAGCATAAGTAACAGTCTTACGTAACCGTAACACGGACTTCCGGTTAGATTACGGAACCAAGCAGCGCCTGCCTGGTATCAAAATACTCCATAAGAAGTGCTCTACACAGTGGTATGAATAACTCATTTTTCAATTTTTAACGCAATTGGTCCCTTTTCCCAAGTACTGTCACATATCTTGGTGGGAGGGTTTGCCTGGTGCCTGAATATGGATATTAGAGCTTCACCAATAATGATACTGTAGTTAGATGTGAACAGGACTAAAGAAGTGTAGTTAGATGTGAACAGGACTAAAGAAGTCAAGTTCAGAATTGACCAAGCCAGGTGCTTCAACTTAGTGTTGACAGAGTTTTGGTTATAATTGTAAATTCTCGGCTTTGTGGGCCTTCAAGCAATACAAGACTGAAACAATAATGGTGTACCAGCTACATATATATGCTGGTCTACAGATGACATAACAGGAAATTAAAAACAACAATAGACAAAGAATATGACAAAGGGATTGAGCCCTTTCAACAGTCTGGGTGTTTGCCTCCTGCAAAGGTGTTGATAGGTGGGTGGGTGAATGGGTGAACAAACCACAATACCTTGGAATAGATTGGAAGAGGTTTGAAGTGATAGGTGGGTGGGTGAATGGGTGAACAGACCACAATATGTAGGAATAGATTGGGAGAGGTTTGAAGTGGATTAAATAGATAAATAACAGATAACAATAAATAATAAATAGGTAGATACATAAATAGGTAGATAAGTTAGGTAAATAGATAATGGGGAAATAAATAGGTAGGTAAATAATAAATAAATAATAAATAATTAGGCAGGAATATGGTGGGTAAATAATGACTAAATAAATAAATAATTAGGCAGGAAAATTAGTTTAGATGGAAAGCCAACAAAGATAGGTCACAGGAGCGTGGGCTCGCAGGCCGGAGAGGACACGCTCCTGTGACCTATCTTTGTTGGCTTTCCATCTAAACTAATTTTCCTGCCTAATTATTTATTTATTTAGTCATTATTTACCCACCATATTCCTGCCTAATTATTTATTATTTATTTATTATTTACCTACCTATTTATTTCCCCATTATCTATTTACCTACTTACTTAATTATTTATTGACCTACTTATCTACCTATTTATGTATCTACCTATTTATTATTTATTATTATCTGTTATTTATCTATTTAATCCACTTCAAACCTCTCCCAATCTATTCCTACATATTGTGGTCTGTTCACCCATTCACCCACCCACCTATCACTTCAAACCTCTTCCAATCTATTCCAAGGTATTGTGGTTTGTTCACCCATTCATCCACCCACCTATCAACACCTTCGCAGGAGGCAAACACCCAGACTGTTGAAAGGGCTCAATCCCTTTGTCATATTCTTTGTCTATTGTTGTTTTTAATTTCCTGTTATGTCATCTGTAGACCAGCATATATATGTAGCTGGTACACCATTACTGTTTCAGTCTTGTATTGCTTGAAGGCCCACAAAGCCGAGAATTTACAATTATAACCAAAACTCTGTCAACACTAAGTTGAAGCACCTGGCTTGGTCAATTCTGAACTTGACTTCTTTAGTCCTGTTCACATCTAACTACAGTCACAGGAGCGTGTCCTCTCCGGCCTGCGAGCCCACGCTCCTGTGACCTATCTTTGTTGGCTTTCCATCTGAACTAATTTTCCTGCCTAATTATTTATTTATTTAGTCATTATTTACCCACCATATTCCTGCCTAATTATTTATTATTTATTTATTATTTACCTACCTATTTATTTCCCCATTATCTATTTACCTACTTACTTAATTATTTATTGACCTACTTATCTACCTATTTATGTATCTACCTATTTATTATTTATTATTATCTGTTATTTATCTATTTAATCCACTTCAAACCTCTCCCAATCTATTCCTACATATTGTGGTCTGTTCACCCATTCACCCACCCACCTATCACTTTAAACCTCTTCCAATCTATTCCAAGGTATTGTGGTTTGTTCACCCATTCACCCACCCACCTATCACTTCAAACCTCTTCCAATCTATTCCAAGGTATTGTGGTTTGTTCACCCATTCACCCACCCACCTATCAACACCTTCGCAGGAGGCAAACACCCAGACTGTTGAAAGGGCTCAATCCCTTTGTCATATTCTTTGTCTATTGTTGTTTTTAATTTCCTGTTATGTCATCTGTAGACCAGCATATATATGTAGCTGGTACACCATTACTGTTTCAGTCTCTTGTATTGCTTGAAGGCCCACAAAGCCGAGAATTTACAATTATAACCAAAACTCTGTCAACACTAAGTTGAAGCACCTGGCTTGGTCAATTCTGAACTTGACTTCTTTAGTCCTGTTCACATCTAACTACTTTCTTTAAGGAGTCGCATTATTGAACTAAATCTTCTGTGAGAATTTGGGAAAAAACTAAAATTGGGAAAAAACTAAAACAAAGAATTCGAGATATTTTTTCAGTACGAGTAACTAAAAACTAAGAACGATAGTAACTAAAAACTAAGAAAGTCTGGAATCTCTACACCAAAATAACACTGATCTATTTACAGTGGTGCGCCTAGCTAGGGATGGCCGAGACGACGAGGCTCATATAGGACAATTTATTATGTGGACCATTTTTAACGCTAGCGGACCAGTTTTAATATTAAAACTGGTCCGGACGGACAGTAAATAATGGTCCGGGCGGACCAATATCAAGCGGACCAATTTTTTCGTGACAGTCCGTCTTTGTGAAAATAATTCCTTTTCCTACGTTCACAGTAATATAATCTTTATGTAGGCAAGTAAGAGAAACTCATAGACCAGATTTTAGAGTATCTAATTTATGACCTGCGGCTACAGAAAAAGCTAACGAACAATTTAATCTCACTTTGTTTCCATGTTTAACACTTATCTGGTTTGTACTGATACCCTACCACTTGACTAACTTCATAGAGCCAAACACAAAAATACGACTAACCTGAGCTCAATGGAACACACACTGACTGAGACTGAAAGTTTTACAGCTGATTCCTCTGTCATGGCGTCATCTTTATCTTCCCATTTCAAACAACTTTATGGAGATAGTAGCTAGGAGTACTCCATCCATTTTATAGGATGTAATTAGAGCTGGGAGACTCTGGCAATGCAGGGCAATTACAACTGACAACCTCGGACCTGCCAAGCATACAGAGGGTTGTCATGATAAGACTCAATGCACTCTCTTTAGTTCTATACGTGAACATGGCAACAGGAAGGTTAAGGCTTGCCATAAATGTTGATTACTTAGTGTTAAGCTAACGTAGGCAGTGGTGGTTGACAAAAAATGTTTTTGCGTGTTACCCTTGTAAGGTAAGTTTAGCTATGAAAATTGCAATGATTAGATTGGTATGTTATATTATGATTACTTATTAACTTAATTCTAGAATTAATGAGAAATGTATTTTGTTATCACCTGAGAACTAGGTTATTAGCTACACTGTCTTTACTATTTCACATACTTTTGGGATTCAATTATCTAATAGACTGACTTTTTAATAAAATTCTCAAACTTCCTGTTTGCTGTAATCTCCACAATTTGGGATCAATCCACTAAAGATATTCACAAGTAGTGGTTTCTTGAGAGTTAGTATAAAAGGTCACTCTATTGGTTTCTAGCCAAATTCATGGAGCCAATGGTACTTCTAAGACTTGAGTTATAGCCCCAAAATTCTGGATCATGATACTCTGAAAATTGAGGCTATACAATACAGAGGTTTACACAGCTCATGAATATATGAAATATAACAAGGAACATTAGGGATAGTTAGCCAGTTAAAATCTAACAATGTCTTTTTAATGACTCCGTGTTTCATTTGATAAATTTAGTGGTCTTCTCTCATCCTACTTCAAAAACTGAAGTAGTATAGCAACCAAGGAATAGATTTTTGTAAAAAACAACAACAACAACAACAACATAAGTCTCACTTTAGGTTCAGGAGCACATCTCTCAATAAGAATAACTATGTTGCATCGGCTTGCCATTTTGTGCTATATTGGCCATCCCATTTTAGTCTTAACATACTATCAGGTATATGAAGCTGCATATTGTGGGTTTTTGAAATATACAGGAATTAGAAAAGTAGCTATAAGCAGGCCCGTCTCAGCCATTAATAGAAGGGTCAGACCAGGAAGTGGGTGTGGTTTTGCCAAAAGTGGTGTGACAAATTAAAAAGTGGATGTGGCTTAAGCAGTATGCAAAAGTTAAAATATATAAATATGACAGAAAAATGACTACAATAATTTAAGTAAACTTTCCAATAATTTGTATGCGACGTTCATTTTGGCCAATGAAATCATTAGCCATTTCTTTCATTTCCAGTGCATCTGTTAGTTCTTTGTGATTATGGAGAATCATTAGATTACTTAGTCGTTGTCGTTTCATTGTTGATCGTAAATATGTCTTTAATCTTCGCAAAGCACTAAATGACCTTTCACTAGTGCTCTTAGTGACAGTCATAACTAAAATTAGTTTGGCTAACTTCAGCACTTAATTTAGTAATTCTTTTTCTGATGCAGGCATTTCCTTCAAATACGATAATACTTCCATTGTGTGTTTATGTCAGGAACAGTGGATCCAAGTATCTGCAGTTGATCTTCAAGGGACTGCTCATTGAAGTCATCTCCATAGATTAGTATGACTTCTCTCAATTCGGATGAAAATTCTTGCTTGTTGACTGTCTTCATCAAAATATTTTGTAAGCAGCAATAAGCCCGATAACCCGGTTGATCAAATCGATTATTTATTGACTGAATAAGAAGATCAAATGCTTCATAATAAAATTTTCTGAACATGTCTTTTGGAGTGTCAGCAAAAGTATGTGGAGCTTGACCTTCTTCGAAACGACTTGGATGCTTTCTTCTCCGAGGCAATACTGGATCATTTATATCATATTTTGAAGCCAAGACATTGACTTTCTTCCAAAACTTTTCAAAACATTCATCATTTCTGATGGTCTGGAGAGTGATCACAGTTTTTTCAGCAATGACTTGAACTTCAGCAGCTGAATAGTCTTTCTTTTGTAACATTCTACTCAAGTTATCGGAATGACTGAACAAAGTTTCCCCTAGGATAAGTCCAAAGAAAAAAATCAAACGTCTGCATTTGAGACTCTGCACCATGCACACGAACTATGATTTCAGAATCATGCAAAATGGTCACAGCAACCTCCAAAAGATTTTGTAATACACTATAGTTGTTGATAATACTATTTATCGAGTCTGCCTTAATTGTCCATCGAGTGGGGCACAAAGCATGAACTCCAGGTCATCCAGGAGCAATTTCTTCTTTTAATTTCTCGAATAATGCTTGTCGACGTGGAGAATATTTCACTAATTTAGTTATTTCGTGGACAGTATCAAGCATTTTTTTCATTGTCATGCAACCCTTTACCATATCTGAAGTTGCCAAGTTTAAGCTGTGGCCATAACAATGAGTGAAAAAAGCATTTGGCTGCTCTGCTTGTACAACTGTAGCTACACCTTGCCTGATGCCAGCCATGTTAGAGGCTCCATCATAGCATTGCCCACGAACTTTATTCATTGAGAAATTCAAGTGTAACAGACAATCCTTCAAAACTTTAACTAGTGTAGCTGCCTCAATGTTGTCTACTTCATAGAGTCCCACAAAGTCCTCATGTACTGTCAAAGTATGATCGACCCATCGTAGAACAAACACTACCTTCATAAACAATTACATTAACCAGTATTATCTATTGCTATTATTCAATATCTTTGTATTACCTGTTCTCTATTTCTAAAATCTGTGCATTCATCCATTATGATGCTCATACATTATGTAGATTGTATATTGCCAGCTACTGATCTCAGTATATTATTTACCATAATTTTTGGAAGCTGCTAGAGCCTTCAAGTCTATGTCCCCATCCTATTAGTAATATATGCAAACACACAAACATACATCAGTGAGTGTGAAAAAAAAAACAAAATTTCAATTTTATGATTAAACTTTGCTTGACATATTACATGCTACTATATTGTTTAATAAATAATAACCAAAACAGACAGCTATAAACATGTATACATAGTACATGTATATAAATATAATTATATGATGTTTAGGCCTGCCCTTGGCAGTAGGCTGCTATGAAAACTAGAGATGAAAGCTATAGAATTCATGCTAAGACATGTATCTCCTAGTGAACCCTCTCTTAGAATCATAAAGATAGAGATTGAAGGTTATATTAGGAATAAACGGAAAACCAGTAATCCAATGACTAAGCTAGTTTGCCCGCCATTTGTACTGAAACACACTACTACTGTAAAAAGGTGGAGACAACTGCAAGCATAACCAACACTTACAAGCTACTAAAACAACAGTCAACAGTGATCCATCTAGTTATGTGTGAAACAGGTCATCATTGACACTTACAGGGGTAACACAATTGAAAATCGGGGATGTTTGTTTATTTATTGGCGAGCGAGCGAAGCGAGCGAGACAGTATTAGGGGTGGATAATGCAAAATCGGGTATATGTTATATATATATATGTAGGTATGTATGTATGGATTGTACGTATGCCCTTTAAACGCGCGCGCGGGGAACGTTTTTTCTTAAAAAAAACACGGCTTTTTAGGCTTGACCCCAGTTTATTCTGAAACTACAGCATTAAGCAAGTCTTACTTTATACTTAATCTCCAAAGTGTGAGAAAATTCCTGCGAAAACGCTTGCTTTTCAAGAAACAAAAGTTTATTCGATTGGTTACTATGACATTGAAGACCCTTTACCAGATTTAAATTCAAAACTTCGCCTTTTTTCCGGCTAAGTGCGGCTTGTTACTAGTTGTCAAGAGCCACCTGTAGTCAGTACTAAGAGAGCTATCACTACTTCTGAAAAGTGTATGTAAGCACATAAAGTATTAATGCTAAGGAAGCTACTACTACTCGAGGGATGCCGAGGTAAGTACGCAATTCCATATTTGTTAGCAGCTTAATATGCAAAATAACTCTGGCCTTTCTTTTTTATAGCTAAGAGCTTGTTGTCAACAGTGACTGGTAAATTCAAATAGTCAGAAGGACTCAAATTTGGTACTACAAAAGTTACCACTGCTGAAGAAAATAAGGTAAGAAAGTAATTTTGTATTTGTGTGTCTTTTGTTTTTGTAGGTGAGAGCTTGTTGTCAAGAATTCAAGGTAATTCAGATGGTCAAAGTAACTTCAATTTGATACTACAGAAGTTATTAATACTCAAGAATGATGTAAGTAGTAATTCCATATTTGTTGGCTAAAATTACAAATTATAACACTGGTTTATTTTTTATCTTAGCTGAGAGCTTGTTCAAGAGTTACTGGTTATTGATATTATCAGAATGGCAGATGTTTGATACTACAAAAGTTACCATTAATAAGGTAAGACAGTGATTTTGTATTTGTTTGCTGAAATCAAATGTCATAACTGCTATTATAGTGTTTGCATGAAGTAAGCTAAAACATAGTAACATTTTATGTTACCTAACCATCAGGCTCGCTCGCCATTTGTGCTCAAGCACACCACTAGTTTATTTGTATATATGTATGGACGTATGTATGTCATTTTGTACTTTGACCCTCGCGTTTTTGTGTTAGTTACGTGGTCGACCCCGTCCCAAATTGCACTAAACAGAATCCTCCGGTTTATCGATCAGTACCCGTATCACCCTAGAAATTGAATTGTTTACGGCTTTGAATTGTTTTGCGGGTGCAGTTAAAACTCAAAATCTTATGGGAGCTCCATTTCTATTCGAGTTAGTGGCGGTGGTAAGTTAATACACTATTTGTCACAGTTATAAGCACTACTCAACAGCATTTACTTGACAATTCATTGTCCACTAGACGAACCACGAAGGTAAGTCTTGCGTAGGTATGTTCAGTTGTGTGAAAGTATTGTGCGTTACAACTACTGTTAAGAATATCACAAAGAAATTTTTAAATAACGTGACTTGATTTTGTTGCTTCTTTTTCAATTCAAACTGTTGCGGGAGCGGTTACTATGACATTGAAACACCTTTACCTCATACGTAATTTAAAAACTCGACTTTATTTTAATAGCTTGAGTGTTAGTTGTTAAAATCAAATTTAACAATAGTGTAGTTTAAGGCTCGCTCGCCATTTGTGCTCAAGCACACCACTAGTTAGTTAACGAGAATAAAATTTAGACAGTTTGTGAAGAAATACATACAAACAAACTTACCAATGTCAAGAGTCCAGCCTGATGTGTGAGGTCAAAGTTTAGTTGCTTATATGTAGTCAATCTAGTAGCAGTGGCCCTAAATAATAATAATAATAATAATAATATCTAGCAAGTACATCTCCAATTAATGTCACTTAATGTTCTAACTTTTGCAAATTAGGAATGCAGTAGCATGAGGTATTGTCATTCTCTATCACTCACCTTGCTCAATCCACCTTTTTTCTCACTTCTCACTTAATTTTCTCGACTCATGTAATAATGAATACACACACTGTTGTCATCGTCAGTATTGACAATGCTTTGTCAACCCACTCATATCACTCTGTATTGTATACAATTAGGACATAGCTAGTCACTTGTGAGAAATCTGATGGGTAGAGTGTCATCACACTCAGTAAGAAGGAAATTAAGGGAAAAACTAGATTTGAAAAAACGACTAATTGTAACTAAAAAAGTTATCATCACAATTCAGTGGGACCACTACCAAGTTACATGTGATACTTAATACACCGAAAAATATTTTAAACTAACTGAATTGAATGAGTTTCATTAAAGTTTTGGATTAGTTTAAGGCCATTGTGCAAGTTTGCATGTGTGTGTGCGTTTGTGTGTGTGTGTGTGTGTGTGTGTGTGTAGGGGGAAGGTAAAAAAAAGAGGGAGTCTAAAATAAGATGTTATCTGCCCCAACTCCAAACCTCTTTACATCAGGTCGACCTCGAGTACAGTGTAGTATAACAATATTTCAGTCTTCCTGCATCTCTCTGATTTGGCATCAGAAATAGAGATTGCCAGCTAAATACTCTTATAAGTAATAATTTCCAATAAACAATAAACAAAAATAGCATACATACATGTAAATATATTCCCAATAATAGCTAATTCTCTTAATCATAAGTTATTCATTAGTACATGTCAGCCATGGCTTGGATTCCCTCACTTGTGCGGACACTCTGAAGTACAGAGTATCATTCTTGAGGTACTGTGTGTTATTGACTGGATCATGAGAGAGTGCAGAGTGAGAGATGTATTTGGAATATCCATAAGTGTCATGACAATATCCAAATTTACTGTTCTTGTCATACTCCAGTGTCATAGTATGATGGTCCCTATTTGATAACTGGTTGAGTAGTGTGAATGTGACAGTTCCCACGAAGGGCCACGACAGAATAGCATCATAGGAACCTTCTAATAGCTTGGCATACACTGACATATGTGTACCAGTACCAGGACCAAATCCATTATGATGTATCCTAATACACATGTTGTATCCACCAGGTCTAGTGTAGAAGGAGTCACTGAAGTCACTGTTTGCAGTAGCTTTCCTTGCACTATATTCAGTTACTTTGAAAACAAATTGTTCTCCAGACTTTAATGTTTTGTTGTTGTTCATTGTTTTGATGGAGTCTATGTTTATTTTGTCAGTGCAGACCAGCCATGGCTTGTGGTTGTCCACTTTCACTGACACTCTGAAGTAATGTTTTGTTGTTGTTCATTGTTTTGATGGAGTCTATGTTTATTTTGTCAGTGCAGACCAGCCATGGCTTGTGGTTGTCCACTTTCACTGACACTCTGAAGTACAGTGTATCATCCAGGAGGTACTGTGGGTTGGTGGCTGGGTCATAACAGAGAGAAGAGTGAGGAAGAAATTGTGTACAGCCTCTAGAACTACCAACCTGCATATCATCTATCTCAGTAAGTATGCTAACTAAGTGATGATGTGTGTCATCTGCCAGATGGTTTAATAGTTGGTATGTGACACTTCACTTGAAGGGCCATGGGTAACTGGTTGTCATAGCGACCTTTTGATATCTCAGTGAATACAGGCACATGTGTGCCTGCACCAACAATAACCCCATTAGCATAAACTCTGATAATGACCTTGTAGCCTCCTGGGTGGGTATAAAATGGTGTTGAGTAAAATGTCTCATTATCCTCTTTCTTGCTGGCATATCGTGGTAGTTTGAATACAAGTGCCTCTCCTTCTGACAGTGTCTTGTGTTGTTCTTCACGTGAACTGACAGTATCTAGTGCCAAGTCCAAGTGCTTCTCTCTAGCTTCTCTCTTGTGTTTCTCCACATCTTTCCTCATCCTCCTCACTCCATAGCCAAGGCTCTCATAGGCACAGGCTACTTCAGTGAACTCACACACACTCATGTGTTGTTCGGTCTTCCCTCTTTCCACAGATAATGGACATCCGCTTTTTTGGTTTGGACAGGCCACCATTTTCTTACTACTAACTTTGTCATTCTCTACTGTAATGCTAGCATATGTTCCTTTCTCTCCACAGAGGGGGCATTTAAAAGCTCTCTTCAGACATCTTGATTGTACATGTTCCTCCAAGACTTTCCCGTTTGATACTTTCTAAAGAAATATTATTATTATTATCATTATTATTATTATTATTACCATTATTATTATTATTGGTAGTAGTGGTATTAGTAGTGGTGGTAGTAGTGGTAGCATTGTTGTTATTAATATTGCTTTTATCATTGTTTGTGTCATTATTGCAGTTATTATAGTTGTTATTGTCATAATTACTATTGTTGTTTTCTACATAAGAATTTGTTCATGTGTCACTAACGACAACAATGTGTGTTCATGAATAATTCATTAGCTGAGTGAAGTTGGTAAAGTGTAGTCAGTTGCAATGACTTGTGTGTATATTCATGATTAAAATACATCGGTCAAGAATAATAAGGGTGAGAGAAGTGACTGCAGTGTGTGTGTATTGTGAGCCAGGTAGTTAAAGATCTTCAGTAACGATGATGATAATGATGGTGTGTATATTTGTGAGTAATACTGAGACAGATGAGTTGGAAGGTCCGCCTCTGCAAATCCTATATTTACAACAAAGAGTATCTACCTCACTTACCATTTGGATCACTAGCTCCTCTAATTAAGAAAGTCTAATAATGAGTTGTGAACTACACACACTGCAGGGCCAGTGTTCCAAACTTGCTGTAAAAAGCTAATGACATAATATATTAGTGATATCTAACAAATCAAAAAGTGATCCATAATTCCATAAAACCATTATTTATTATTATTGCTACTTGCTAGCAACATAGAAGCCAGATAAAAACATTAAAAATTTAATATGTCGCAAATATATTCTTTGTCAATTTAGTAGCCGTCTAACATATTTCCTATGTAGCCTTTCCTCGGAACGTATTTGACACAAAATAATAACCACAGTCACATACAGGAATAGTAGGAATACATCCCTCACTGTGATGCACAGTCTTTACATGGGAATCACCAAGTGAATAGTACAATGTATTCAAATGCTTGCACCAATGCATGATGAAATGTTCTGCACTTTGTGTAGAGAGAATTATGATGAAGGATCACAGGATGTTGTTGCTCATAGCGGAGATCTGCTTGTTGAAGTCTCCCACCCACTCTGAGTAGTCCATCTTTGTCTAATAGTGGATTAAGCACAGACAAAATCTTAGTCTCATCAATAGCCTTACCACTTTTGAGAGTCTTGTAAACTCCAGGAAAGGATTCCCATTGAGAGTGACGGAGAAGTTCAGTAGCCGTCTGGTCAATCGGTGTAAGTTGATGAGCAAGGACTCTCTTCTTTCTTCAGGTAGATGACCATCGACACCAAGATATAATTCTCAAGAGGTGGCTGTGTGAAGAGAACTGTAGCCAAGGAAGATTCGCAGGGTGTCTGACTCCTTCAGCTGGGCAAACATGTACTCTTGCTTCAGGTAGCTGATCTGGTTGTCCATAGGTAATAGGAGGAGGCCAGTGCGGAGGAGACAATAGAAGCCATCCAGGTCCATCTGACCAGAGGGAGCACTTGAGTAGATCAGCAGGTAAGAGACCACGACTGGCATGGTCTGCTGGGTTCTCTTGAGAGGGTAAATGTCGCCAATGTGAGGAAGGAAGAATAGAGAGAATCTGAGTTACATGATTGCTTACAAACACCTTCCATCTGGAGTGAGGATTGCTCAGCCAACCAAGCACAATGGAACTGTCAGTCCAAGCATACAAATGAGTAGGTGGTATCTCCAAATCGTTCAATCTTTTGTTAATTCATGAGTATTGTGGTTGTTTTACTGGTGGTGGTGTGTTTGTGTATTGCTGTGTTGTTGATCAAGTCTTATTGGTATGAAGATGATGACTATGAGTTAAGTGGTATGACTGACCTGTCAGGACTAATATACTTGACAGTGTTCCAACCGTGTGACCATTTTGCGAATGGTTGCAAAAGGAAGTATTATTCTAGTAACTTCAGAGGTAGAGAAAGCACATGAAAAGTGGGGGTGGGGAAGGGTATATTTTAATTGAATAAATGTAGTAATCTAGCAACTATTTGGTTCTTGTTGGGGGAAGAGATAACTCAGTCCCTCTTCTGCACCCCTCACCACAAGGGGGTTAGCCTAATCCTCATCTTCCTATCTTCCTTTTCCTGGATTGGCTCTTCATCATGAACAATTCTTCATTCTCTCTCTCTTTTTTTAGCTAACTCTTTATGTATCTCCACTAGATGTTTGAAAACCTACGTCTTCTTTGATTACCATTCTTCCACATGGCTAGTTAATAAATGAGCTGCTATTTTATGTGGCTTATGGTTTATTTAGATGAGTACGATGTCTGTGACTTCAATCCCAGTTCAGTCTGACAATTACAATTTGTGGACACTGTATGATATAGTCATCTAGATTAATTGTGAGAGGGAAATTGTGCTGACTATGTATAAGAAGTGGGCACAGTTGCCCCCATGTCCTCCTGTCATCTCAGTCCATGCTATTCTATCCACACACTTATGCAATATGTTCAATCTGATCAGCACAATACCAGTGCTTCACAGCTAACATTAAATAAACTCTTCACTATCCTATATTGGCAGGTGATTTCATAGAATCTGGGAGAATACTCCTCACTGATTATGATATTACTATAATCAACTCTTACAACTCTTGCTCCTAAGCAATAGATATATAGATTCCCACAAATGATTTTTAACAGATTTTTTACAGCTTAGTCACATGAGGTAGCAAGTCAATTAGCATTAGATGTATTGGAGAACAAAGTTAGTTTATTTCATTTGGGGAGGGGGGGGGGGGGGGGGGGGGGGGGGCGGGGGGTTGAATAAAGAATATTTTTCACAAAAAACTTCTGACAACCTTTACATAGCAATTTTTTAAGGCATGTCAGCTTTGGTGATGCTACACAACATAAGATGACTTACCATTTCCTGATAATGAAGTGAAAACAAAAAAAATCTGACAATTGAAGACACTTTATTGCATGTTTTAGTTAAAAACAACATAAAAAAAGATGTCACCTTCGAGATAACAAACAAATGATCGTAAAACAGACAAAAAACAAAAACAAAACAAAAACACAACAAAAAAGAGACAAACAACCAAATAGACATACAAACAAGGAATAATACCATAACCCTTACTTGGGCTGAGGTGTTAATACAAAATAGCTACCCTAATGAAAATTTTCTTATTATTAAAAACAATTAAATTTGTAAATTATGGGAAGGGAAAGCTCTTTCAAGAAATTAATGCCACCTTCTGTATGATACTGAAAAATAAAATCAGGCCAAAACTCCAGTAAATGAAAAGAGCTAGGAAGTCATATAACAATTTGTTTAATCCCCTTGCAGTAGTTAGTCACTCAATTCAACAGGTGAAAAATAGTCAGAAAATGAATATACAGAAATGTTGAATTTCCAGGAGAAACCCGTGAAGTGTTCTGTAGGTCAAATAAGGAAGACTTCCGTACCTCATGTGACTTTGATTCCTGTTATTAAACACCGCTACATACTATGGCTACTGCTGAAAGATTTGATCTGTTTATTTCTCCTCCTTCTGAGAATTTGAAATGTATACAAAAGAGGTGAGTCTACTAATAGCAAATGAAGTGAAGTCTATCTATAGTGTGTGTATGTGTGTAGGAGAGAGAGAGATAAAGGAGCTAGGTGTGAGATGTACTAGCAGAGTGAGAGGCTGTCCATGGACTGGGACTATTGGAACATTAGACACACACCTAGCTACCTGTGGGTATCTTCTGGTCACATGTCCCAACAAGTGTGAGGATGATAAAAATGGTGGACAAACACAGCTCATGAGGAAAGACTTGGAGGAACACGTAAAATCACGATGTCTGGAGAGACCTTTCGAATGCCCCCACTGTGGAGAGAAAGTAACATATGCTAGCATTACAGTAGAGCACGACAAAGTTTGTGAAAAGAAAATGGTGGCCTGTCCCAACAAAGAAAGCGGATGTCAATCATCTGTGGAAAGAGGGAGGACCAAGTAACATGTGAGTGTGTGTGAGTTCACTGAAGTAGCCTGTGCCTATGAGAGCCTTGGCTGTGGAGTGAGGATGATGAGGAAAGATGTGGAGAAACACAAGAGAGAAGCTAAAGAGAAGCACTTGGACTTGGCACTAGATATTGTCAGCTCACGTGAAGAACAACACAAGACACTGTCAGAAGGAGAGGCACTTGTATTCAAACTAGCAGGATATGCCAGCAAGAAAGAGAAGAATGAGACATTTTACTCGACACCATTTTATACACATCCAGGAGGCTACAAATTGTGTATTAATGTTGATGCTAGTGGAAATGGTGAGGGTGCAGGCACACATGTAAACCAGTTGGCAGATGACAGCCATTATCATAGAGTGGACATGTTTACTGACACTACTGACATGCAGGTTGGTAGTTCTAGAAGTTGTATACAATTTTTTCCTCACTCTTCTCTCTGCCCTGACCCAGCCACTAACACACAGTACCTCCTAGATGATGCACTGTACTTCAGAGTGTCAGTGAAAGTGGACAACTACAAGCCATGGCTGGTCTGCACAGACGAAATAAACATGGACTCCATCAAAACAATAAACAACAACAAAACATTGAAGGATGGGGAACAATTCGTTATCAAAGTAACTGGATATAGTGCAAGGAAAGATGCCAAGTTGTCATTCTATAGTAATGCTCATTACACTAGTCCTGGTGGGTACAACATGTGTATTAGGATATATCCAAATGGATCTGGTCGTGGTACTGGTACATATGTGTCAGTGTATGCCAAGCTATTAGAAGGTTCATATGATGCTAGTCTGTCGTGGCCCTTCGTGGGAACTGTCACAATCACACTACTCAACCAGTTATCAGATGAGAACCATTACACTAAGACATTGGAGTATAGAAAGACTGATAATTGTAACATTGGTGATTACAGGGGAAACTCACTGTTTATTCAACACTCTGCTCTCTCTCATGCTCCTGAGAAGAACACACAGTACCTCAAGAATGACACTCTGTACTTCAGAGTGTCTGTACAAGTGAAGGACTCCAAGCCATGGCTGACATGTACTAATATATAACTTATGATAAGCTGATTTATTTAGAATGTTTCTTATATTATTATATACTATATTTTATTAGCGGAATTGTAAGATTGTTTAGCTGAAAATACCTATTTGTGTTACAAAAGCTGAAAGCTTATGTTGAGGTTGACTTGACATGAATAGACTTGGGGTTGGGCTAGCATTGATTTCTTTTTGCTGAAGAAAACTATTCGATCAGGCCTTTTGTTTTTATTCATTTCTCTGCATTTTTAAAATCTCATTACCTATTTCTTGCCCCTCCACCACTTATATTGTCCCTCACACATGCACACACACACACACACACACACACATCACATACCTTTTATCATTGCCTTAAACTAATCAAAAGCTCATCTAGAGTTCAAGTGAGCATGGACCCACGTGTGATTGCATTGTCGGGCAAGCAATTCAAGTTAACTGTCTTGAACAAAGCTTTTCAAGTTTGAGTAGAACCCCAAAACTAGGTAAAACTCGTTATCTATAGCCGTGGACCGAGATAGTTAAATAAAGATCGCCTAATTCACTAACAAAAACAAGGATCCATGAGTAGTCTAATTAGTTGGTTATTTGTCGACCATTACCAATGTGCTGCATAATGTATGGGCCATATCTCCTTTATCTATGTATGTTTAACTATGATAACGCCCACCATGAGAGAGAAGGGAATGCATTGATAGAGCCATGAGAACATAAACATTAGCCCAAGAAAACATAAACTTATGTCAATAGAATTATTTTGTTAATTGGGTGAATATAGCGAGACTTTTTTCAATAACGATTCTCAAATGAGATTTTGGTATAATATATAATGGCAAAGTTCAAAGAGGTCTAAGTGTAACAACAACCAATCTAACTAAACTTTGCCCTTTTATGTAAAGGTATACCTGGCATTTCATCTCAAACTTCCTTTGCACTCAATAGTCTATTGTCTCAGCCCCAATAGGAAGACAAATAGTGCATTGTATGTTTTCATAACTCCTGAAACTGCAATGATGGTCAGATATAGCATTAGTGAATGTGTCATGTAACATTGTTTGGCATTACATTTTCTACCTTTTGTTATCTACATGTATTGTGGTGTTTTCTGGTGGTGGTGTGTTTTTGCGTATTGCTGTTTATTTTTACCAAGTCTTACTGGTATGAAGATGGTGAATGTGGTATAATTGAAAGACATGGCTATCTAAAATTGCTAACTGTAAGGACTAATATACTTGTGACTGTGTGTCCCTTGTCAGACCATTATTTAGATGAGTATGATGTCTGTGACTTCAATCCCAGATAAGTCGCACAATTACAATTTGTAAACACTGAGTGATATAGTCATACAGATTAATTGTGGGAAGGCAATTGTGCTGACTACATAAGAAGTGGGCAAAGTTGTCTCCATGCCTCCTGTTATCTCAGTTCATGTTAATCTATCCACACACTTATGCAATATTTTCAATCTGATCAGCACAATACCAGTGCTTGACAGCCAACATTAAATAAACTCTTCACAATCCTGTGTGCAGGTGATTTCATAGAACCTTGGATAGTACTCCTCACTGATTATGATACTATTATAATCAACTCCAGAATTAAGTTAATAAATGTAATCAATAGTATTACATACCTATCTAATCACTGCAATTTTCATAGCTAAACTTACCTTGTGAGGGTAGCACTCAAAAATGTTTTTCGTCAACCACCACTACCCACGTAAGCTTAACACTAAGTTCTCAACATTTTTATAGGCAAGCATTAATCTTAATCAATTCTTGTTGCCAGGTTGATGTATTGAACTAAAGAGAGTGCGTTAAGTTTTATCATGACAATTAATGGCTGAAGTAAACTAACTTTTTCCTCCAATACATCTAATGCTACTCATGTGACTAAGTTGTTAAGTGGGCAGCCATATATATCTGTTGCTTTGGAGAAAGAGTTGTAAGAATTAATGAGAAAATTAGATTATGTTATCACCTGAGAACTAGGACATTTAGCTACACCGTCTTCACTATTTCACATACCTTAGGGATTCAATAATTTAATAGACTGACTTTTTAATAGATTCTCAAACTTCCTGTTGGGTAAAATCTCCACAATTTGGGATCAACCCACTAAGATATTCACAAGTAGTAGCGGTTTGTTGAGGGTTAGTAAAGTGGTCACTAGATTGGTTTCTAGTCAATTTCATGGAGCCAATGGTACTTCTAAGGCTTCAGTGATAGCCCCAATATCTTGGACATAGAAATATCCAGCATCCACCTTAGCTAACATAATAAAGAGTTCAAGCATTACTTGTGATAGTTAGCCAGTTTTTGGAGAAAATGGCGAGCTCGGTTTTAAATGACTGTATTTTCATTTGATAAATTTAGTTTGTCTTCTTGCATCCTACTTAAATTAAACTGAAGCAGTATTGCAACCGTGGAATAGATTTTAGTCAAAAACAACAGCATAAGTCTCACTTTAGGTTCAGGAGTACATCGCTCAACGAGAATAACTATGTTGCAAAGCTAATGTAGGAGTCTTTATAGCTGGTGGAATAAAACAGCTTTGCCATTTTGTAATACAACATTGGCCAACCCATTTTAGTCTTATAATGGGTTTTTCAAATATACAAGAATTAGAAAAGAAAGTGTTCAGTTGCTGTAAGTGATCTCAGTAAGGCACATGTGCTATGAGTAGCTTTATGTTATTCCGATATCTGTACCTAATGACTTGTTTGTGAGAGTGTGAGATAATTAGGTGGCCTTGCCTGTCAAATATATCCCAGACTCACTGGTACAAGAGTTGGATTTGGTCATCATCACATTCCGGTCTGATATTCTTGTGGGAGGCGAGGAGTTCATTCCCGCGAAGAACAGAGTCAGTTTCATATGTTGTCTAGCAAAACTGCTGACTGCTAAGTCAAGTGAGACTGCTGAGTCCGAGTGAGATCGCACCTGGTGGCTTTGTCCTGTATGCTTGCTTTCATCTACAAGCCACAAGCAGGTATCATGGTCTGCTGCTGCTAGGTTAAACTCATGATGAAATACTTTGGCCAGTCAACTTACAATGCACATATATGGGATGACATGGTACAGATTGTGGTGGTTCTGGAAGGATCATGAATATAATTAGATGATAATTAGGTAATGTAAACATGTTAATTTATTGTTCGCTACTTTGCTGGAAAACGGACAAGATATTGCCCACAACAAGCCGTACTATAGTCCAACCATACCTCAGAGAGCTTGGAGTAAGGCTCGTAAAATTATAGAGTATTAATAAGCATTAACTATACTTGATTTTAAAAACCTCAGAGCATGATTTTTACTTAATTAAATAGATTCAGGTGATAGACCAATCTGATTACTATTATGTGATTAGCTACATTCTAAATATATTATATATAAATATATTATATATAATATAAAATTGAAATCAATAGTTAAGGCTTGAAATGAAACATCGTAGCAATGAAGCAGTATGGCAGCAATCCTCAGAGTACTATCTCTTCAAACGTACGCTAAACGTAATCATTACATAATGTTAACGAGGATTTCCCTGAGATAGGGCGACACTTGTGGCCAGTGTTTTTATGCAGACTTACGACGTATTGCTTGTCAGAGACTTTATGAAAAAAATTGGCAAGCTTTTTAACTTTTTAGTAAGTAAGTTTGAGTTAATACTGTATACTTCTTTCGGCCATTATTTATTAAAGCTTCAGCTTTGTGCAGATGAAACTGGTGTAGGTGATTCATTCTACAGATTCTTTTTTACTTAACATATTATTAAACACATATTCTGGCATATTTTGGCATATTCTGGAACATTTATTATCAAGCTATTCAAGGTTCACATTTTGGCTGATTTGGGTGAACACTTTCTGGGTAAATAAGGAGTTTTGATTATGGGAGTCATATGTTCTAATGGCACCCAGCTGCGTATCAAGAATACAAGTTGTCGTTTCTGAGATAATACCAACTTTCCACTTCAGTGGCCTCTGAATGACCATTCTGAAACGCTGGCATTCCCTTGTTCCTATGAACTTCACTCAAAATCACCACAAAATTGTTAGATAGGTGGAGCTATGACACATTTGACAATGAGTGTCCGTAACTGCTCTGCTGTTGTTAGGTTGGTTGTTGACTAGATTGGGTGTGGCAACAACCTTTACCAGATGGAACAGTGTGGGATACTTTTATTGAACTAGCAGAAAATGAGGGAATGCAACGTCAATGAGGGTGAGTAGGAAATAGTGACTGCAAGATATGACACAATAAGTTGGAAGGTCTGCATATGTTTATCCTGTATTCATACCAAAGAGTATCTATCTCACTTACTAGTCTCGCGCACGCCATACCCTTGCCTATCCTAAAACCGCTACGGGGGGAAAGGAAGGGTCTGGACAACTGCCTATACTCGATTCGTTCCAGTGGAATGTAATCATGACATCATACAACGCAATAAACCATTACGTAATCATCTAATTCATAGCGCGTACTAATTTCGAAAGCTTGTCAACTCAGCGGTTTTGAACAGTCCGGCAGTTTAGTGGAAGAAGCCAACTAAGTGCAGCAGTATGGCCAGCCATCTAGATGGCATTATTGTTAAAGCTGCTGGCTCACTTGGATACACCCTTAAGCCAGAACAAAAGCAGGCTCTTCTGAAGTTTGTAGGAGGCCAGGATGTTTTTGTATCTTTGCCCACAGGATTTGGAAAGTCACTTTGTTATATACTTTTACCCAGAATATTTGACTTGTTACGAGGAGTAGAGAATAAATGTGTTATAATAGTGGTTTCACCATTAATAGCTCTGATGAAAAATCAAGTAGCATCCATCACTAAAATTGGGTTGTCAGCCACTTATGTTGGGGATAGAGACACAAAATTGGCATCTACATCTGTGCAAAGTGTTATGAAGGGTAACTTCAGTATTGTGTTCATAAGTCCTGAAGCTTTATTTATATCAACCAAATGGAAGAGTATGCTGTCATCAGATGTGTATAGAGAAAATTTAGTGGGTTTTATGGTGGATGAGGCACATTGTATCAAGAAATGGTAAGTACATTATCAGTGCATTGACATAACAGCCATAAATTGACTTTTACTTTGTGTAGGGGAGAACAATTCAGAAGAGAATTTTCTCACTTGGGTGAGATACGTAGTATTATTCCTGAATGTGTACGAGTAATGGCGTTAACAGCCACAGCAACGAAAACAACCAGAAAATTCATAATTGACAGTTTAAGCATGCAGTTACCAGGAATTATTTATATTCCACCAGTTAAGAACAACATTATTTATATGGTATTGGATAAGCCTAAGGACATTGGCGATTATTTTGAACAAATTGTGGAGAAGTTAAAGGTTGAAGGAATAAGTATGCGATGATAATCTTTTGTAAATCTTACAACAACATCATTACTATTTACTCGTACTTCAAACAGAAACTTGGTGAACGTATGACCGAACCGCCTGGATCTCCAAACTTCGTAATAAATAGACTTATTGATATATATATACTCATTGTACACACGAGACTGTAAAGAACAAGATTATTTCACAATTTACAAAACCATCAGTACTTCGTATTGTCATTGCTACCATCGCATTTGGCATGGGAATCGACTGTCCCGACGTACACCATGTAATTCACTGGGGTGTGCCTACAGATGCTGAGATGTACGTGCAGGAAAGTGGTAGAGCTGGGAGAGACGGTGAACTATCATGTGCTACAATACTAAAGAGTGCTTCAGATTTGAACAAACAATACACAACACAACACATGATAGATTACTGTACATATAAGTCTAGTATTTGTAGACGAAAGGTCCTTTTTAAAGATTTTCATGGCTGTAGTTTCACTTGCACTGGGTGCAAATGTTGTGATGTATGCCGGCTCTCATGTGAATGTGGACAATGTGCTCAAAACTTAAAAATATTTCTATGTAATATTTAATGTTTCAATTATAACAACAGATGAAATTAATGACATGATGAATAGTTAAACACATTTTTTATAATCCAATCTTTAAGTTCTTGTTCTGATAAGTTTCGTATTAAATTAGGTCTTAACTTGGAAAATGATTTGTGCATATATGATGAATCTAGAGTATTTGATACCAGCAACTGTTCAATCACCTGATGCAAATCATTCGTGTAAGATTTCTCACTGTGATCTCCACTCCTTCCGCGTATATCAGCTTGCTTATCAAATGCAGCCAACACCTTGATAAACTTGCCCACACATTTCCCAGCTCTCACAATTGCCTTTTCTGACTTGTTGGCTCCCAATACTTCAATGGAAGATTTAACAACTCTATTTAGATGTTCCATATGCAGATCACAGCTTTATTTCTGCCAAGTTGGCCATGGACATTGATAAAACGAGACCATTTTATTTGTTCTGCGAGGTTGGGTGGCAGAAAAACATTGCATTGCAGCAACAATGTCAATGCTTCCATGACATAGTTGGTATGCCCAGTTGCTCTGAAAAGCAGTAAAAAATACTTCCACATTCGCAGAATTCGATCACCATCCCCCTCTCTTACAGCATCCTTGAAGTTGAGATGTAACAGACCGAGACTAATCACTTCCTTGCTGTAGTCAAGCTTTGAACAATTTCTAGAAGCTGACTGAGGTCGTGACGGCTCACCAAACTCTGCTTTCAGGTCAACATACTTCTCTACAATTGCAGAGGCAATTGTCATTAGTGCTGTGCAACGTGTAGAATCATCTTCCATCCACAAGTCTGGAGAGACAAGCGTAGGAAGGGGAGAGTCCTTAATGGCTGTCATACCAAGGAAGGACATCACAGCAACCAAAATGTATCCAGTCACACATAGTTCCAGAAAATCTTCATTAGCATTTACATCACTTTTCACTTGCTTTGTCACATTCCTCCTGTTAATTAAATTCCTCAGTTGATATAGAGTACCCTTCTCCATTCCTGATGTAGTACTGAATAGCCTCTTCCATACAACCTGCAATTTATGGATAGTATTAAATTTTGTAAGCTGCAAAGTACTAACAGCCGAAGAGCAAAAAAAATTGTGGGCTTAGTACAAGGCTGGATTCATATGAACGGTGTAATGTGTAAGCTTCCCATCAACTATTAATGGTTATAATCAACCAATGTAGTTTACAGACATTCACAGTAATATCCAAGTGACATAGCTCCATATAGTCGCTGAAAGTCTTAACAGAGTGCTGTTGTTTCTAAATAGTGGCATTTTCTTAATACTCAAGTTTTTACTGGTAGCTTTGTGTTGTAGGTTAATATGGTAAGAAATATAATTTAAAAAAAGAAGAAAAGAAATGTCCGTAACAACCTGGGGGTGCCTCTACTGTATCTTACATATTATTTATATAATATTCATTTGATACTGGAGAATATCACAAGTCGACTGGCTTAGTATTCACACGAGTGCCGCAGGCACGAGTGCAAATACAGCCAATCAGACAAGTGATATTCCTCAGTATCCAATAGATAATAATTTTATTATGTACTGCTCATGTGGGAATACCATAGTCACCGTTGCTATGACACTGTAAACACAATAAACAAGTTTATAACCTGGGGGGATATGGGGAAGTATTGCCCTACACCACATCTTGTACTTCAATGCATTTTCTATGTGTCAACAGTTGGCCCTGTTCAGTACATGATAATACTCCTAAACTGCATTCGTATTCTTTCTTTTCCTTAATTCTTTCTATGGTGCAACAGTACCTCTAAATTACTATAATAGCTAATATTCATACTTAGTTCTAAATCTTAATGTAGAAAAAATTACAGATAATAAGGAACAGAAATAATCCTCCCAGATTAGCTAGCAAAAGTACATTGAAAGCTGTAATGAATAAAAAATCACTATCTGAATTACACCCACACAATAAAACTTTCCCCGTTGTGCGTGAATGTGCAACAAAGTTACCTCCATGAAGCACACTTTAGCATGCCAATCTTCTGCTACAGGCAAGATTCCTGCTAAGGTATGTCTCACAAGTTCAGATGTTGAATGTATCAGCTGAGCACCTCTTGCTCGAGCAACCGACAAGTAGTCACCACCAAGTAGGGTAGTCAAGAATTCTTTGTCATCAGTCACACCTGTGTCAGGGATATACTTCTCACAGCTCAAAGACGGAACGTACAATTGATAGTGCTCAAGAATCTCCGTCATATCATCATAGGATGTCTCATTCTTGAGCAAAACTCCGAGTGGAATCTGCATTGTTAGATTGTAAGTAAATTTGTTGCCCCACACAAAATCATTCCAAACAAGTCCTGCTCATCACATAACAGTTAAAATACTCACCACTTCACTTTTTGCAGACATTTCCTTTGAGTATCTATGAGGAATATGGCTTTGTGCTAAGTCTTTGTAGTCTGCGCTGAAAAACGGCAGAAACTTCACAATTGCTCGTGACACCAACACAGAAAAGTCACTTTTCTGTGACTTGTAATCTTCTTCAGTAGGGATAACATCGAAAGCATTGACTTCTTGTGGTGCTACATCTAAATACTCAGAAAAGTCTATTCTGTCTTTCACACCATATCCATGAACACACTTACTACTTCAATAGCTCACTATAGATAATCTAATAATGAGCTGTCAACTACACACACTATAGGACCTGTGTTCTAAACTTTCTTGAAAATGACACCTGAAAGTTTTAATATTTTAAACTAATGCAGTGATATAATAGCCATAGCTAACAAATCAAAAGGTGATCCATGAATCCATTAATAATATTATTACTGTTAATTGCTAACCACATAGAAGCAGAATAATAACATTATCAAAATTTAATATGCTGCAAATAAATCCTTGGTTAAATTAGTTGCCTGCATTTAACATATTCCCTTTGTGACTTTTCCTCTAGGCATTTTTAACAATAATAATGACCACAGTCACAAACGGCATATTCTTAGATAATACATCTATCACTGTAGTGGCACTTTTTGAAGTACAATCTTTTACATGAAAATAGCCACATGAATAGTACAATGTACTTCACTTCAGAGTCAAATGCCCACACCGATTTATAGCATTTCTGCATGACGAGATCTTCTGCATGGCATTTCCCTTCTTCAGGTCTGGCTGTGATGTACCGAGTCAACTAATTATCTGGCGGTAACTGACTATTAGCTACTGCGGGTTGCTAATTGCTATGCAGCCATCTTGGTGAAGATTCAACAGCTCTTTCTTTGATGAAGACAAGCATGCTGCTGCAGAGTGTTTCTTTTCTCAATTAATGTCTTGGTAGGAGATTTAGGCTGGAGCCTAAGTATAGATATTAGAGTTGCACCAACAATGGACAATTCTTTCTTTGTCAAAATAATTCCATTTCCTATCTTCACCGAATTAGAATCTTTATGTAGGCAAGTGAGAGAAACTCTCAGACAGAATTAAGAGTATCTAATTGTATCGTATGCAGCTACAGAAAACATAATGAACAATTTAACATCACTTTTAGTAACTATGGATACATAGCTGCCAGGCCATTTTAACTACACTTAATTCAAAGTATTTTATTAAACTGAAGTTATTTACTGTCGAAAGTACCAGCTTCTATAGCTCCTGCAGAAGCATGTCCATGGCTTAGCTCCTCTATTTCGCTATCACTGGAGTCCAAATGGAACGAATCTTCCTGTAAATTAGTGATAAAGTCGACAGCCGCGGCCTTCTTTGTCGGCGATTTTCAACTTTTTCAATAAAATATTTTTATTCTATTTTTAGTCAGTATTCTATCTAAAATACAAAAGTGGGAAACATTGTTACATTGGACGTCTGGGAAATTTGTACAGCAGATATATGGTACACAGTCAGATATTGTTTTATCAATCTAGAAACCTAGGTGAAGCACCTCAGTCAGAATCACTGCCTCATTCAGATATGCTGTTTTTCTTGTCTGTAATGATTCATACATAAGGATGAACTTCACATCAGAAGTGTTCCCAAAAAAAAAAAAAAAGACTCATACTTAGCAAACTCAAGGTTTCTGAACTTGCTAAAGGAGTTCAAATTACTCCCTCACTGCTATGGCTGAAAGAATCACTCTTAATGTCAGAATCTATAGTCCCAGCTTAAAAAATCCATCATAGCTTTTAAAAAAACCTAGCTATAATTCAAGCCTGAATGGCATCTAAAATGCCATAGTCCCAGCCTACAATGCCATAATTCTAGCTTAACCAGCCATAGTTCCAATTTAAAAGCCACAGCCTCAGCCTAAAATGCCATAGTCTCAGCCTACAATGCCATATCTCTAACTTAACCAGCCATAGTTCCAATTTAAAAGCCACAGCCTCAGCCTAAAATGCCATAGTCCCAATTTACAATGCCATATTTCTAGCTTAACCAGCAATAGTTCCAATTTAAAGTTCTGTTTTGCCATCTGACATTGTTTGTGTATTGTAGATGGAGTGTCCAAGGTAACATTCAAGGAAACAGACTATTGAATTTTTAATTAATTTCAGACAATTTAAGTTTTAATTCATTTCATTTTAATATTACCTTTTATCGTTAAATTGATATTAAATTTTTTATTACATCAAAATGAATTAACAAGAAGTTTTCAATGTGGTTATTTATGGTTGTCAATGTGGGTTAATGTAAAGGTTCCAGACATATTAAATTAGTTACCAAGAAAGTTGCAGCCTTATCAAGGTGGTTTGGTAGAAAGTTACAGACTTGTCAAGGTGCGGTTACCAAAAAGGTGCAGACTTTGTCAATGTGGTTGCAAAATGGTACTGACTTGTCATGTTGTTTCCAGAAAGTCGCAGACTTGTCAAGGTGTGTTTTCAGCCAGGTTTGCAAAGTTTGTAAACTACATTGTCAACAAGGAAGTTCCACTGTGATGTATCCCTCAGGAATCTATCTTATGGTTGTGTGTCCTATAATTGTTCTCCCAGCCTCAAACTTACGAATCTTTACTTTGTTGTCATTCTTTGTTTATTTGTTTTTTGAGTCATAATCACACTTAATTGGGAATTTGTATATTACGTGCCATTAAAATCACGTGATTTTTTAAAATTTGTTTCTTAAAGTGGGAGCTTTATGCTTGCTGTAGAGGAATTTGTGAACCATAATAAACACAACAACACACAATTTTGTGTTTGGGGAGGGGCATATTTTCACTCAAGCGATAATTACAATGAAAGTATTTTTTTTAGTTGCCATAATCCCTCATAGAGTATGGGTAAAGGGTATATAGCAGTCAAGTCTAAAGAGATTAAAAATGGGTAAAGGGTATTTGAAGCTGCAGGCAAGGTAATGAATTTTGGTAAAGGGTTTTCAGCTGGAGTAATAGTTTTGTTACAAACCCTACTAACCCGAGCTAAAACTTTGGAGTTTGTATACAATTCTCATCTTACAAAACCTTGCATAAATGAAGTTAGTTTTTTTACGGGCCAGGAGAACAGTATAGGGCTTAGTCAATGGTTATTGTACCATTCACGTGGAGATTTTAGTGTTCTGCATCTAAGTAGCTAACTAAACTATAAGTTTAAGAAATGTTACCAGCTAATGCAGGCAGAAATCTTTGAGTTGAACCTATAAGGTATTCTGTTCAGGAAAGTTCATTTTATGCTGGTCAGGAACCTTCCAGGTTGACCAGACGATACCATAGAAAACGTACAGGAAAGTTCATCTGTACTGGTGCAGGCCAGGGACCTTCCAGGTGGACCTAGAAGGTACTATAGAAAAAGTGCAGGAAAGTTAACCTGTACTGGTGCAGGATATGTGACCTGCTGTCAGAATTCATCTGACCTGGTACAGGAAATGTGAAGTACAGGCCATGCACTCAACTATCCTATACAATTCCATTAGTCAGGAAATTCCAGATTTTTTCCTGTGTTTACAGCTGGTAAAAATAATAAAACTTTGCCATTTTGTTATACATTGGCCATTCCATTATTTGTCTTAATAATTAAGTAGATGAAGTTGCATATTGTGGGTATTTCAAATGTACAAGAATTAGAAAAGAATGATTCAGTAGCTATAAGTGATCTCAGTTAGTCACATGTGATTATGAGCGGTTTTAAGTTATTCCAATGTCTGGACCTAATGACTTGTTGGTAACAGTGTGAGATGATCAGGTGGCCTTGTCAGGTAAATATATTCCTGACTCACTGGTACCAGAGTTGGATTTGGTCATCACCACATTCCGGTCTGATATTCAAAAAATAACTACTACCTTAGTATAAAATAAAATAGATAAGATGTTAGATAATTTTATTATATTGCCTTTTAAAGAGTGTGAACCTACATAGTATTGCAATTGATTTTCTGAATATAAAATGATTCAAAATTTCAAATGCCAGATAAACATACAGATACACACAAGTGTACTATATTAATCTTTTGTTGCTTTTGCTGAGGGTTAATACATAATATTTTCCGCTATAATTTATTCTAGACATAAAAATAAATTTTAAAATAATCTGAGACGAAAAAAAACTTTTTTTGAGATAGATTATTGCTAACTTTAGACTCCCCAAAAATAAGAAGACAATTAGCTAGAGGACAGCAGTATAATAGTATTAACTTAAAAGAGTTCCTGAGTCATGCTCATCACTTAAAATAGTCAGACAATTAAAGACAGAATTCCCATAGAGAAACCCTTGAAGTATTCTCCTGATCAAACACTAACCAAATAGGTAGATTCTTGTACCCTGTCACCTTGCTTCTTTAACCCTGTTTCCAGTTACAAACACTGCTATAATGGCTACAGCTAATAGATTTGATCTGTTTATTTCTCCTCCTCCTGACAATTTGAAATGTGTCATTTGTCTGGAGGTAGCTAAGACTCCCAAGCAATGTGAAGACTGTGATCCAATTGTGTGTGTGTGTGATAATATAGCACTTATTGCTAGTGAAGCTGGCTAGCAACTTTTGTTGAAGCACATTAATTTGATTTTCTGACTTCACATGATGGAAAACTCGCTACCTCTTTCACATCTTCCTCAGAAGCCATGGAAGCTGCTAGAGCCTTCAAGTCTGTGTCCCCATCTATTAGTAATATACGCAAACACACAAACACACAAACACACATCAATGACAGATTGTGAAGAAAATACATACAAACAAACTTACCAATGTAAAGAGTCCAGCCTGATGCATGAGGTCAAAGTTTAGTTGCTTAATGTAGTCACTCTAGTAGCAGCGACCCTAAATAATAACAATAATAATAGTAAATAGTAATAATAATACCAACAATAATAATAATATAACAATTGTAATAGGATAATATTAATACAACAATTGATATATAATAATAATAATAGTAAAAATAATAATATAATAATAATATAAAAATAGTAATATTATAATATAATAATAAGAATGATAATTTTTCTCACTTAATTTTCTCTACCCATGTAATCATGAATACACACACTGTTGTCATCGTCAATGCTTTGTCAACACACTCAACTACTACTACCGCTATTACTACTACCAATAATAATAATAATAATAATAATAATAATAATAATAATAATAATAATAATAATAATAATAATAATAATATTTCTTTGGAAAGTATCAATGCAAAAAATAAATACTACCTTAGTATAAAACAAAAAAGATAAAATGTTAGATAATTTTATCATATTGCCTTTTAAAGAGTGTGAAACTACATAGCTTTACGATTATCTGGATATAAAATTATTAAAAATTTCAATCACCAGATAGATGTACAGATACACACAAGTGTACTATATTAATCTTTTGCTGCTTGTGCTGAGGGTTAATACAAAATATTTTCCTATATAATTTATTCTAGAAATAAAATTGAATTTTAAAAAAATCTGAGAAAAAAAAAAATTATTTTGAGATAAACTATTGCTAACTTTAGACGTCCCAAAAATAAGAAGACAATTAGTTAGAGTACAGCAGTATAATAGTAGTAACTGAAAAGAGTTCCTAAGTCATAAATTAGTCTTTAAGCTCATCAATTAAAATAGTCAGACAATTAGACATAATTCCCATAGGAAACCCTTGAAGTTTTGTGCTGATCAAACATTAACCAAATAAGGTAGATCTTGTACCCTGTAACCTTTCTTCCTGTAACCCTGCTTCCTGGCACCTTGTTTCCTGTTCTAAACACTGCTATAATGGCTACAGCTAATAGATTTGATCTGTTTATTTCTCCTCCTCCTGACAATTTGAAATGTGTCATTTGTCTGGAGGTAGCTAAGACTCCCAAGCAATGTGAAGACTGTGGTAAACTGTTCTGTAGTGAGTGTATTAAGAGGTATGGGAGAAAGCCTTGTCCTAACTGTAGGAAAGAGAACCCTAACTACTTTACAGACAAAAGAGGTGAGTCTACTAACATAGCAAATGAAGCTGAAATACAGTACAATGTGTGTGTGTGTATGTTTGTAGGAGAGAGAGAGATAAAGGAGCTAGGTGTGAGATGTGCTAGCAGAGAGAGAGGCTGTCCATGGACTGGGACTATTGAAACATTAGACACACACCTAGCTACTTGTGAGTATCTTCTTGTCACATGTCCCAACAAGTGTGAGGATGATAAAGATGGTGAACTGACACAACTCATTAGGAAAGACTTGGAGGAACACGTACAATCAAGATGTCTGAAGAGACCTTTCGAATGCCCCCACTGTGGAGAGAAAGGAACATATTGTAGCATTACAGTAGAGCATGACAAAGTATGCCGTAATAAAATGGTGGCCTGTCCAAACCAACAAAGCGGATGTCTATTATCTGTGGAACGAAGGAAGACCGAAAAACACATGAGTGTGTGTGAGTTCGTTGAAGTAGCCTGTGCCTATGAGAGCCTTGGCTGTGGAGTGAAGATGATGAGGAAAGATGTGGAGAAACACAAGAGAGAAGCTAGAGAGAAGCACTTGGACTTGGCACTAGACACTGTCAGCTCACGTGAAGAACAGCACAAGACACTGTCAGAAGGAGAGGCACTTGTATTCAAACTACCAGGATATGCCAGCAAAAAAGAGAAGAATGAGAGATTCTATTCACCCCCATTTTATAGCCATTGCGGTGGCTATAAGATCATTATTGGTGTTTGTGCTAATGGAGTTATTGGTGGTGCGGGCACACATGTGTCTGTATTTATTGAGATATCAGAAGGCCGCTATGACAGCCAGCTACCATGGCCCTTCGAGGGAACTGTCACATATGAACTATTAAACCAGTTGGCAGATGACAGACATCATCACATAGTGAGCTTATTTACTGATCGTGATGACATGCAGGTTGGTAGTTCTAGAGGCTGTACACAATTTCTTCCTCACTCTTCTCTCTGTTATGACCCAGCCACCAACACACAATACCTCCTGGATGATACACTATACTTCAGAGTGTCAGTAAAAGTGGACAACCACAAGCCATGGCTGGTCTGCACTGACAAAATAAATATGGAGTCCATCAAAATAATAAACAACAACAAATCATTGAAGGATGGGGAACAATTTGTTTTCAAAGTAACTGAATATAGTGCAAGGAAAGCTACTGCAAACAGTGACTTCAGTGACTCCTTCTACACTAGTCCAGGTGGATACAACATGTGTATTAGGATACATCCTAATGGATTTGGTCCTGGTACTGGTA
>WLWD01003665.1_pt1 | contig 44951 bp, 33 predicted proteins | sample 6712731 | NCBI WGS metagenome assembly WLWD01 (sample SAMN12718690, study PRJNA576275) | sponge metagenome | isolation source: marine sponge | host: Mycale hentscheli | place: New Zealand: South Island, Marlborough, Capsize Point | collected 2014-11-01 | reverse complement strand
ACAACCACCCAACGAACAAACATTCCAATTCTGTATTTATACTGTTAAGGTGTACTGCTATGCTACAGTCTCACTCTCAACAGACAAACGAAATCTAATGAGTAAAGAAGGCTGAGAAAGAAATTGTGATCAAGATCTTACGCTTTTCTTAAATAAAAATCTTACATTTTCTTATATTATTATCTTACACTTTTTTTGCACCAGAATCATGCACAAACTTTGCAATAATAATTTATAAAACCTTTTTTCTTAAATCAAGATCGTGCAATTAATTTCAAATCTATGATCTATACAAAAACATTCTTGCTGCATAAGCATCTTTCAAGAATCAAAATTTTCCTAAGTAAATGTGACCGGCTCCCAGAAAATCGACCATTTGCAACAAAAAATGAAAATTCATTTTTTAGCTTCAGTAAGCCCAAAATTTATCAGGAAGTACGATGAGCCCTTAAGCGTTGTTCTCAGACGCTTCTCCGCAAAGATACAAACAAAAACACTACACGCGTTTTCACTACTTAACCGTTCGTTTTTACGAGAAAAATCACTTTACAGCGAGACACCTAATGTCCGTAAATTTCTCCGTGTTACGGTTACGCCCACATTTGCCGGGGAAAAAATGGCCGTTTGTTTACTCAAACCACGTTCTCTATAGATTTCTAGCCTTTTGGCCTTCTTGTTCACTAACTGGATATGCTGTAGCGCAAGCTGTCAGCACCCAGAAGGTTTGTAGCGTTAGCTATTCTCTCCGCCATATTGGTTGACACTATTAGGCTGGAGCTATTTCGCGGGAGTTGTTATGGTGACTCTGTGATGACGTTTTTTTATAAGTTCGTTCACGGACCGCTTCAAAAGACAAAGTAAGTTTAGTGTATGAAAACGCTATCAACTAATGCTGAAATTTTGCACAGAAGTCGAGAAACCCTTGTACTTACCCCTGTTAAATTTTCTAAAAAATCCAGAAAAAAATTTTTTTTCGGCTTTTTTCGGCCTTTGCGCGTTTCAATAATTTATTGCAAATGGTCGATTTTCACGGAGCGGGTCACAAATGTTAATTACATGATAATTATAAGAAACATGTCTAAGTATTTTTAAAAAAATTTTATCCCACCCCAGCACTCCCTCCACCCAGCAAAAAAAAAAAAAATGGTTGCCATTCTATACTTTTTAAACAAAAATCTTATGATTCAATTTTTAACATTTTTTACTTAGTTTTTAAATCTGTTCACTTATAGTTTAAGAACTATAGTTGTTGTTTTTTACTCAGGACGAAGATTTAGGACATTTATTGTGCTACTTTTTTTAATTTCGGGCTAATTGTTGAGAAAACACGAAGCTTTCAGCTCCGCGTAGGAACCAGCTTTTATGGGCAACACCCCCTAGCGTCACGTCATAATCACATGAGCAAAATAATTTCTTGCAGCCAGCGGTGTAGCTCGCTTTATTCTCAGGAAAGCTAACGGAGCGGAAAGAAGTAAAGTTTCATCGGCTAGTTTAGCTTCTTAAGACAGCATTTTCATGTACCAGTTTCATTGCTCGAGCTATATTGATGCCCTCATTGAAATAGCTAACAGATTGATTTATTCTTTTGGAAGGAGATTATATTGTAATAGCTAGGTAGTGTTTGATAGCGCTGAGGGTGCGCACCTTTGGTGCTTCATTGCAATACAGTAACACATGGCTTACTGCTATTAGAGGAAGGTTTGCACCAGGTTTATTATGTTCACTTCCAGCTTCTGAAAGACATTGAAGATATTTTAGAAGTTTATACTAAATGGATGTAACTTTTAAACCTTTTCACAGTGTCAGTAGTTGCAGGTGATAGTTAGAGCTGGACATGAACCTTCTGTTAGTGGGGGTCTGAGTCACATGCAAAGCAGCTGCAGTTTTTGTGTAATTTTGTAATGTTGTAGTGAGCATGCACAGTTTCATTTAATTAAAGAGCAGATTTGATGTTGTTGTTTTTTAATATGTGTGGAAGGGATTCCTTCTTAGTAATATCTTCCTTAGTACTTTTAAAAGGTGAACAAAAAAAACTCCAAACAATTTACATGTTGTACCAACAGAAGATTTTATGTCAGATAATGTTGTTGTTGACAATACATAGTAGTTTTCTTTGGCTCCTCTAATTGATCAAACTACTACAAGTTTAGTCTATAGACTGATTTCAGTTTGTATAGACAAGGCTGTATTGTTTCTTTTCCTATTTTCCTCAATTATAATTATAATATTGATTCAAATTTGGGATTAATTTCATAATTTGAATGTCCAATGTATTCCTGTGCACTAACATACATTGTGTCTGTCTGTCCATCTAAATCTATGAGGCTAATATAATATATTGTACATGTGTAATACTTCCTTTGATTACATCAGAAATATTCTTCATACAGTAATGGCAAAACATAACATGGCATCACTAAGTATCGCTCATTCCAGTCCTTCCAGCAGCTTCTGTATTAAAGATGTACTAATAATAGTATCCAGTGTAACTCAACAGCGAGACAAGGAACTGATTGCCCAGGAAGTCTGCTATAGAAGTCAAGGAACACTCACTCATCTTGATAAGCAGTTTTTAAGAGAGAGTAGGATCCCTTGTGATCAGTGGCAAAATGAAGCTAGGATCCTGGAGGCTCAGTTTCATAAGGGAAAAGAACTGTATAATGTTGTGGAAGTTTTGGATGACCCAGAGATGGGGGCATCTGCAGTGTTAAAGAAAATCACAGACCTGTGTAGAAGCACAAGAAAATTTGGAAGTATGTCATTATATATATTACATATTATATATATATATATATATAGTACTTATTACATGAGTCAGAGTGTGATATGGCAAAATATTTGAGCAGGTTAATTTATTTTCATGAGCCAGAGGCAGCGAAAATAAAGCCTGAGAGTGAAATATCTTACCTTATCACTCTAACATGTGTAATAAGTGGTTTATTCACACTAGATACCTTCACTGCTGTAGTTAGTACTAGAGGACTGGTAACTCACAGCAGTAAGTTGATTGTAGGGGTTACCCACACCCCCAGCTGACATTTTAGCAGCTGCTCTAACTTGGTTGCAAGTGAAAATAAAGCCAGAGTGAATTAATCAATACAGCCATGTGATCACAGGTCAGTACCTAAAGATAACATTGTGAATATATCTTCACAATGATATTTTCAGGTAGTGACCCAACTGCCAAGCTCATTACCAGAGTAGTTGTAGCAACCAGGCCTGGCGGGGCCTGGCTACAAGTTTTGTGGGGTTTTTACAGCTACCTTTACTCTATACTAGTGGAGCCTACCCAGCCAGGTTAGAGCAGCTGCTATAATATCAGCTGGGGTTGTGGGGAGCCCCTAGTGAGTTTTCTTGGCTAACTTTACACCTGAGTTACCAAAAAACTACTTCAGTGAAGATATCTAGTGTGGAATAAACCACTTATTATACTCAGTCAGAGTGATATGGCTAAATATTTCACTCTCAGGCTTTCTTTTCACTCCCTTTGGCTCATGAAAATAAATTAGCCTGCTCTTGAAATATTTCACCATATCACACTATGACTCATGTCAGTATTATTTATTCCACCCTAGATATCTTCACAATATTATTTTTAAGTAGTGATTGTGTTCATAGTTGTTCATAGTTATTTCTGTGCCGTATTGTAGTAGTGAAGATATCTAGGGTAGAATAAACCACTTATTACACTCATTAGAGTGATATGGCTAGATAGTTCACTCTCAGGCGTTATTTTCACTAGCCTCTGGCTAGTGAAATCCTGTTCTTGAAATATTTCACCATAAGTACTTATATATATATATATTCAATGCTAGATATCTTAACAGTGTTTTTTTAGCAGCAACCCTTGAAATAACTCTCAAGCTCATTGCTCTGGTAGTTATTGCAACTTAGCTCACCAGTTTTCTTGGTGTTTATAGCTACCTTCCTCAGGTAGAGACTACCCAACCTGGTTAGAGCAGCTGCTAAGTAATTAGCTGGGGGTGTGTGGAGCCCCTATAGCCAACTTTGCACTAAGAGTTTCCAGTTCTAGGACAAACTACAGCAGTGAAGATATCTAGGGTGGCTCCTGTAAATTAATTAGCCTGCTCATTTCAATTCACCATGTCACACTCTGACTCATGTAATAAGTATTATTTATAGAATATTATGTACATAATTATAATAATAATTTGATAAAATTAATCATGTCAAGATAGTTCACATCAAAATTGTGCTATTCAAGCTAAATCTGATTGTCATTGTCATAGTGACAAAGTAGTAGTAGTTGAAATAATGTAGAACCTTAAAAAACACTTTAACATCTATTGTTTCCAAACAATTGAAATGCTTTTTAACATGCTTGCAGCAACAAATTATACAACTTTTGTAATGTACCACACTATATCTCTGCTTAATTTCCTGTATGTACATCTTATGGTCATATATATATATATATATATATGTAAATATAAGTTATGTTAGTGTTGATAGCTAGGTTATAGCCTTTAAATGTATATGGCACATCAGAATAGTTGATATCTTTGTATTTGAATACCATAACCAATTGATACAAACATTTAAAAAGAAGCTGGTGAGGCAAAGTGCACAACTTTGTGTTTCTGTGGCAGTACAGTAGAACGGATGGCAATTCAGTGATGGGCAGCACTGGCTCTTAAGTTGCTGTGTTTAGTCTTTTATTATTTGTTGTTTTTGTTTTTGTTTTTTGCTGTTGTTATTTTTCAGTACTAATTTGGTATTGTGGCCCCTCCCGAAGGTACCATGGTGACTGGTGTCTCAAGCATGGCTTCATAACCTGGCAGCACATTGTGCAAATCTACAAAGAATATTTCGCGGGGAAAATCATGACCGTTGTATCAGACTGCAGCTACTCTGGCCAGTGGACAATGCAATGGACTCAACACTTGGAAGAAAGAAAGATAAAGCCCTGCATCCACTCCTCCTTGAAACAGAAGACGTATCTGTCTCTGATTTCAAGTTGCAGTGGATTCGAGAAGGCATCTAAACTGCTGATGGCTGTCAGAGGTTTCTACAGAAGCTTGTCTGGCACGAATGCAGTCAGGCAGTACAACAGTCGCATCGACACTGGCCAACACAGTCACTGTTGTATCACAACAATGAAAACATGCGCCTCTGATTTTAACTCTCCTTGTTCGCTGCCTTCTGACTATTCCTGGAGTAGAAAGAAGTTTGATGAGAATGTTTATTTGATGAGAAGCCGCACCTTTTCTGAGTGGGCGATCGTTGTTGTGCACGGACCTAGTGAAGATGTTAATGACAGGATCAAGAGCGGCCATATTGAAGATTTGAAAGAATATGGAGATCGTCATGTCAGGATCTTGTATTCTGGAAGTGACCGGAGTCCATCGTTGGAGAATATTGTCAAATTTAATGTTAAATTTCCAATGAACAGAATCAAGATAAATTTATAGTCATCAATCATTATAAATGGAGGTTGAACTATTTTATTATAATATGCCATGCATTTATTAATTTTATTTGGTTTTATAGCCAATCACTTCCATGAGTCAGTTTGTTTAATGACACTCCTTTCTAGAACTTACTTAACAGAGAATATTTGGTTTTACCTGTTCATACCCACACAATACTTTGCTGCAACTTCTAGGGCCTGCACCACTAACCATAGTAGAATAATTCTAGAATAATAGAAGATGATCAATTTCCTTGCTGGAGGTGTGGAATCCCTTTACTAATCAACTTACAAACTAACCCAAGACAAAGTGAAAAGCAAGCACATAGTGAAGATTAGAGGCAGCAGTTTTAAGTTTGGACAGTATTTATTATAGTCTGGTGAGTAAAGTGGTGGAACTGCAGTCAACATCTAGTAATATTATTAACCTCCTAGTTACCTCTCCCTGAATACTTATCCAACCTACTATTTTAACTTGGACTATTGAAGCGTAATGCAGCAGTTGAATATATTTCTTCCACTCATGACCCAGCTAATTGTGTAGTGGAGAAAGCATGCAAAAGACCTCCCACATTGATCAATTAGTGTGTGAACAGATTCTATTAATTCAAACATCTTCAGCAGCAGCAGAATATATTTTTACCATTTTTATCTAAAGTACATACTGATAAGTCACAAAGGTTTTCACTGGAAGATTGTCTTTCATAATGATTAAATACAATACACTATTTTATGACAACTCAACTTGTTACTGTAATAATGCACTGTAATAATTCACTTACATACAATTATAACAATTAGAGAAATTTATGGAATAATATGCAATTGATTAAAAAAAAACAACCCAAAAAACTTTTTACAAATTTTTGAGTATTTTTTCCCCCCCAAGTGCCATTAGCTAGTTAATTGAATATTTAAGTGTTCTATGTTAAAAATTAAGTTAAAATGTTCCTTCAGAGCCCACCCTGAAGTGCAGCAATGAGCGTCACAACCAAACCTGGAGAGTTTCTCTGTTCTATTGTACTTTATTAAATGGGAATTAGAAATAAAAAAAATTGATTTTAAATGTCAGTGAACTCCACCCCCAACAATGTCCAATACATGCAGATTCCTGTGGACTGTGATATAAAATGAATAAAGGATTCCAGAGAGACAGAAAGAGAGAATGTCACATATTCTTCAGCTGTTTCATGAGGTCTTCAACACTTACATCATCCATTCCTGACACTTCCTATAAAGAAACAAATAAATACATTAACTAATGAAATAAAATAAAATGCAAAGGTGTAAAGAAACTAAGATAACAGATACATAGCGTAAACAACCAATTATCGACTGACATCAATTATCGTCTAGAGCGACATCAATTATCGGCCATTGAAATATCCGGCCGTGCGCGAAAAAAACAACCAACGGGGTTGCCAAACCAGCTGTTTGCTTACCGTAAACGAAGAGAAAGGGATCCAGTTTTTTTGGCTGATTGCGAGAGTGTAGAGCAGGTTTGATATATAGCCATGCCAAAAAAAAGTCAGAGGAAGCGCTTGACCAAGCGCAAATCTCAACTACGGTCAGCATTAACGAGTAAACACGCTCCGGAGCAGTCTGTGAAGCGAAAACAATGGACTGATCAACAGATGAGAGCAGCATTAAAAGCAGTACAAGAAGGTGCAGGGATAAATAGGGCTGCTGGTGACCATGGAGTTCCCGCATCTACTTCAAAGGACAGAGTGAGTGGTCGTGTAAAGCATGGTGTTAAACCTGGTCCAAAACCATATCTGTGTACTGAAGAAGAAGGTGAACTTAGCTCTTTTTTGAAGACATGTGCCACTGTAGGGTATGGTAAAACACGAAAAGATGTGATGCATATAGCTGAATCTGTAGCTAGAGACAAAAATATGCTGAAAAAGGGTTACATTACTCACGGGTGGTGGAATAGATTTCTTGAGCGCCAAGGTGATTTGTCACTCTGAAGGAGTGATAGTACAGCTCACGTTAGAATGAATGCTAAAGGAAACAATGGAGCAATATTTCTCTTTATTGAAGGATGTTTTGGATGAACATGAATTACATTCAGCACCAGCTCAAGTCTATAATATAGATGAATCTGGCATTCCTTTTGATTATAAAGTTCCTAATGTTGTTGCGAAGACCGGGTCAAAAAAAATTCGATATCGGCAATCTGGCAAAAAGGTGCAAGTAACTGTCGTAGCTTGTGCTAGTGCAGTAGGCCAAGCCATTCCACCAATGATAATTTTTGATGCCCAAAATCTTAATCATGCCTGGACAAAAGGTGAAGTACCTGGAACAAGATATGGTTTGAGTGATACAGGTTGGATCAATGCAGACTTATTCAAAGGGTGGATGGAATATGCAGTTCCTGGATGGTAGAGCATTTTATTCAATATGCATTTTATTCAATATGCAGTTCCTGGGCGCCCCGCCCCCTGTTGCTACTGCTTGATGGACATAGTACTCATTACCAGCCAGATGTCATTCGGTTTGCAAGAGCACACAATATTATTATGCTATGTTTGCCTCCACATACAACTCATGAATCACAGCCGCTAGATTGTGGAGTGTTCAAGCCATTAAAGAGTAAATGGACAGCAGTATGCCACACTTATTTTCAGAAGCACCCAGGAAAGGTTATCTCACGCGATTCAATTTCAACATGCTGTTTTCTCAAGCATGGTTGAAGTCTCTCATTCCATCAAATATAATTGCTGGTTTTAAGACTTCTGGAATATTCCCATATATCCATCTGCCATTTCTATTCCAACTGATGACACTAGCAGTGACAAAAATGATAGTCAACCTGATGAACAAGACGATGATGAGGAAGAATTGTCACATGGCAGTAATGGGGAGTGTGCAATGTCATCAAGTGAAACAGCATTAGATCTTCCATCTGCTGAAGGAGAGCATGTGAACTGCAGTGTGCTGAGTTGGCCCATGAACTGACACCAGCAAATTCACTGCATTCTGGTGAGTAGCTAACTAGCCAGCTAGCTGGCTAATTAAATAATAGAATGTGAGGGTTTTTTAAAGCTATAAGCTAGATGAAATGGGGAATTAGTGTTTGCATACAAAAAATGGAATGAATTTATATGGTAGTCTTAAATGTGATGTAATGTGGTACAGTAAGCCAGTCAATACACAAATTTCATTTTTTGTCATAAATACATGTGTCAATGTAGCTAAAACTAAAATAAACGTATTTTTACATATACAATTATCAATTTTACCTATACGTATGAACACCAGAACTTGGATATTTCACAGGTGAGCAAGGATATAATCTCTATTCAGATCTTTGTTATGTCAGCTGGCTTGAAACACACCATCCAGAAGCTTTACCCAGTGATCGTTACAACCTTACTTCTGCTGGTGATTGTGTCCTGCAGTCTGTAGCAAGTCAGTTTGACGATGTCACTCCTTTATGTCCAGCTGTCACACTTTCTAATCCACCTGAAGCTACTTCAAGTACTCCCATATGTAGTTCTTCAGGAGCTGCTCGAGGGCCAAGTCTTATAGGAGCTACTCCAGTGTCTAGTCCTCCTTCAGGAGGTCCAGGGCCAAGTATTATAGGAGCTACTCCAGAGCCAAGTCTTATAGGAGCTACTCCAGTGTCTAGTCCTCCTTCAGGAGGTCCAGGGCCAAGTCTTATAGGAGCTACTCCAGTGTTTAGTCCTCCTTCAGGAGCTACTCCAGAGCCAAGTCTTATAGGAGCTACTCCAGTGTCTAGTCCTCCTTCAGGAGGTCCAGGGCCAAGTCTTATAGGAGCTACTCCAGTGTTTAGTCCTCCTTCAGGAGCTACTCCAGTGTGTAGTCCTTCAGGAGCTACTCCAGAGCCAAGTCTTATAGGAGCTACTCCAGTGTCTAGTCCTTCAGGAGCTACTCCAGAGCCAAGTCAGGAGCTACTCCAGTGTCTAGTCCTTCAGGAGCTACTTCAGGTCGAAGTCCTATTGGAGCTACTCCAATGTCCAGTCCTGCAGAAGCATCTTCATGGCATAGTCCTGATTCTGCAATTTCAGGTGGTGCAAGTAAGACAGCCAGTTCGAAGGACTCTTCAAATGTGGTATCAAAATACCTCCAAGTTCCAGTGGACTCCTCTCCACGACGTGCTGAAAGAAGTTTACCACGTGCCAAACTCTTAATTAGTCTAGATTCACTTTGAATACTAGAAGAAAAAGAAAAAAAACAACAGGAAGAATTGGAAAGCGGAAAAAGGAAAGAGAGGAGAAGAAGAAAGCAAGGGATGAGGAATTAAAGAAACAAGCTGAGAGAAAAGCTGTTAAGAGAGCAAGAGCGAAAAAAGAAAGCAGAACTAAAAGAAGAAGAAATGAAGAGGAAGCAAGAAGCAAAGAGAAAGCGTGAGGAGGATTCAACTAAAAAGAAACAAGAAGAAGCAAAGAGAAGGTGTGATGATTCAAGAGGAAAGAAAAAGCAGGAAGAAGAAAAGAGAAAGTGTGAGGATTCAACAGGAAAACGAAAGTGCAGTGAAGAAGTGAAAACAAAGCGGCAATGTTTTGGCGACAGACCCAAAGAAAGTAACTCAGTCCAAGAGGGAAGAGAAATTAACCCCAATGTTTGCTGTACATGTGATTGTTTATACGAACAAGATGTGGCTGAAGGAACTGGTGCAGATTGGCTGGCGTGTGCGTGTGGTAGGTGGCTTCACGAAGAATGTGTGGATGACTGTATGAAAGATGAGGAAGGGAAGGATCGCATTTGTCCATACTGCCTGGATGATCTATCAAAAATGTATGTATGACAATTATAAAGATTATATTTCTCAAAGAAAAACTATCTGTTCTCAATTAGCTACAGCCACATTGATAATTCTAACTACAACCACATTAACAGTTCTATCATAACAATTTTTGAAGTTTTAATTTATTCACACCTTTTGCTGAAACAATCTTTTACTATTGAATACCAAATTGCAAGATGATAGTATAGAAAGGGCAGAGTTAACATAAGTAGCTACAAGTTATGAAGAAGGACGGGGAGCGATAATTGGTTTATAGAAAATCTACGGGTGGTCGATAATTGATGCGCGTGGTTGATAAACGGTTTTTAAGGAGCCGCGTAAACGGTGATAGCGTCCTGCGTTGGAGCACGTTACAGCAGCCTAAGTTGGACTCCACAATAATGAAGAGTTGCCCCAACATTTTGACGCCGTTTGCATTTTCCTTGCGTAAGTTACGCCGTCGGGTCAAAACTTGGGCTGGGCGATAATTGGTTGCTTACGCTACAATAAAAAAACACAGAAGGAATACACCACCTATTACACGTCATGACATCTCACAATTAAAATACAGTAGGACTTCCTGTTATCTGAACACCTCTGAGATGTGTTCACTGTTCAGATAACTGAATACCATAGAAAATGTATTGTAAAACACCAATGAAGGGGAATGGTGAAACAATTCTTAGTGTCTGCATGTGCTATTATTAGATTTTGGGTGTTTGGTTAATTGAAGTGTTTGGATAATTAAAGTGTTTGGATAATTGAAGTTTGGATAACTGAAGTTCTAATGTATTAACTTCACACGATAGTGTGTTTACACTCACATCTTGAGTTTCTGCCTTTGCCTCTTGAGATGGAATAGTATAAGCAAACTCAACACCCTTTACCAGATCCTGATTCATAGATTCTGACACACCCTCTGATGACTCCTCTGTCTCCTCTACGAGACTGATACCTGACCACACACACACACACAAAATAAAAAAAGAAAGAAAAAAGATATAGCCTCTCCCCATAAATATTTGCAACAATGGAATGATTTTTGGAGATATTAATTTTTTATCGTAATAATGCAACCATAGACAAGTATGCAGCTGTGTCCCAAAACAAAAAAGACACAAAACAAAATAAAACTAAAGAGCAACATTAACTACCAAGAAAGTTGTAGTACACACAGTGGTGTACTTTACCGTTACGTTTTCAGCATCTAAATATAGTCCTTGAGCTACACAGCTATAACTTCACGACCATGCTTCATGTTCCACATGCCCAGTTTTTATCTTATTGTAAACTGTAAGTATCACATTGAGCTCACATACAAGATGGAAACAGTACAATCTTTCAAGTGTACAGATCTGGAGCTAATAGCATTGTCAGCTCACACCTACACACCACAACCCATCCTCCACACACACTGCTACAATTGTGTGCACCAAGTGTAAATACAAATAACTCCAGTATTACAACAACAACCATAACCACAATTATAGTATTCTTATTACCACTCTGTCACTGTATAGCAGCCCAACAATAGTTTTATGAATAAAGTGCACAAGAGTTAATACATTTATTATAGTGAAAACGACCACAAAACCAAACAGGAAATTACAAGCAATCATAGTCTTAGTTTACCACAAAATAAGAACCTTTTCTCCAACTGACAAGAAAAACACTTACATACCCCATTCGTTACTTTCGTGAACTACTCTCTCATCTTCACTGGCCCCTCCCACATCCTGTGCCTGAGGTGGGTGTGTCTTGAGGTAATCCTGGTATCTGTCCTGCTGTAGTCTGCAGTGAGAGTTGGTACAGTGCGGATTGGGTTTGAGCTCCATTGAGGGGAAGAAGTCACTCATGGCATTGTATCCGACATACTCAGACACCTTACCAAATTTCAGAAAGTACCTGAGAGTATTTAAAATGCGTGCAAAGAAGAGTACAATAAGTGAACAACAACAACAACAACAACAACAACAACAACAACAACAGTATGGTATTAGAAACATACAGAGTACACGATACCATACCACAATAAATTGCTCATGCACAACATGCAGAATTGCAGCTGCAATTTGTCATATTTGGTTGTCAAGGTAACAAGCAACAACTTACTGAAAGTGCGTACTAACGTACCAAAGCAAGAGTATTGGCTTTAAGTTTGTTGAGCACATATCAGGGTACATGTTTGAATAAAAGAATAAGTTCTAGCTCAGTTAAACATTATGCAAACGTTAAAAAACTTGTGCCAAATTTTACAAGCAATTTCATTCAGGTTGCACCCCATTGGAATGCGTAATTGCCAAGAAACCAGAGGGAAAAAAAAAAAAAAAAAATTCACAGCACCAGAAATGTACACACTTACATGCATGCACAAACTTACACCCACACATTTTCATTTTGCAGGGAACACTAATAGCATCTAAAACAACAACAACTTGTCAGCTATCTTCAGTACATGTGCGCACGCACGCACACACACACACTGAAATATGTGCATTGCACCATATGTAAGTTTTGCATTACATGTTAGTTTGTATTTATACAGTGTGCACCAGATGTGTACTTGCACACTCCAAACATCTGAAACTGAAAAATTTCCTCATGAATCATCAACATAATATTATGTAATTGTGAAAAAATTTGCTAATTTTAAAAACACGTGTGTGCATGTTTGCGAATACATACAGCATTTAGTATGGACATTACTTAAACATCAGTTGGTAACAATGTACTACATAAATATGCTTCTCACTTGAGAGAGTTCTGCACTAGAAGTCCAGCCACCACCGCCATTGTAGTTGGAAGAGAAGCCGCGCACACTCCCTCTCTCTTCAGTGTCTTCTCATCAATGCCTGACGCCACCACAAGGGGCGGGGCACACTTATGCACAAACATGAATCATTAAGGTAAATAAGTTGGTAGTAAACAATTATATCCGAATATTAGTGGAATTAAGAATCTCGCCGACTCTGTATTAGTTTTAATACTTACGTAATTATACTCCATAACAAATCCAATTACTCAACTTGGATGTTGGTGTCCAGAAATGATATTTTCATACAACAGGAGCAATGCAATATAAGAGAGAATTTATTTTACGAGCTACCATATATTTAAAGATTGATAAAATATGCCATTATGAATTCTGAATTCAGTTTATCTTGAAATCAACATGTAATCTTCCCCATTAAAACACTCAAGCCCAAGTGAACTGTGGGGGCGGGGGAAGGGGGGGGAAAGGAAGAAAATGAAACATGTCCCCTGAAATAACCAGCTATGATATTATAACTAAAAAGAGTGACCATTGCAGTAACAATAAAGCATGATCCAGTGATTATTCTGTTTCAGTAACACTACATATTATTAGGAACCTCAATGGCAATTCTCATCATTCATGCCAAGTTGTATTCTGTTAGCTGGATTTCGCGATCTAAATTTTATCTCTCATGCCCTGTATCAACTGGAATTGAAAGCATACTACCGTTCAAATTGAATGTTACAAAATAAAACAAACAAAAAAAACCCAAACCAAAACAAACCACTTCAGCAGCAAAACTTTCTATGTTTCTTTGATAAGTTTCTTACCAACAAAACAAAACATTAGCTACAACATTCACTTTCTCTCTTCAACGAAAAAGAAAATCCAGCATGAAGCCCTCAAACTTTGAAAGTCTGCTGAAGTTGAGAATACTCTTACTCTAATTTGTAACTAGTCTGCCTGCTATATATCTGTACATATAGTATGTTCTCCAACCGATGTCTTTACCCAATGCTTGTCTATCACACATAACTCCTTCCTCTTGCTCCATACACAACAGTAAGGCCATGCTGGAAAAGAGCTTTTGCCAAATTAAAGGTTAATCTAATTAAAAACAAAACAAAAAAAAACAATAATAAAAAAACAACAAAAAAACAAAAAACAACAACAACAACAACAACAAATAAAAGAGTCTATATAACAGTTAGAGTGCATACCATAGAAACCTGAGGGATTTAGAAACCCTCAGGCTCCTAGTAGCGTCCTCGCTATGCTCTGATGCTACAGCCCAGAGCCTTCAAGTTTCTAAATCCCGCAGATTTCAAGGTACCGCACTCTAACTTTTTAGAACAGAAGGATATGCTAAACCTAAACTACAGTGATGGAACTGAAGATACTAACCAGTAGCTATAAACTATGACTTAATCCTCATCACAAATACTGCTAGTTGAAAAGCCTGGTCAGCACACTCAAAGGTACATGGAAAAGATATACTAAAAAATCAAAAAATGCATTCTTTCTGCGTTATTGATACCAAGGTTCCCAGGCAAGATGAGTGGTCACAATTTTGGTATACTCGTTAGCTACTTCAGTTACATTGATCACTGTAGTACAATTTTAGCATAAAAAACGTTAGAGTGCAGTACCAAGGACATTTATGGGATTAGAAACTCTAAGGCTCCCTGCTGTAGCATCAGAATTTATCACAGCTTCACATGAATGGCGGTAAAAAAAAAAACTAAAGTATTTTCAAAACTATTTCTTGGCAATGAAAGTCGCAACAGTAGCCACGGGTAAGTGTTTGCTAAGTGCTTCCGGGTGTAACTCTAAGTGAATTAGATTCAAGCAACGGACCAAACAAATTACATCTATTTCCTCCTCACACTAAAGCAGGCTGTCTGTCCAGGCTTGATGAGCTGAATATGTCCTGACACAGCATTCTCACTCACTCCACTCTCCATCCACACTTGCCCCTGCTCGTTACACGCCTGATTGATGGCCATGCGAGCCTCGAAGTTGTCCACACAGCTCAGCACCAAGTCCACAGGGCTACCGTCACCACGGAGATGACCAGAACTAAAACAAGATAAAAGCTAAATGTTGGAGTTCGTACAAAGTTAACATCCAACATAAACAAAAAACAAACAAACAAAAAAACAAAAAAAATTAAAACTATCAACAAAAAAATAGAAAAAGGCAAAACAACAAAAAACATTTACAACTTGTGATCAAAATAAAATAACACAATGAAACAAAAAACAGCAAAAAAACAACAACAAAAAAACAAACAAACAAAACAAAAAGAAACAGAAATAAACTCAATACTGCATGAAAATGGCCGAGTGGAGAACTTCATTCATATACTATCAGATATACAATGATACAGTAATTTTCAGCATGTAAAATAAATATTTACTACGACATTTTGTTGTAATCACAGTTCAAGTCAAAATTTCACCAGGCACTTCAACTTGTTCTTGTTCTAATCCTACTTCTCGAGATGCCACACTAAAACGTAAATACTTCCACCACATGAAACATCACTTCACCATCTCTCCTGGTCCTTTATACAACTTCCACTTATTAGAAAGTTGCTTCCATGACCACGTCAGCCCAGAGTATGGCTTCAAGTGTTCTAATGGAAGGCTTGGTTGCTATTGACAGCGAAGGTTAGTTTACTTTTTCGGTATTCAATCCGGAGAGCGTTGAGCTTTATAGGTAGACAGTGGTTAGTATAATTTAGTTCTAGAAACACATTTTCATTCTATACTAGCTTACATGGACTGCACTAGTTATTTGGGGTCGTAATGAGTGTTTTAAAGAATACTACGGGTTTTCTTACCATCTAGCAGGGATTACTTAGGCCTGTTTAGGGGGACATTCTGCCATCCCCCCTGAAAATAATTACGACCTTTATGATGACAGATGTCATTCTGAGACCTTCCTAAATTAAAAAGAAAAAGAAAAAAAGAAAGCCCTCCTTCTTTCGAGTTCGACCAATACCCCGGTATTGTCTAAAAAGTTTAGTATATTAATAATAGCATAAAATTTACTAAAAATATTTAATGAGATGATTTTGTCATGATGAAATGGAATAAGGATGAGAGGAAAGAAAAATAAAAAATAAAAAAATCCAGATCATACTTGGCTATTGTACACAAATCGAAACATCTCCCCCATCGAGTGGTCTGCATTTAACAGACGATAATCATCGTATTTGAAGTCGGCCTTTTGGAAATAGTGAGCAGCAGTCTTGTTCCTCCAGTGGACTCCATTCTTCCACAACCATTTTATTTTATCATCTTTCCTGTTACTGGGGTTGAAGCAAATAGTGTCCTCTATCAAACAGTTGCAGCATTCAGGACCCTTCTCCTCCTCCAGCAGGTGTTTGGGCTTGTAGCCAGAATTATACAGGTAAGATTCAGGTTTGAAATCGTAGTCGTAACTAACGAGCCATCTTCGAATGTACGAGGAGTTAGTAATACACGATATGAAGCCGATGTTAAGAAATGACTCCTCTTTTGAAATGATGCATTCTGATATCAACTGCATCTCCTTTAGTCTCGTGCCATTGAGAACAATCACATCAAAATCGGTAATTATCCCCCCGTAATGAAGCAAAGCCTCTAATCGAATATAATCAGCTTCATGAGCCATATACTGGAATGCTTTTCCTCCAACCTTATTCAAACGTTCGTGTTTTACTACTTCCACAGAAACTCCTTTCCACCGCTTGACTTTACTCCAGTATTTGCCTACGATGTCTCCATAAGTGTGGATAAGGATCTTACCGGGCTTGATAAACTTGTACATGGACATCATTGAAATGAAGTCCCTGAATATAAGTTCTACTGGCTCTTCTAACTTGGACAGTTTAGCATAGTGTACAATGGCAGGATGGAAGTAATGCTTTCCAATGAAAACTGGCTTATAGTCTTCCAGTTTTTGGGACAAACAGCCAGGGTTTAATGTGTTCTTCAAGTCTATAGTGCGTGGCGTTACACTTGGATCGAGTGAACTGGGTATTTCCTGGAGCGAGGATTCCGATACGGCCGTGGAGCTCTCGTAGACCACACTATCCCACTGCCCCTTCCACTTACTGAAGACGAAACTAGAGAAGCGATGGTGCACAAAGAAGACAACTGGCGTCGCCACCAGACAAACCACCAACCAGAATATCTTGCTCGCCTTCATACAGGAACTCTCATTCAGCACGCCGCCATAGCAAGCACTACAACTATAGCTCACTCACACCGCGATCAGCTGAGAACTTCAACCGCTCCGGAGCCTCCAAACGGTCCAAACAGCTTGTGCTCGCTTATTCATTATACACGCCCTCCGAATTCCAATTAATGCCCAATAAATACGCGCTACATTATTTTGTGGCGTATCGCATATACCACCACCGGCGCCTTCAAATCCGTTGAAATTGTGCAGATTGTCATGGATAAGTATAGGTTACATCACGAGGTGGAGGTCGGTATGGGATTTACACAACCGAGGGCCGAAGGCCCGAGGATAGTGTAAACCCCGTACCGACCGCGCACCGAGCGGTGCAACCGACTTGTACCATGGCTCTAGGCTATAAGAAACGCATAACAACCATTTTTTCTGTAGCCTCATTGGTCGCCGCTTCGCTTAGCTACAGATCGTAATTCTAGGCCACGGGCAAAAAATATTCACCTCCTAGGCGGTGTATAAGTGATTTATTCACCCCGAATTGAGAAATCTGATTGGACGGTTTGAACGAACCATGGTATAAGCAGATAATCCTTCTTCCCAAACTAAAGAAGTAATACACAAAAACATGTTATTGTAATTAGATAATAGTGGCTCCTCCATTGAAGATGTAAGATGGTGTAGAGTTACATGAGAGAACTCTGAGCCAATCACTGGACAATCATACCACAGTAAATCTGTACAACTCATATTCAAGGACTGGTATAAACTTACACTTTGGCCCACTTCAAAAATATTGTTTGTGCTTACACTGAAGAAGTCTGAGCCCAAGTCTACGAGAGTTTTCAGTCCAAGTGAAAAATACCCCAGGAATATAAATCATAGGTACGATTATGTTCATGTAGAGGATAAAAATGGGAGGAGTTACGCTGAAAGCGCATCATGCAATATATAAAAATCCACATTTACTACATAATAGTATCAAGTCTGATACTTACTACACATTTGTTGTTAATTGTTGTATAGATTTTCTAGTGTGCATTCTGTACTCCAGCCAGCTAGTTTGCCTGATTGTGTCCATAAATTCTGCACCACTCACGCATGAAAGACCCTTTTACCATATTTTGTGCAAACTATATTTCCTTGTTCTGTATTATACATGAAAATCGTACGCAATCAACGCTTATTATTTTGTAAGACCGTTTCCTAATCAGCACCACATACATAAGTTCAGCCCTATAGACAAATATTCAGTTCACAAACCCTTTACCTAATCCTGTCCATAAAGTGCTGGAAGTTGTCCACTGTAGTAATATTGTAATTGTGCACTTCAAACCGTACATCTGGGTTGATCTCCAGTAACGTGTCTTTAGCTGCCTCCACTTTACTCAGTCCTGATTGGTCAGGTTTGAAGAACAGTCGATTCATGTTGGCCATTTCTACCTTGTCATAGTCAAACAGAAGAAGCTATGTACAAGAATGATACAAAGAAATTAATGAAGGAACAAATAGATGAGCCAGTTCATATGAAATAAGGACTTAGGACAAACAACAATAACAACAACTTTACAAACAACAAACAACTTTACTAAGAGAACACAAATAAGTCCCTGAAAACAGCAATGACTGCACCAGCACTAAAATCAACAAACAAAAATGCAGCAACAAATTACAGATTCTAGTTCAATACAATTATTGCTGCAAAGATACATACTATATTGCAATTCCACAACTAGGAATCAGCCATACACTAATGTGCAGTAACGACAACAGTGACAGCGAGTATATACATAAATAATTCATGAGCTAAGCAGGATTGGTAAAGCATCATTAGCAACCGACGCCGGTCGTGTGTATATATGAAAAAAAAAAAACAGTGCAGAGTTGCTGAGCACATAGAGGTGAGCCGGGTTGGTAAAGCATTGTCAGTAATAAGTACTGTGATTAATTACTAAAAAAAAAAAAAAAAAAAAAAAAAGACCCAGTAATACGATAAAAATAAATACCTTATGCTACTAGATTTGCAAAAGTTTGTAATCAAGCATTACAGTGTGGTGGGGTACTTGGTACTTGCTAGTACAGTTATTATGTACTAAACTGGGTCTAGTACCAATTGCCACATAGGAAATGCATCAAAGTAAACAGGATGCGGCGGCTTAAGGCAATATTTCCCCATATCATCTGTGTTCATAGTCATCATGTTGGGTTATCACACCCCCTTAGGCTATACACGTGTTTACTGCACAAGAAACAGTTACTATGGTATTCAATCATGAACAGTACATAATAAATATATTATTCATCGGATATCGCAGAATATCACTCGTCTGATTGGCTGTATTTACGCTTGTCCCTGCGGCACCCATGTAAATACTAATATAACAGACTTGTGATATTCTCCTGTATCTAATGAATAATTAGTATGTATGGAATTAGAACTGCAACTATAAAACTATATGTAATAACAGGGAATGGAAACAAATGTACACCATTAAGGAGTTAATCCAAGATTTCAGGCCACTTGAGGATAAGCTAGGAAGGATAACACTATTGAGACCAATCGTTTTACAAACAACAAACAACAACAACTACAATAATATATGATAATTTGGTTCACGGCAAGTAGAAAAGTCACATCATATGTTATGCTCAGTACCTGTACACCGTCGTCGATCTTCGACGATGTTCGTTGAACACTACCACTTTATTGTTTATATATGTCATGTTTACTGTTTTCAATCCATTCTTAGTGTTTCAGTTTGTCGTACATCTACCTATCAATTGTTGCAGTAACTTACAGTTATATCTGACCGGGTAATTGACACTAGCTAGGACATGTCTCGAACGCAAGACACGTTGTACACCGAGGATCTGAATAGTTAGAATACGTGAGGCCTTACAACCCTCACTAAGTCTATAGACACGAGAAGACATGTGGTCCAGCAACCTGTAGACTGACCAGCACTTCGTCCAGGACTCTGTCAGACGGATACCTGCTAGTAGGTCTTACCCTGTCAAGAATCTACTTTAAAGTGGTCAGTGGATAACTTGCTTCAGGGTTAAGTCTTCCACTTTGATTAGATAGTCCCGATCAGTCACCACGTATTTCCCTTACTAGCTATTGTCTTTTGAAACACCAGCTAACCTTTCCAATTCCGCAACGGGTGAGCATCTCCGCGGTGACACTGCCAACTCCGCCTACTCCCACCACGGCTACGGTGAACTCTCTGATCCTCTCGTAGTCATCCACTATACCCATACGCTTCAGAGCCATCAACCGACTACAAGGAACACACAAACACACACATTGTACATGACCATGTTCATATCACACCACCCATATATTACAGATAGTTTATCCTCCAGTTCTTGCAGAGACGACCCTAAATCAACTTATCCTGTTAGCCTCATATATCATATATTTAAGTATTACCTCTATAAATAACTTAATGGTACTAATATTAATGGCGAGTGAGTGAGACACTATCAGGGGTAATGCAGTAGAAAATTGGAGATATTTGTTTATATATATGTTAGGACGTACGCATGTCATTTTTGTACTTTGACCTTGTCATTTTTTTTGTGTTAGTTCTGTGGTTGACCCCGTCCCAAACTTCACTAAACAGAATCTTCTGGTTTATCGATCATTACCTGTATCATCCTAGAAATTAAATTGTTTACCATTTTGAATTCTCTTGCGGGTGCAGTTAAAACTTAAAAAAACTGCCATTTCTATTCGAGTTTGTGGCAGTGGTAAGTTAATAAGCTATTTGTCATAGTTATAAGCCCTACACCATAGTATATAGTTGAAAATTCATTGGCCATTAGACTAACCACGATGGTAAGTCTATATTGGATAGAACATAGCAGCGCTGTGTGTGGATTTAGAAGGGAACATTCAGAATCATCTTCTGACTCTCCAACTTAGGTCTTGCTATGTGTTCACCTTGTACCCAAAATGATGGCACTAGTTATTGCTCTTTGGATGGTTACATACAAGTAACCACACAACCTTCCAGCAATCACTCTTCCTTTTGACCAGCTATATTAGTGGTACACAATTCGGTCTATACTATATTGTCCTGCTATTATGGCAACTCCTGTTATCGCTGCGCTGCAGTCAGGTATCTAGCTATATTTTTTGGACACAGCTGCCACTACTACAAATAACTAACTCACCTGTAAGGATTAGAGTCCACTACCTCTCCACTCATTTTATCTATCCTTTTTCGTTTAGGTCCATCTCTCTTTAGAACAGCTAATTCCTCCTCCAGAGCCTGTATCCTTTTCAGGAGAGCGTCTTCATTATTTGTGGCCTCTGCCATGATAAGAATGACCCCTTACCTAATACTATTTCAGTCAAATAGAACCCTTTATTAAAAATATTTACCAGATTACTGAGTATTATTGTGTTTGGTAATAATAACACAAGGAGCACTCTGGTCCTTCGAGAAACTATAGCTACAAATAGCTAAAACCATTCCCACTATTGCACTAGCCGATTGTGGAGAGGGAACTTGTGAAAGTCATCCTTTCCCCCTTCATTCATAGCCAACATTCAATAGCTTATAAATAAATAAATAAATGATAATAATAATAATGTTAATAATAATAATAATAAAATAAAATAATAATAATATCAACAACAACAGCAACAAAAACAACAACAATAATAATAAAATAAAATAATGATAACAACAACAGCAGCAGCAGCAGCAGCAACAACAACAACAACAACAACAACAACAACAAACAACAACAACAACAACAACAACAGCAGCAACAACAACAACAACAACAACAACAACAATAATAATAATAATAATAATAATAATAATAATGCTAATAATAATCCATTATTACTTGCTTCTTTGAATCGTAAGTAATTAGTTTACAACAATGCCAGAGGTGAATGAATAAAATAATGTTGTTTAGGTTGAACATTTACATCTTAGTTTTAGTAATAGTTTTTTGTGACAAAACATTTCAAGATTAATTTTAGTTTTAGTTTTTCACTAACAAAGACTACAATTTTAGTTTTAGTTTTGGTTTTTCCAATGTACTAATTTCAATTCTAGTTTTAGTTTTAGTTTTTCAAATTTACTAACTTCCATTTTAGTTTTAGTTTTGTTTTTGCTAAGGGAGGGAGCTGGGCTAGATAGTAGATGAGCAACTGCAGACTGCTGTCCAACAGTTTGCCAAACAATTTACTCAGGTGCTACGAAGAAACGATTGGGTAAAGGGTTTTGCTTCCTGGGACTACCACTGGTCATTTTTCTTATTTCAGCGATGTCACTGAAAATGGTTAGCTAACTATTTTTAGTTTTGATTAAAGAAATTTTTTTTTGTTTTAGTTATTACTCATCAGCTCTATGACTTTCAGTTTTAGTTTTAGTTATTATCATCCTATGTGAAATTTAGTTCTGGTTAGTTAACTAAAATGTTTTAGGTGTAACTAAAATTAATTTTAGTTTTAGTTTTAGTTAACCAAAACAACACTAGAATAAATGAAAGATATAAGATTATTAATTGTTAAAAAATCATACTTATTAGTTCTGAAAAAAAAAAAAGTTAAAGTGAATAACCAAACAAATAAACAAATAAATAAATAACATGTAATTTCATAAATAATTAATGAATAAAATATTAATTAATTCACCAATCAATCAATCAAACAATACATAACTAAAAAGAGATTAAATAACCAATGATAATAATAATAATGAATGTGAGTAAAACAAAACAAAACAATAAAACAAAACAATATAACAAACAACAAAAAGCTAACAAACAAGCAAACAAACCAATAATAAATGAAATAAATAAATAAAACAAATGTATAAAAAATAAAGGTAAAAAGTTCTATATCCTGTGCTGCCTAGTAGCTATTGCTAGCAGCACAGTCTCTATACAGGACTGCAATAGTTAAGATAACTAATGATTACAAATGCTCAGGGTTTAATTTATCACAAGCCTAACTTGCAGCTTTTACATCCGCATTAGGCCCTGCCACATTATGATAAACACTTTTTAGAATATTCTTTCTCACTATTTTAATTATTATTTGAAAAGAATGACATGTTTTCCCATTAAATATCAAATTATCCTAATTATAGATAAGTGTAGTAATGGGTATGTTTGCAGTAACAGTTGCAGTGTCATAAAATGAGTCACTTTAACTGAGTTACTGTTAATTAATTAATTTATTTAAAGGATTTGAGGTAAATGAATATCTTTGTGAAAAACAAACAAACAAACAAATAGCATGTTCCAGTTGTGGAAACTTAACAGTACACACATTTTTTGACGTAAACTGAAAAGCTGGCTGCCTATGCCTATACAGCCTCACTGATATCGTGCTGGCTTTTTTTTTTCTTTTTTTTTCCCACATTTGCCTTTGTGAGTTAATTAGCTAGTAGCTGTCACACCTCCAGCAAGGTAATCAACAAAGCATCATTCTTCTCTTAAATGTCCATAATATAGCTTTTTTATTTTGACTATGCTGATTAATGTCTATTATTCCAGAAAAAATGCTGGCATAATTTGAAACGGCCTAATCATCATGAACTCTGTCGAGCCTGTCCCATTTGTAATAATTCTAAACAAAGTATTGTTTTTACTCCGATATGACTAGCTAAATGATAACTGAGCAAGATCAGATAGACACCAAAGAGATGTCCAGTGTGTAAGTAAGGTGTGTAGTGCAAATAATAGTAGAGCTTAGGTAATGCTTATTTGCAACAAAAATTAACCAGAAATGTCTTGTATCTCCCCTGTACTTGGACTTGTTAAAAACAAAATAAGGAATAAAACAGAATACTGATAAGTCCAACTTATATAATAATATGGGCAGCTAGCCTAATTATTATGCCCTCTACACCTTATATTCCAATGGTTGTACAGGACTAATATTTGTTTCTAAATTTGTGTTTTGACCTCCTTGACTGCTAGCAGAATGCCATCTGATCGGTTTTTCAGTAAGGTCCACAATCATTTGACTCTCGAATTCCATTTTTTTCAATTGTCGGACTTCACTTTCGAATAACTTTATTTGAGCATTTTGAGACCTTATTGTTTCTTTATATGATCTACGTTCACTCTGGTTCATGAATAAAAATTGATAATCACTTGCTTCAGACTTCTCATACGATTTGTCAGTCTTGTGTCTCTTAATTTCACATTGCTGTTCTTCACGTCGTTTCATTGAAAGTTGGAGTGCTTCATTGACACTTTTTAGATGGTCACGTGAACTTAGGAATTCACTATACTGATATCCCAGTAAATGGTGTTATGACAGATAATATTTGCAGGTGGTGGTTAAATTACTCTGATACTTGCCATCTTTGTTGTGGAGAGAAATTTAATATGATACGTATTACCAATCGACATAGACAAATGAAGTAACTAATTGCTTGCTACAGACAAAGTGTCCCATTCATATTATGGTATTTGGGAGAGAGACAAATTAAAAGTATAGCAAAATGGAACCATGAACAGTTGGATTTAAAAACATGACCTCATAAGCTAGCTTAGCATAGCCATTTCTTACAAACAGTAGCATAGAACTTCATGGGTGAAAGTGTCAGTGTGGCCATTTTGAAATAGGTCCACTCTTGTGCTAGGGAATGTATTTGCCATGGGGAAATCCAATCAGTAATCAACAAAACCCACACAAACGATCCAGAACTAGCCATCTTACTGAACATGAAGGTTCCCATACTGTTTGTCTAAGGGCATTGGTCCTAGTAATTTTCAAGCACAGGTTACAATATGGTGTGGTTGAAGTGTTAATCATTCCATCTCATAAGAAACTGCAACATGATTAAAGTTATAATAATTGCAAATTATTCTCGTTCTAAGAGCCAATATTGTTAATTAAAACTTAACATGGATCTGTAGCTATTGCCTATAAAACTATACTACAATAGACATCAGTGTTTCATTCATGTTGTTTACCTATTCATGAGATGGAATAAGTGACACTCTACCTACACCATAATTAGTGTTGTTTGTAATTGAAATAACAAAGCAAAACGAACTGTCTCTAGGATCTATACCAACAGCATTTAAGCCTTTATGTTCATTAAGATAGGCTGGTTCTGAATCACTTGTGTCTATAATTTCATTGATTATTAATTGGATTTCCCATGGCAAATACATTCCCAAGCACAAAAGTGGACCTATGTTCACAATGACAACATTGATATTTAGACCCAGGAAGTTTTGTGTTGCTGGTAAGAAATGGCTATGCTAAGCTAGTTATATGGTCAAGTTAACTTGTAAGCTTGTTGTTAAAAGTCTGTCATTGTCCTGAGAACATCATCATCCTCAGGAGTGTTATTTGAGGATTCACTGTGACTTGAAACTGGTTCATAGAGGTATGGCTCCACCCAATTCCTCACAAGAGTTCAGGCTTTCTTGACTAGTATCAGTAGCAGAATATAACAGGCTATAAAGATAAAGCGTATCTGGGGCACTGGCTTCACTGTAGACTGATAGTGCTAGTGCTGGCTATGTCAGATCATGAACTACTTGAAATAGTACGTTTCTTTCAACAGGAAGACAACTCTAACCAGGATAGCTGTTCTCAACATGACATCACTCAAACCACACCCAGTTAAGGAAATAAGCTTTCAGGAAGTAGGAAGCAAATAAATAGGGCAAACTTTTCTACACTTTCAACAAGAAAAACAAAAAAGCAAAAAACAACAACAAAAACAACAACAACAAACAAAAAACAATACAAAAACAAAAAAACCAAACCACCCCAGTCTCCAATTTTGATTGAAACAGCTATATGTACTTTTCAGCTATTAAATTTTTTTTACTGAGTGGCCAGAACAATTTATTGCCAACTTCCTTTTTCTGGTTTCAGAGGATTGTCTCTACACTATTTCCCCTTGGCTGATGAGGGGCGGTTCCTATGCATTACCTATATTACTTAATTTGATTAGTTTTGATGTTAGTTGCAATATTCATAAACGGTGAAAATGTTGATTGTGAGTGTGCTACTTGTAGTTAAGATTGCCATGATTAATACTGGATTCTCTCTTAGAATGTTGCCAGTTTTACGTAAGTCTAAAGGATGCTGGACCTTTATCGAAATTGAAGGGCTCAACGAACAAGTGCGACGAGAGCTGTCTGGAATAGTGCGGGTTCCGGATTGCGGGGAAGGCTCTTGGAAACCTGTAATCACTCTTAACATGAGCAACGTTCAAGAAACTTGCCCATTAGGGTGGCGTACAGTGTCAAATCCTAGATCATGCGTACAAAACAATACTCCAGGCTGTAGTCTCGCCGCACTACCTGCGGGAACTGCCTACCGAAGAGTTTGTGGACGCGCTTTGGGTTATGCAAATAGTACTCATGATGCTTTTACGAATTATAATTCCACTGCCAGGAGAGATTTCAACTACGCTGACGGAATTAATCTCTTCATAAATACAAGCACACCCCTGCACGTTTGGACTTTTGCCATTGACCAACTACATTCTGGGCGACCTCGTTGTCCCTGCAGCAACCGCACCTGGTCGAACTACAATTTTCCTGATTATGTTGGTCCTAACTACTTCTGTGATACTCACAGTGTTGATAATACTCTAGTATGGGACGGGAGAGGATGCCAAGCTGTAGCGTGCTGCGATTATAACAGCCCACCTTGGTTCAAAAGATCTTTCAATTCCACTTTGAGTAGTGACTTTTTGGTTCGTATTTGCACCGATGAAGTAAGCAGTAATGAATTTGTCAGTATCATAGAACTTGAGATCTATGTTCAGTAAATAATGAGTGAAATGTTGCAACAATTGTTTGTTTAATTGTTTAATATGTATTGCATATTAGAGGTCTAGAAAACAACAATTTCATAGAGTTAGACAAAGGAAAATGTATTGCAATTGTTTGTAGTGATTGAATTTGTACACCAATTGATAAACAGACAACAACAACAAAAAAAGAAAATATATTACAAAAAATCCTTTATGAAAGTTTTGTAGTTTATTTATTCTTATCTTAGTTGCTGTGATAAAAAAGGGGACTAGTTTGAAATGAAAACAATGTTTACTGTACGCTTATCTATTGCAAACAGTAAATATTTCCTCAATATTAATGACAGAACTTAATGCAATTCTGTTGTCACACTGGGCAGCACAAGGTCGCCGATTGTATAGAAAGCGCTATGGAGTTTTCTAAAAATCTTCAAAAAGGATCGATATTATTAGCTCAATTTTGACCACTCAAGTTCGACAGCAACCGTGAGATCAGGTAGATAGTAGAAATATGAATAGACACGTGTGGTGCAGCCGTGGCCCAGGTTCAAACCAGTTCCTCCACAGCATAGTTTTTGGTTGGAAGATAGTTTTTTCGCTATTAACCGATTACCAGCAAAATACATAGGCAATTCTGCCAGTGTTACGTAAAATGTAGGCCCACTAATAATAGGCCCCAGGCCCACTAATAATAGGCCCCAGGCCCATTCTACCAGTAAATTAGGTCCCAAGGGCCCATTTAGGACCCATTCTATCAGTAATTTGGGCTCCCAGCGCTTATATGGGTCTCCCCTTTGATGAACTTGACTTACACAGCAATAGCTAGTGTGGGGGACACAGTGCTTGACACCACTGATATTCTAGCGCAGAAAAGGGTCTGGCTAAAGAAGTTTGTATGAATTTATAAACTACAATAATTTAATTTCAGTCTAATTAAATACTTTGAATTAAGTGTAGTTAAAATGGCTGACAGCTATGTTTTCATAGTTATACTAGGAATTTATTAATTCACTTGTGATTTATAGGAGTTAACAAATGCATAAAGTGTATGTAATGTTTAGCAGTTATCTTGAAGAACTTTTGTGCTACTTTGAGCAAATAGCTAGCAACCAATACCATAGATAGGGATCATAATAATTATGTTTGCAAGTGCTTAATGATTTATATCAAGGAAATGATAAAAGTTAATTTGATAAACATGACTTGCATAAATCGTGCAGATTCGTGGTTGATACGTTGACTTTCATTTCGAGCAAGAACTAAGAGTCCCTATGAATAAAAAGTTTGATAAGGCTGAATCAATTTGGAAAGGGGAGGGGACCTTATCTTACGAATGGGGGCCTTTAATACTGGTATTTTGGGTCCAGGGGGATTTAAAACTATGGGGGGGGGGGGCCTAAAAATTTATGATACAGGTACAGGGAGAAGTACAGGGAGAAGTGCGCATAGCTGTGTGACAGTAGGGATGGACACCAATGATGATGATGCTGGTGCTCACATCAGTTATGTGGACTCAAAGGGGACTAGTTTGAAATAACCACATACATGTAGCCTTCTATTGCAAACAGGAAACATTTCCTCAATATTAATGTCAACAGACCTAATGTAATTCTATCTGGTGTCACACTGGGCAGCATAAGGTCGCCCATTGGAGATAGATTGAAAAATAAATTAATGAAATATGATAGTAGATAGTAATAAGTGAGCCCCCAAAATACAATAAAATTACTCTATTCACGGCAACCCCTTCAATTCATGGGTGGGAAGGCATTACAATTTTGGCCTGAAAAATTCTTGCTGAGATTGGTTGAAATGCTCTCGACTAACCTCATGGCCTGTCTCCCTTCTCACATGACCTTAGCCATGCCTTATTGCCTGCTAATTAACCATTATTTTAAAGTCTCTGCCTGGCACTACAACGAAGCTTTACAATAATGAACACTTGAGGAATAACCAGATTTGTCCATTATACAGAGGTGTACTTGATATAAAGGTTATTGTTTAGTTCGGTAAGTCCCATCAGTGCTTTTACTATTGTCTATTGCAGAGAGATGTCTAGTGTTATATGGAATGTCTATTAAGAGAAGTTTCACTGTAACTCCACCTAACTTTCAGTCTCTGGCCCGATCCAAATGGTGGGCCCTGGGACAGGAAGATCTCAGGCTGCAACTTGACCATTAACAACTGCCATACAACCACCACTGCAGGCAAAATATCTTAACAAATAGGTCGCTACATATACAAATAAATACTGTGTTACAGAAACATTTAACATAGCATTGCAGAACACAATGCCAACTGTTGTCGTGATATACTCTAATTATGCCAAGCTTTTCCAGTAGCCTAAAGTTTTGATAATTTATTCCTCCTCCATTCCTTGAATGGTCATGGACACTTTTGTCTGGATTCTCTGTCTTGCATATTTAGCGACCTGAATTCGGCAGATTTTAAGAGGCAGGATTGGTAATAGGCAAACTCTGGTGGCAGTCTATCAAGCCCAACAAACACCCCCACATGCTCCATGCCTGGTGAGTGGATTGGTTAAACTGGAGTTACTATTATAGGTTCACCAGCTTTCATAACACACACACAAAAAAGCCACATAGAGTCCAAACTACGTTCATTTGGTGCAGCAAATGTAACATAATTCACGAGGTGTTCCAACCTGAGACACCCTCTCTCCTTTAGAAGTGCTTGACACCACTGATACTTCCATATATGACTTCTTCGGTGCCTCAACCCCTCACTTGCCATTAGAGAAACAAACACACAGTACTTCCTCCTTGTTAGGCACAGTTAAGAGACCCTCTGATTAAAATAACTCTGCTAACCAAAGCCATTGGCTTTGTTAGTTGAAAGACCCAACACCTAGAGAGCAATTTAACAAGGCAATCTAGTCAACCTTTGTCTCGTCTGCCACCCTAGAACCAGACACTGTGGTAAACTGTCCAGTATCACTTTGGGTGTTGAGTTGTCACTTCATACCAGTCTCTGAAAAGATGAAAGGACGTCATGAGATAAAGCATTAGCTGCCCCATTTATAGAACCCGGGATTTGTCTGCAAACTATTGAGATACTCGTGAGTCAAGAAGAATTACAAACAATCATGAATTTAGTGCATTATTCTTTCCATCTTACTGTGGCCTGAGTTCACAATTTACTAGCAGCATTGCCACTCACAAGAATGAAGGCACAGGGAAAGCTGGGGGGCTGAAACCCTTTCCTGTTTTGCCATTTTTTGCTTTAAGGCAATTGAAAGTTATTGACTGTGTACAGTTCAGCCCCTCCACTTCTGGATTGCTCTCTCCGCCTCTAATCACACAGAGTACCAAGTTACCTTTCTATAGCTTGCCCTATATGGCTGGTCCTAGTCTATAAGGAAGGCAGCTAATCATTTGTGATTATGGATTCCCTCTTACTGCCAGGCTGCTGGAGATGCAACCATAAACCATTGCCCCAAAACCTAAAGAAATGAGGTATCAGATGTTATAGTTAGCTGAGGCAAAAAACTAGTAGCATGGCTACAGTCTAGCATTAGCAGATTACAATTCCACCATGTGATATACCTACAACACATGGACAATGATGCAAGATATATTATTGTAGAGATCAGCTTGCACAATAAGTGCTGACCACATCATCGTAATTCCACAGAGAGGTCCATCCCTGCATGAACCCTTCCTATTACCAGCATTACAGCAGTAGCAAACCCCTTTACCTATAGTACATTCAAAGAGACAACCCTTACCCCACACTTAACACTCCTACAAATTGAATCAGATTTTTAGATCTCTCCCATTTGGACAAACCAGTGTAAAGTAGCTATCGTTCTCACTTTACTTCTAATTACCAACAATATGTTCAATCAATGGATTAACCAAAAGATGACTTAGCTAAACATAAAATCAGCTGATGAACCCGAGTCATTCGAGGAGAGGCCCTAGACGAGATGTCAACAGAAGGACTGGATGTCACGGGAGGGATGGGTGTGGCAAGCTGGGTGGGTGTTGAGGGTGGGTTGGGTGTTTTTGACGAGTCAGTAGAGAAACTAGCAACAGCATCTGTAGAGGACATTTCCAGGTGCGCTGGCTTCAGCCGGTCAGGACACTGACTTTCGCCTGCTGTCAATGTAGCAAGAAATACTTATCATGCCGTTCCAACACCAAGTAGGGGCCATCGTATGGAGGTCGTAGTGGCTTGCGCACCGCATCATGGCGAACAAACACGTGGGTGCAGGTAGTGAGCTGGTCACTCACAAAACTACTTCTAGTAGATTGACTAGGTGGCGAGGGCTGCATCTGTCGCATGCAGAGTTTAAGGCGTGATACATAACTGGAAGGGTCTAATTCCGTGGCAGGTGACGGAGTGAAGAACTCGCCAGGCAATTGGAGTGATGAACCGTAAACCATCTCAGCCGCGGTACATCTTACATCCTCCTTTAGAGCAGTGCGTATGCCGAGCATCACAAGTGGGAGGGAATCCATCCATGAGTGCGATGGAACCGTTCCCACCATGCCATTGGCCTGGGGGTGATTCGCAGTGGTGTGAGCATGCTTGACTCCTAGAAGAACAGAGAGTGAACTCCAAAAGTGAGACTCAAATTGTGCTCCCCGATCCGTGATGACTGTGTCCGGTATTCCGAAGCGAGAGATCCAACCTGACATGAAAGTACGTGCCACTGCCTCCGCTGTGATACTCTAGTGCAAATCACTTCTGGCCAACGTGTGAACCGATCCATGCAGGTGAGAAGATGAGTGAAGCAGCGGGCCTACCAAGTCGATGTGCATAGTGTGGAACCTGGAGTCTGGTAGTGAAAACGTCGCCAGAGTAGACGTAGTGTGCCGATGAACCTTGGGGCGTTGACACTGCAAACAGTTGATGGGACCATCATATGTGACACATCCACGGGCACTGCACGCCCTATAGTTCCACTTTCCTGGCGCCATGTCGTGTTCGACTCTCTACATGGATTGTCCAGGAGTTCGCGCTACACAGAACCTAATCACTTCTCGTTACGTGTGGCCACTGATCAACGCAGATGTTCGATGCTGGGCTCGTAATCCTAACACTTCAGTTAACCGAACACCCAAAATCAAATAGTAGCACGTGCACACATGAATAATTGCTTGACCACGTACCTTCATTAGTGCTTTTATATATATTTTCGATGGTGTTTAGTTATCTGAACATTTCAGTTAGCGAAAACCTCTCAGTCCCAATGTGTTATTGCCAGCGAGCAACGGAACAGCTTCTATTTTGAGACCAGTGGCTGGGGAAGATTACAGGGCACGAACTTGATGGTCATCCTGTTGAGCAGCTGCCATAGCTTGGAAGTCGATCACTGGAGATTGACCACTCATCAATGCATTGGACTCGATACACAAGGCATCAGCTACAACATTGTCTTGCCCTTGGACATGTCTAATCACTGAGGTGAACTGGGCAATGAAATCCAACTGCCGAGCTTGCCTGGGTGAATGTCTCCGAACGAGCGTTGAGAGCGAAGGTTAATGGCTTGTGGTCTGTCAGTACCTGAAACTGCCGACCTTCCAAAAAATGACGAAAATGTTTTATGGCCAGGTAGATGGCTAGGAGTTCTCTGTCGAAGGTGCTGTACTTTTTTTTAGCAGGCTGGAGAGACTTCGAAAAGAAAGAGATCGGCTGCCAAGTATCATCGATGTACTGTTGAAGAACAGCTCCCACTGCTACATTGGATGCATCCGTGACGACGAATGTAGGCGCCTCCGACTTGGGGTAGGAGAGGAGGGTCGCTTCTGCCAGGGCGTCCTTAGTGGCCTGAAAAGGCTCCTGGGCCTTCCGAGTCCACTCAATAGATTGAGATTTCTGCTGGAGGAGAGAGTGTAGTGGTTGCATCAGTTCTGCACAGTGGGGGACAAAACGATGATAAAAATTCACCATGCCCAAAAACTCACGCAACTGCTGTTGTGACTGTGGTCGGGGAAATGCCGTGATGGCCTCAACTTTTCCAGGAAGTGGACTGATACCATTGCAGTCAGTGTGATGTCCTAAAAAGTTGAGAGACTGTTTGCTGAAAAGACACTTGGAAGGGTTGATGATGACACTGTTTCGCCAGTTGTTGAAATACAAGGCGAAGGTGTTGGAGATGTTCTTCTTGTGATTAACTAGCCACCAAAATATCGTCTGCATATGCAAAGGAGAAGTGTAAACCCAACAGGACCGTGTCGATGAATCGCTGGAACGTCTGGGCTGCGTTGTGGAGACCGAATGGCATACAAGTGAACTCGCAGAGGCCAAACGGAGTGGTGATGGCTGTCTTGGGAATGTCATCAGGATGGATGGGAATCTGATGATAAGCCCGTACTAGGTCCAGTTTGGAGAAAACTGTGCAACCTCTGAGACTGGACGAGAAGTCATGGAGGTGGGGTAGGATATCAATCTGGCACGGTGGTGCGATTGAGAGCGCGGTATAGTCACCACAGGGCGACAATCTCCAGGGCTTTTCTTGGGAACTAAATGCAATGGACTGGACCAACTACTGGATGAAGGACGAATGATGCCGAGAGCCAGCATGTGATCAAACTCTTGTTTCGCGACTGAGAGACGATCTAGAGCTAGACGTCGGGATGCTGCAACTGGAGGCCCCTTGGTGTCTATGTGATGTGAGACACCATGCTTAACTTCGCGCTCCGGTGAGAATGCCTGTGAGATGGTGGGAAATTCTGAAAGGAGTGAAGTGAAGGGGTCGTCTGCGACTATAGGAGTGACGATCGGGCTCAGAGGTGTGTACTGGCTGACAATGCCTTGCACTTGCAGTTGTGTGGTGGAGTCCCACAACCGCTTATGCTTCATGTCAACCTGAAGTGCAAAATGGCGTAGAAAATTGGCCCCAATGATGGGTTTAGGAACATCCACGATCACAAAAATCCATGAGAAAGAGCGTCGCAATCCCAGATTGAGCAATCCCAGATTGAGGGTTACCAGACGAGTGCCAAACGTAGATATGAAAGTGTGTTATTGACGGCTGTGAGGCTGAGACTGTGAGGGGGTTGCCGACGATCTTGTGCTGCGGGTGGCAAGACGCTAACTTCCGAACCTGTGTCGATTAAATAACGAACCCGTGCATTTGTCTGTGATGTGAAAAAGGCGACTTGTGACAGTGACAGGGCTGGCAGACTGTGTCGCGCTAGTTGCCAGCATTGGAGTTTCCCGACCACGAACAGGCGAGCGTTCTCTCCTAAAGTTTGGTGGTACCAGCAAAGTGAGTGCTGATTATTATTGCCCTGTACTACTGGGGTGGGAGTGGGAGAGCGATTACGAGACTTGCTGCGGTGCTGACTGCGAGTACGAGTACGAACGTTGGAAGGCAAGCGCTGCAAGAATAGCTCACGGAGAAAGGAATTAGCATCCGCAGAACCGAGCTTATCACCGAGAAGTTGCTGCATCCACCGTAATAGCTGGGAAGGCTTGAGATCCCCGAGTTCTTCACCGCCAAGGAGCTGCTGGAGTCTCTTTTGTTTCCGAAGCGGCGGTGCGCTTAATTAGCTCCGTCTTCAGGTCATCGTAGGGTCGTTCCATAGGCGGTCGAAGTAGCAAATCCCGAACTTCGGTAGCAATCTCGGGACTATGAGAGCTTACGACATGCTGGAAGCAAGTTTTCTGGCCAGTGATGCCTCGCGTGGCGAACTGAGCTTCGACCTGTGAGAACCAGACCTCTGGGTCACTGGGCCAAAATGGCGGGAGTTTCAAGTGAACGGGTGAAACGATTGCAGGAGAGGCATGCGAGGTTGGAGACGGTCCAGGCAGAGAGTCATTGTTGGCCGAGAGTCAGGGTCACGCTATAGTTCTCACTGTACTTCTAATTACCAACAATAAGTTCAATCGATGGTTAACCAAAAGATGACTGAGCTAAACATAAAATCAGCTGATAATGAAAATGGCCGGTGAAGCACGATGACGTAAGAGTGTGCATGAATTAGAATATTCCTGTATGCTACACCAGAAAGAGCTAACCATGAATAATTAATAACATTAATGTACTTGGACAACACAATCACGACAGTCTAAATCATGCATGGGAGCTGATTACATGCAAGCATACCATCACCTTCCTCCTCTTCACTTTGGATAGACTGATCTCAGACTGAGGCTGTGGACTATGGGTTCCTCCTGAAAGTATTGCAGGGCTGGTTCATTAGACAAAATTCTGCTTATCCCAGTGAAGGCTACTGTTGTAGAAACTAATTGTTATACGTACACCACTAATTTTGTCTATACCAGACAGTATGACAGCAAGATAGGTCCACAAGTTCACGGCCTTCTCTAGGTGTGACTTCATCATACCATTTCAGGGTGTCTTATGACTTTCAACTGAAAAGGATCCTGTTCTCCTCTTTTGTCTGTCTCTCCTGCTCCTTAGTATCTCTGTCCTTCTTTCACTTCATAGTTATATCAGTTAGCCTTTTCTTACCACCAGCTTCTAATTTTCTTGACCCTTGCATTCTTCTTCCATTTCTACCCATGATTTGTGATGGATTAGGGTTTGCTACTGCAGGTGATCATTTTTTCCCAACTAATTTCAGCGAATGAATTATTCTTGGATACAGACACACTAGAGTGGAATGAACAGGTACAGTGTAAGACCTACGAAAAACAAACAAAACAAAAAAAAAGAAGCAGATACAATAATTAACAAGGCAAGGCACTCCAGGATTCACCTTTAAATAACACCTCACGAGGTGTTTACCCGGAGGCTCTTTTTGGACACTCCACTTTAAGCCCTTTTAACTTACAAACCAATACATTTTATACCCAATGTATATGTATAATTGAAAGCTTTTATCCTCTAGTTTCTACATTTAAAATATCTATTAGTAATGACTAACTATGCAGACAATTATACTGGGGTGTCCAGGCAGCGTCTCCTATTTAACACCAATACTATAAGTTTTCCAAACTTCCCATTTTTAACAGCGAATGGGTTAGTTCCAGATGGTTCAATGGTAAGTGTGCGATAAGTTGATGGTCGAGGCTTCGAACCGGACACAAAACCTTTCCTCTCTTTTGTTCCGTTGCTTTTCCCATTCTGGTAATAGCAATTTGTACCAATTACTTTGCTAAGCTCATGAATTATTCATGAATACACACCATCATTGTTGTAGTTTTTACTGGCACACAAGCATTTTATTATTATTATATAGCTAATTGTGTGGGCCACTGCTCCCATCTAGTAGTTTAGCAGAGAAAGATAGAGCTGAGACAGACTCATAGAGTACATCTTTAATACTGAAATATTAAGTCATGCATACTTGTGCTGGTTTGTGCAGCTTGTGAGGTGAAATATGTTTGTCTGACAAGTACTACATGTTCAACCCATCACTGTACAGTGCTTCCAGCTTAAAGAGTGGATTTTTTAGCTTTTTGGTTAAGGTTGCAAATTCTGCTATAATTTCTCAAATAGAAAGCTAAAAATTTGTATTATTATACATTAATGTCATAATACATACAGACAAAACAATTTTGTGGGTTTGTGGTTATTTTTGTGGTTATAGGTGATGGAACTGGGAGCTTCAAGACAGTGAATTTGGAAGTGTTTAAGCTGAAAAAAGAGAAATTATTTGTCCTTATCTCTATAACTTGGTATACTGATACTTTAATACCTGAAGTTTCATATGAGCCTAATTTTGTGGGCACACGAAATTTGAATCTCGAAATATTTAAAATTTTAAGAAAAAAAGTGTTTAAGCCAGGATTTTTGAATTTATTGAGTTATATCTCTAAAATTTTGACACATGATGTAAAATTGCCTTAAAATTATTATGTATAACTTTGGTAGCTATACCTTGAAAATTAAGTGAGTTGTGGCTGTTTTTCACCAAAAAAAAATTATGCACGGTAAGGGTCATCAAATGATGACGTTTACAGCGATTGTGGGCCTATAGTACACGTAAACGCGACGTCACAAAACAGCGCATGCGTATTTGTGCAAGGGCGCCAGTTTACCGCTAATTGTTGCACGGGTATGGCTGATTTAGCTACGGTTGTATCTCAGGCCCTAGCAGGTATCAAGTTTTACGGCGTTACTGCCTATCGCGGCCAGCGTTTTAGCTTCCGTTTGGAGCTGCACAACCAGTAGGACTCCAACTGCATCGCCCTGATGTTGTCAGAATACCGAATGCTGGGAGCCTTGGGAGTATTAAACTCCTTCAGCTTTTCTTCAGCTCTTGAAAAAGATGACCTCTTGGATAAGCTTGGCTTCAAGTTAGTCATATACCAGCCAACAATTCTGTGACTGATTTCGACTTCGTTTACTGCTGCTAGTAGAACGATGGGAATCCATACAGCCGATTGCAGTTAGGGAAAGTCCCGTCTTACCGCTCAGGGAAATAACCGTTCGACCTTAGCTAGTTAACTAGTTGGCGAGCGAGCGTAGCGAGCGAGACACTTACAGGGGTAACACAATTGAAAATCGGGGATGTTTGTTTATTGGCGAGCGAGCGAAGCGAGCGAGACACTATCAGGGGTAACTCAATCGAGATTTCGCTATTATTGGCGAGCGAGCGAAGCGAGCGAGACACTATCAGGGGTAACTCAATCGAGATTTCGCTATATTTATTTATTTATCTGTTTATGGGGTACGTGAGACCTCTGTTTTCGCCCGCGCTTCTAATTACGTAAGTTAGGTAAAGCGTTCACAGTTCCAGTATTTTTCAATTATTAACGAGCGCGGAGAATCCTGCTGTACTACCTTACCAACTCTGTTTCAACCAAAACGTTTATAGCTACTCTCTTTTTGAAACAACTGTGAAGTCTTTGTCAAACTGCGCTTCTTTGCCACTGCTTTCTAAGTTTATTCAGGTAATTCTGTTATTGTTAACTCAGCTAAGAGCTTGTTGTCAACAGTGACTGGTGAATTCTAATAGTCAGAATGACTCAAATTTGGTACTAGGAAGTTACTACTGCTCAAGAAAATGAGGTAAGAAAGTAATTTTGTATTTGTGTGCTAAACTGGACCTTATTTTCAGTAGCTTCAGTGTTAGAAGTCAAAAAATAGTATAGTCTTTAGGCTCGCTCGCCATTTGTGCTCAAGCACACCACTAGTATATTTATTTATCTGTTTATGGGGTACGTGAGACCTCTGTTTTCGCCCGCGCTTTTAATTACGTAAGTTAGGTAAAGCGTTCACAGCTCCAGTATTTTTCAATTAACAAGCTCTGAGAATCCTTAGTGGCGGTGGTAAGTCAATGCGCTCTTTGTCATGGCTATTAGCCTTGCGCAACAGTATTTTACTTGAAAATACATTGTCCACTAGACTACTGCGAAGGTAAGTCTGTGTAGGTGCATGTTCAGTTGTGTTAAAGCATTGTGTGTTTACAACCACTACTTAGCCAAAGAATAACACAAAGAAAACTTTTAAATAACGTGTATTGTTTTGTTGTAGTTGTTTTCCTTCCAAGCAGTTGCAGAGAGTTGTTACTATGGCTCTGAAATCACTTTACCCTGTATGCTAAATCAGTAAAAAAAAACTGGACCTTATTTTCAGTAGCTTCAGTGTTAGAAGTCAAATCATTCATATAAAAATAGTATAGTCTTTAGGCCTGAAAATTCATTGTCCACTAGACTACTGCCAAGGTAAGTCTGTGTAGGTGCATGTCCAGTTGTGTCAAAGCATTGTGTGTGTTACAACACTATTAGCTAAAGAATATCACAAAGAAAACTTTTAAATAACGTGTATTGTTTTGTTGTTGTTATTTTTTCCTTCAATTCAAGCAGTTGCAGGGAGTGGTTACTATGGCACTGAAATCCCTTTACCCTGTATGCTAAATTAAAAAACTGGACCTTATTTTCAGTAGCTTCAGTGTTAGAAGTCAATAAAAATATAGTCTTTAGGCTCGCTCGCCATTTGTGCTCAAGCACACCACTAGTTTATTTATATATATGGACGTACGTATGTCATTTTGTACTTTGACCCTCCATATTTTTGTGTTCGCTACGCATTCGACCCCGTCCCAAACTTCACTAAACAGAATCCTCCGGTTTAGCGACCATTACCCGTATCACCTTAGAAATTGAATTGTTTACGGCTTTGAATTGTTTTGCGGGTGCAGTTAAAACTCAAAATCTTATGGGAGCTCCATTTCTATTCGAGTTAGTGGTGGTGGTAAGTTAATGCGCTAATTGTCACAGTTATAAGCCCTACTCAACAGAATTTACTTAAAAATGCATTGTCCACTAGACGAACCACGACGGTAAGTCTTGCGTAGGTATGTTCAGTTGTGTGAAAGTATTGTGCGTTACAACTACTGTTAAGAATATCACAAAGAAAATTTTAAATAACGTAAACTGTTGCGGGAGCGGTTACTATGACATTGAAACCCCTTTACCTCATACGTAATTTAAAAACTCGACTGTATTTTAATAGCTTGAGTGTTAGTTAAAATCAAATTTAACAATAGTGTAGTTTAAGGCTCGCTCGCCATTTGTGCTCAAGCACACTACTAGTTACGTTTAATGACGAACTACCGCAAAATCTTGACGTCAAAAAAAAATGGCGTAAAATGTATTAGAGTGAATGAGAAAAGTTCTGTTCTCCGTTTTCCATTCTCTAAACAGGCTGTTTTACATTGTAAACATTATTGGGATGATGAAGAAAAGGTATGTGTATGTTAAATGACTGTAGTGAGGGTATACAGTAGTTTAAAAAAATCCACTCTTTAAGTTGGAAGCACTGTATATATATAAGAAGTTTTGTGTAATTCTAAATTTTTTGGAGTTATTGTATTGTCTTTATGTATAAGAATTTACACTAGATACTCGTGCATGGCTACCCAGAGTTCACCCTGGTGCCAGCGTTAAAACTTCTCTTATAGTGAGCTCGTATTCTACTTTGTTGACCAACAACTTGGTGGTCCTTGTCCAGTCATTACCTGGCGTTATGATTAGCTAATATCATCTTTTACATCATCAAACTATCTGCAAGCAGTGAATTTCTATCTTGAACTCTGGCATAGGCTATCTGCTTTATTTTGTATGTATTTCTCTTATATTTGCTTTTAGTGCGTGTGTACGTGGTGTGTTCTGTGTGTATGCTGTGGAAGTCTTCTTTGACCGTACATCTGTCTTCTTCCTAAGCATTACTGATTCAATTCTACTTCTGAAAAAGTCTATGAAACGAACAGCAAAGGAATAAACTTTTTATCTCATTAAGTTATTTCAGAACAGACTGCAATTTAACTGTTTAGTTGCACCATGAGGTCACAGACAGCAGTGGAGGGAGAATATTTATCTGACACAGAATCAGATGAGATTACTGTAACAGTTGAGCAAATTACAATTACTGGGGTGTCCAGGCAGCGTCTCCTATTTAACACCAAAACTATAATTTCTCCAAACTTCCCATTTTTAACAGCGAATGTGTTAGTTCCAGATGGTTCAATGGTAAGTGTGTGATAAGTTGATGGTCAAATCTTCTTTGTCCCTATATCTCTCTTCTCCCAAGCATTACTCTAATTCAATTCTACTTCTGAACAGTCTATGAAATAAACAGCAAAGGAATAAATTGCAATTCAACTGCTTAGTCGCACTATGAGGTCATAGACTGCAGTGGAGGCAGGATATATATCTGACACGAATCAGATGAGATTAATGTAACAGTTGAGCAACTTACAATTACAGTTGGATTCAACTAAATATTAGATTGGCACAACCTTTCGAGCAAATGGTAGAACAACAAGCTGCCTTTAGAAGGGAAGATTTGCAACTGAAGCAGAAGTAGAAGAAAGAAGATGGTCATTTAAGAGATAGAGAAACAAGAAATAAGAAGATTAAGAATGGCACCACGTTAAAAATACATTGAATTGTGGTCTCACAATATGTATATACATATGCATATATATGTACATATAAAATTAAATCATTACTTATAGCTATGCTTGACTTTTTTTTAAGTGATTTTATTAATAAACAAAATGACAATATGATAACAAAAAGCATTTAATTTCTATAAAACAAATGTTCAAATACCCATTACAAAAATGTAAAATTTCACTTTAGTTAAAGGGTGTCTTAAACAGTTCTTTAATTTATTCTATGAAACAATACAAATTTTATCATTTTGAAGTGGTCAGTATTCGACGGTTTCTTCAAAGTTGACAGTTTCACTTGCTGTTTGGCAATCTTTATTAACATTTCTGTTAATATTAGTACACCCATCACGAATAATAAGGAGGGAATGGATATTGAAAGCAAGGTACTACCAATGGTTGATGAAGACAATCCATGCTGAGTCAGATCCACAAATATGATAGTAAAACAAAATAGGGTAGCAATAAATCTAAGAACAATGCACAAAATCGTCAAGGAGTTGCAGATGTTGAGACATTTCTCAGAACTTGTAGTCGTCGTATCAGTTGAACAACAAATACGCATAATACTTGCTAACGCTAGTATAATTATTAGGATGGTACAATGTAATAATAGCAATAGTTTGAGATGGAGCAATAGCTATAAAATAAATTGATACAATGAAGCAATTAGTCACACGATGAGCAAACCATAACATGTTACATAAGGCATAACAATGAACTGCTCTGACAATGAATGGTCTAGAAATACAACAAATACGACCACTGACTTTGAAGTTTTTACTCAGTATAGTGATAACAATAATTTTAATAAATGTAAAAAACATGTCATAGGAGCATTCATTATGGATAAAGCCAACCACCCATGAGATATAGCTCAGTTATAATAAATAATAAGTTAAGCACAAAAAGAACAAGAAAAATTGACCAAAACAATGGAAATATTAAATTCGGTTTTTTATCTAGACTTAACAATTTGTTATAGCAAGTTATTGCTACCTTAATAACATATAATCCACACAACATACTGTTATGTTTATGAAAATAATAAATACAAAAGTGGTTACTACTTTCATAGACTTAGGAAGCTGTAATCTGATGTTATTTAGCTTTTGTCATAATTATATATTCCATTTCCATTATTTATAACAGTGGCAAGTGCCTTATCACTGTCTTGTTTAGGACTAGCCAATGGGGTATCTGACGTTCTTGCATAATATTTTGCCTACCAAAATACACACACATTCAAAAGATCAAAAGTACATCAAGCATTAGCCAACATCAATGTATAAGTATCCAATAATGCTATAATATTAAACTGTATTGATTTACAAATGTATTTATAAAAAAGCTCAAAGATCGATTGATTTCTGAGAGACAAGGTAAGTTGGTTGTAGCTTTTGATTTATTTAGTTTTGCTATAATGATGTTAATGAAATGCTAATAGTGATACAGGTGCCAACATTGACAAATAGTATTGTTTTGATTATTGTCAACTGAATGAAAGCTTTTTAAATCTGGTACATACAATGTGATATTCACACACCAAGAGGTTAAACGTGTACAGTAATAAAGAAATCATCCAACATGTATACTGTAAGATAGCCATAACGCTTACCCAGCTGAATAGAATCTCAAGTGTATCAAATAATTTTTTCTCTAGTACATTTCTTGGAAGATCTATTTTGGATATACCGTTTCTGCTTCATAATTGTCCGTGTCCACAATATTTGTGATGATGTTATATATAAGATAGAAGAATGAGGCATCAACTGATTGAATAATCCAAAAAAAATTTCAACATTAAATACTAATTATTTCTCATCAATAGAAGATTTAGCGAGGACATCAGGACATGAATATTTACAGCAAATTCTGTTATAATTACTGCAGTTAGAAGCATCATTCTATTAGGTTTATTCCAATTATAACAGTCTGATTGTGAATCAACATTTATTTCTATTTGAATAAATGAATTTATGGTTTTTTCTGGAGGATAGAATGCTCGCTGCAGTGTATATAAACTACTTCTGTGAGAAGAGCTTTATGTAAAGCTTCATAAAGAAAATCTTGTGCATTAGCACTTAATGATGTTGAAGGCAACAATAGCCAGTAACATATGATTATGCAGTAACTGTATAACTGCAAATTCTTCATTGTATTTAGTATTGCCAATAAACTGATTAGGGATGCTGAAAAATATTAACATGATAACAAAGTATTAAAAAAGTACATGGATTGTCACATAACTATTAGATAGTTGCGTAGATATTGTTTCTATAAAGTTTCAGGGGAGGAGTAAGGTCAGACAAATTATGGTATACACTGTCAGCATGAGTGTAAATTAGATAATATATTTTAACTAATTGCAGAACAAATTTTCATTGTATTTTACTCAAAATATAAAATGATATTATTAAAAAATATTGATTCAACAAAGTGACAAATCAGCTAAAATTACTAAACATTTTGCATTCTGTGTTTTGAGACAACAAATTTATTGGCTGCACTAGCATTACACCTTAATATTAGTTGTTAGCACAATTCAGAGCAATACATACTTCATTCAATATACTATCTCAAGCGATAATTACTAACTCCTTAAGTATAATTTGTGGGATTTAAATAACTTTCCACAATAATAGTGACAAGTATTCAATACTAGCTAAATGTGATCAACTTGTTTGAAGATTATCAGATTGCACATGATTTCCTTAAATTTCAGAAACACACTTAAAATGGATCTATTTTTGGAATAATCGTAACAAAATTTTATCTCTTAAAATACTACAACCATCACAACACTGTTTTCTATTTATTGATTATAGACATGAATAACGTATGTATTTTAAAAGTAATAATCACAGTAAATAAGTAACAAGAGCTCTTTTAATTCACAATGGTCCCTCAGCTTTCATTTATTTACAAACCTAGTTTGAGCTCAGTGTGTCTCACCCCAATTAACGCTTTGTCATAGAACAAAACAAAGTGCTGGAATGGAGAAACATTGATTGTATAATTATACATTCAGCGTATAACGGCCTGAACCTAAAATAGTAGTTGTGTTTCGCTGTCACTACTGTGGTACTTTGTATCCACCCTCAAAGACCACTGACATATTCAAATCATTTTAACTCAAGTTCAACGGACAATGATTCTAAGCCAGTAAGACACCTAAGCTAGAAAACTAAATGAAGTGCAACAGAAAAGATAACACTTGAGAATCTAATCACAAATTATGTAGCTATTTGTATGCTTTATTGCTAATCAAAAATGAAAATGTTAATACAATACAGTAATTACCTCATTAACTTGAAGTGATCTTGACATAATGCCGACTTATAAGGCACCATAATCTTGCAAGCCAAATTACAGCATGGGAAAGAAAGTGCCAAATTTTAAATCATGGGAAACAAGTGTATCACATAATGGGATGAGGTGTATATCCTGTTGTGTGTTATTTAAACGTCATTGTGCGACAAAAATTTATTGCAATTCTGCTTTTTAAAAATGTAGTACTTGCAAATTGTATTCCTTATGGACCAAGAAAAATAAGGAATCTAAGATAAATATTGACATTTGTTGTTGTTGTTGTTTTTAACTTTTACTGGACAATCAGCTCAATTTTTAATTTAGTTGACTAAATGGCATAAAAAAGTATTAGCCTCACTGAAAAAAAAACAGCACCCACAACACTTGCCTGCATGATTACATTATGAGATATTTTTACATTTATTTTGAGGATTTCTAGTTTTGCAAGCCAGAGTCTTTATCAACAGAGCGATAAAGAAAATGATGAGTCTACCATCAACATGATTCATACAGTTACATTGTGATCAAATATACTTTCTGTCAGTGTCAATATCCCACGGTAGTGAAATATGCATAAGTATTAGGTCCCTGTATTCATGCTAAAAAGTGTGGGGATAACATAGTCTGGCATGGTCAGACCCTTTACCTAATTGCTACTCTGAGAAAGAGCCTGGAGGCAATCATGTACCTTGGCTGTTCTAGAGATATGTAGTATACCATAGAGTGTCGTGTGCAGGCACAGCAATCTCAATATTTTAATTGTTGAGGAATGTTGTTAGCTCAGTCATGTAAACTTGTGGTAGGATATGCCCTCTCACTTCACTGAGGCCCTCCTATCAGTAGTGCCACTGTTAGCTTATATATTCAAAGTCAATTCCATGTTCTCCAATCATCTAATTCCTTGTTCCTACTG
>WLWD01003476.1_pt1 | contig 44956 bp, 33 predicted proteins | sample 6712731 | NCBI WGS metagenome assembly WLWD01 (sample SAMN12718690, study PRJNA576275) | sponge metagenome | isolation source: marine sponge | host: Mycale hentscheli | place: New Zealand: South Island, Marlborough, Capsize Point | collected 2014-11-01 | reverse complement strand
CGGCTTTTTAGGCTTGACCCCAGTTTATTTTGAAACTACAGCATTAAGCAAGTCTTACTTTATACTTAATCTCCAAAGTGTGAGAAAATTCCTGCGAAAACGCTTGCTTTTCAAGAAACAAAAAGTTTATTCGATTGGTTACTATGACATTGAAGACCCTTTACCAGATTTAAATTCAAAACTTCGCCTTTTTTCCGGCTAAGTGCGGCTTGTTACTAGTTGTCAAGAGCCACCTGTAGAGTCAGTTCTAAGAGAGCTATCACTACTTCTGAAAAGTGTATGTAAGCACATAAAGTATTAATGCTAAGGAAGCTACTACTACTGGAGGGATGCCGAGGTAAGTACGCAATTCCATATTTGTTAGCAGCTTAATATGCAAAATAACTCTGGCCTTTCTTTTTTATAGCTAAGAGCTTTGTTGTCAACAGTGACTGGTAATTTCAAATGAAGGACTCAAATTTGGTACTACAAAAGTTACCACTGCTGAAGAAAATGAGGTAAGAAAGTAATTTTGTATTTGTGTGTCTTTTGTAGGTGGAGAGCTTGTTGTCAAGAATTCAAGGTAATTCAGATGGTCAAAGTAACTTCAATTTGATACTACAGAAGTTATCAATACTCAAGAATGATGTAAGTAGTAATTCCATATTTGTTGGCTAAAATTACAAATTATAACACTGGTTTATTTTTTATCTTAGCTGAGAGCTTGTTCAAGAGTTACTGGTTATTGATATTATCAGAATGGCAGATGTTTGATACTACAAAAGTTACCATTAATCAGGTAAGACAGTGATTTTGTATTTGTTTGCTGAAATCAAATGTCATAACTGCTATTATAGTGTTTGCATGAAGTAAGCTAAAACATAGTAACATTTTATGTTACCTAACTATCAGGCTCGCTCGCCATTTGTGCTCAAGCACACCACTAGTTTATTTATTTATTTGTATATATGTATGTACGTACGTAAGGCATTTTTGTACTTTGACCCTCGCATTTTTATTAGTTAAGTTGTCGACCCCGTCCCAAATTGCACTAAACAGAATCCTCTGGTTTAGCGATCAGTACCCGTATCACCCTAGAAATTGAATTGTTTACCGTTTTGAATTCTTTTGCGGGTGCAGTTAAAACTTGACAACTTAAGGGACTTCCATTTCTATTCGAGTTAGTGGCGGTGGTAAGTCAATGCGCTGTTTGTCATGGTTATAAGCCGTGCGCACAGTATTTACCTGAAAATACATTGTCCACTAGACTACTGCGAAGGTAAGTCTGTGTAGGTGCATGTCCAGCTGTGTCAAAGCATTTTGTGTTACAACCACTACTTAGCTAAAGAATATCACAAAAAAACTTTTAAATAACGTGTATTGTTTTGTTGTTGTTTTTTCCTTCAATTCAAGCAGTTGCAGAGAGTTGTTACTATGGCACTGAAATCCCTTTACCCTGTATGCTAAATTAAAAAACTGGACCTTATTTTCAGTAGCTTCAGTGTTAGAAGTCAATAAAAATAGTATAGTCTTTAGGCTCGCTCGCCATTTGTGCTCAAGCACACCACTAGTTTTATTATCATTTTATTTTAATATCATTTTGTAATTTATGACCTTTTGCCTTGCCAGGACTTTATTTTTATTGCCTATGTATAATTGTTTAACTTTCGCCATATAATAGTAACAATTAAAAAAATTGTATCATATCTTACCAGATATCATTCCAGGATACTCTTTTTTTTACATTTAATAGAAAAAATGTACAACTAATGGGCCAAAGCATGCCTTTTTTATTTGAAGTGCCCAACCAACGCACATAAACCCTATCAATTATTTATTAGCTTCACTGCTAGCCTGATGTAAATTATTATATTGTAATTTAGTAGATAAATTAGTATCACCGTCTTACCAGTACTAATTACAATCTGCTGTGAAAACTTTATGGTTAAGAGTTCACATGTGCAATCATATCTCTCTTTCTCTCTATTTTCTGCATCTCCCACTCTGACACATTATCTGGGTATGCCCAAGCCTCATCAATCAGAAAAATTTAAATTACCAAAAAATTGACAAGCATGCACTCATCAGACCTAGACTATTGTGCATAGGCAGGACTTGTGAACGAGTAATGTTGGTATCTATCTTACTGTAAAGAATGATGAAGTATACTTTTAGTTGGCTATATATTTGTGCTGTTTTGACCAACACTGTTAGTTCTCTTAGTCCTCTTCCAGCCACTGTGTATTCCAGTCCAGACTCTAGTGGTTCTACTTGTCCTTCACAAGACACCATCAATGAGGAACACAAGAGAGTTAGAGAGTCTATTCTAGGCTACTACAATAGGCCATGTTCTGGCCTACCTGGATATGTCAGACACTAACCAACAGTGTCCCTCCAATTGGACACTCACTACATCTCCTGTGAGAGGGTGTGGACGATCTTCTAATAGATACCGCACATGTGACTCTGTGATCTACCAAGTCAATGGATATACCTACTCCTCAGTGTGTGGTAGAATTAATGCATATCAGAGAGGATGGTCCTATGGATTTCTTCAGTCATTATTGTCTGGCTACACTCTAGACCAGCCCTATATATCAGGAGTATCAGTGACACATGGACCAGCTGGTAACAGAACACACATATGGAGTTTTGTGGGAGCTGAGGGTGAATCATCCTCAATAAGTCCATCCTATAACTGTCCCTGTACTAATACTAATGTCACTTGGCCATATCAAGTCCCCACGTTCATCAACAATGATTATTTCTGTGACACTGCAAATGTTAGACCTTATGATGACTTAACTCCATTATACACAGAAGACCCACTCTGAGATGGTGAGGGGGTGTGGTCCTACTAGCACGTGCTGTTCTTTCAACTCTCCTCCCTGGTTCTGCAAGTCTCTCCCTCAACCTACCAGTGATGACCTGGAGATAAGACTGTGTTTCTATCGTCATTACCAATATGAAGCATTACCAATATGAAGATAAAATAATATCACAGTTAGACATTTATGTAAAATGAATGTCTAATTGTTAATTTACACAGTGAAGTGTGTTCCCCACATAGATGCTTGTATTGAGACTTAGCACTTACAAACATTTATTTTTTTGATCCTATTTTAATATTGATTTATAGTTTATAAACATATTATACTTGTTTGTATTACACAATTCTCACATATACAAATGAATTAGTAATAAGCAATGCATATGGAGTAAACATTAATTTTGATTTGTTTGACTTGCCTATTTACGAAAAATTTTCAAAATTAGAGTTTGGTTTTACGAATAATAAATATTAGGCTAATGGTCTCCAGGAATAATAAGGTGATGAAAATATCAGACCAAGGCTAACTCAAGCTCCAAGCATGTCTAAAATAAACTCCATGAGCTCGAAAAGTGCTAATAAAATTGTCTCAAGAAGTGCTTTCAAAAAGAATATAATATTATAATACAAAATATTACTAATATTCTTTCTTAGCCAGTTTAAATTCTTATTATGATGCAGTTTAAAAAAAAGAAAAAGAGCTGTCATTTTAGAAGCCATGACGAGTTTCTAATACCGTAAAGGCATGGGAGCTTCAACAGTTTACACTGGAACTCAATTCTTTATTAGTTCTCACCCACGCTTTTTACTTACTTATATTTATCACAAATAAATAAGATGCCATCCTACCTCCTACCCACCAATCTCTACCAGTCCCCTCCTACAACACTGCCATACAAGTCTGGTCCCAAGGTCATGACAATAATAGCCTCGTTGGAGCAAGTGCTGACAAGGAAAGGAATTGGGACAATATTAAGGCAATCAAGGTGGCTGAGTCCCTGTTGAATGAAGCCTCGGATGATATAGAGTATGATGTGGATTACAGAGTCACATGTATACCAAGTAGTCAATGGACACAACTACTCTTCTGTGAGTGATAGAATCAATGCATATCAGAGAGGAATTGGAAGTGCATTTTACACTCAAAATGATAACATAGAATCAAACTACGTATCAGGACTGTCCCTCACTCATGGAGTGCCAGGATCACGGCAACACATCTGGACATTTGCAGCTGCTCTTAGTTATGACTGTGCAAACGATACTACAAATAGCAGACTTCAGTGTCCTTGTACTCACTCGAATGTAGACTGGCCTTATCAACTTCCCTCCTTTATATATAGGCAATGACTATTTCTGTGAATCTGGGAGACATTCCAGAGATAATTTGTGCCATGATGGATGGATCAATAAACTATTACCAAGAAGATCCATTATGGGATGGACAGGGATGTTCCACTAGTAGCACTTGCTGCGGACTCAACTCTCCTCCATGGTTCTGTAAGAGTTTGCCTGAGACTACCAGTGATGATTTGGAGATAAGACAATGTCATTGTAGTCAAGCTACTCATGAAGACTCTCTCATATCTTTGATAGAAATTTATGTAAAATAATTTTTTTTCTTCCTTTGGTACAATCTGCACATTTTTTTACACTCCTCATTAATATTGTCCAATGAAGAAAGGAGATTGAGTTGGGAAAAGAATAACCTAAACAATAATGATTCACAGCTTTCACGGAATTAAATAAGAGATACTATTGTATTTTAATTGTACATCTTTTTAAATGTATTGATTGCTTATTGTATTTTGTGATGGGAAGAAATATTTTCGGTGAATATTAGTATGCTTATTTACTTGTTTTCATATCAGAAGTTTGACTCTGTATTTGAATTTTGATCACAAATATTGTCAGGTACGCTTGGTACGATGGGTTTGGTACGATGGGTTTGCAATTGCCCCTCCTCCCGAGACTTAGGACTTATAAAGAAAGAAGGGTGTGGTGGTTATTCTTGCCCGTACGTATCTTTTACCTGAATAGCAGTTATAGCTAGAAGCAAAAATCTTAATGGATAGTAAGAAAAAAAGAACTGAAGAATCAAAACTTTTGGAAGAGCGGCAAAGAAAGGAGAAGAGGAAGAAGCTTGAAGATATATTGGGAAATTTGCAAGAATTTCAATACCAATTTGATATTGAGAATTTTCAGCAGCTAGTAGTATTAAACTGGAGCACCAATCCAATATATACTAGTAAGCCAGGATACAGGCTTGCAGTGAACATTGACCGTTCAATATGCTTCCAAACGGGTGAAAGGGGACTCAAAATAGAATTTCATATCATTGAGGGAGAGTTTGACAGTGTTTTACAGTGGCCACTGCATGTTAAGATTGCTTATGAACTACTCAACTCCCAGAATGATGTCCTGTATGAGAGAGAGTGGACGGGTTGGTTTATGAGGGTCGGAGACATCAGGCCTGAGCTTGTGAGGCCATTCAGCATGGATGATGTAATGGACATGTCTGATTTTCTTCCTCTAATGACTGATGGCACATTGCGTTTTAAAATAAAAACCATTAAGTTGTTGTAAAAACACCTTTCTGTTACTACAGCTCATGTGCAGACTCTGGTAGCTGAGCAATATGTATATGTTTAACTGAATTGTAAACGCAGCACCAAATGCACATGAATTAATACCAATTTTATTAATGGTTTTGCCTATAATTGTTTAGTATCTTGTAGCACTTATGTGATGGGGATACAAAGTTGGCTGTTTCAATTGTTCCCTGTGTATACAACCACTCCACTGTTAATCTGTTTTTGTGACATGGTAGATCTTGGGTAATTCTTCACTCGTCTAAGTGAGGTGACTGATCCATTAAATTCCATGGTTGCAGGTATTTGTTGTAAGCTTTTCAACTACTTCATGCTGTGCCATTGGGACATCTAAATTTAATGACCACTGAAGCTTTTGCTACTCAGGTACCCTTTTGCATGTCTATTGAAGCCTGGTGCTCTATACTATATACTCATCTCAGGGGGGGCAGGCCAGGCCATGGCCCAGCCAATATTTTGAATCTCTTTTATATACAGATTTGCATACACCATGAAGTTTGGGTGTTGACTTTGTCCAATGACACTATGAGATTTAAAAAAAAATGCACATTAGTCTTCTTCTAATCTAAGAGCATGAGCATAAGAACTTTCATAAGCTAGTAATGTCACCTGTAAGGCTACAAGTCATCAAACTCTATCCAAACTGACCAGTATTTCCTTCTTGTCCCACAAAAAGTTTAGTAATCAAGTTTGTTCTGTTAATGCCAGCTACTAAAAGAAGTGTATCTGCTCTTTCAAGGATTAAAACGTACCTCCATAGAGTTATAAACCAGCTGTATGATGGTTTTATATATACATGAGCACCTAACAGACTCAGTTACCCAGATAAAGGTCCTAAATGAGGTATCACCAATGATGACAGATGCAAAATAATAAATTTTTAATACTACATGGCCTGGCCAAACCCACTCCTGCATTTTGTCAGCCTTGATAATCTAGGCTGATGAGTCACTCAGCGTATAGTAACAATCTCTCGTAGCGAGGCCCTTTACCTACCGCGTAGATGTTGGTAAAGGGTTTCGGTTTCATAGCGAGAAACTATGAATCACCTTAGCCTCGCGTAGAGAGACTTTTTACCTACAAGCGGTATGGGCTTCGTAAGAACTCATGGACCGTATATGATGTCCGGGTTTAGGGAGGTGGTCTGAATACTCAAGATTTCTTTTGTTAAGTAGAGTGTAAAAATGAGACACCCTTTACCCTGAAGGTCACCATAGCTTTTAGATTTTGTAAATTCATTACCCTTTACCAAGTATGAATTCTCTGCACAAATGAGTAAAGGAGACATTGCATGCATTGGCTGTGAAGATTCATTTACAGTACGTGATGATGTAAGTTGCTCAGCACTCAACTTCAAAAAATAGCTAAACAAGATAGTTGCTTCTGAGCTTCATTTTGCTGTTCATTCTGTTGTATTTTTCATAATACTGCTAGCTAAATAGCTATTTAATTATTGTTTACATATTTTTTGTATTTGTTTTGTTTGTTCTTATGTAGAGGTATTTAAACATAGCTATTACAGATCAGTGTGTGGTGTTTACTAACTATATTATTTCTTCAGTTTCCACAGGAACTCACATCTCTAGTGAAAGAACCAAATATTGAATGCAAATTTAATACAGTATTAGTGGCTATAACTAGGTTATTACCATTCATTACTTCCCTCTAGTCAGTATGTCTTCATGGCTGGCCACAGAGAGGAAGTGAAATACAATTTAATGCACACCTAAAGGCAGCTGCTATTCTAGACCCTGCTTAATGTGAATAGATTTTTTAAAGCTTTTATGTTCTGTAGCTACACAAGGAATCGGCAACTATCCATTGTTTATTGTTTCTCTAATTGGGTTGTGTACACATGTTCCGTGCCAATTCCAATGATTAGTCGTTCATATAATTGTGTGCTAAATAGTTTGCACCATATTAGCCTTTGGCAGTCTGTGCGGCAATTAACATGCAACACATTGTTGTTAAGTTAAAATTGGAAACAAAAGGTTGATTGCTAAATATACTTAGAGCAGGTAGATATGTGAAAATGAGTGGCTATGCGTTTATTGAATATAACAATTTACATCCTCCTAAAACTTTTTGAATTTAGCATCTTTTTTTAAATTTACTTCAGAGGAAATTAATAGATAATAGATATCAGAGTATGTGATATTGAATAAGTATGTGTGATTTATCATCTCCTGGTTTGTTGTTGTGTAGAAGTTTGAATTCAATTAGTGCAGATTATACATATTCTGAAGGAACATATTTGGACATGCTACAAAACTGCAACGTAAATGTTGTCAAGCTTGGATAAGCTTAGCTGATGGCTTGGAAAATTCTCCACACCAGCTGGCCAGCTGTGTTGTGGGTAATGAATAAAATGACAGCAACACACTGTAGAGGCTGACTTCAGGTGCACGGTTGCTGGATCCAAAATGTCACAACTTATGCTCACTTTAGTGGCTTACTCGATAAAGTGACAGTGTGCATGTATTTGTTAAAATTGTCACACTACCTTTCTGTTCCTTTTGTTTTATATGTTGTAGCTGTGTCTCAAAAGTGTCTTTTAAAGTGCATGTGTGTGTAATGTATTACAGTGCTGTTGTCATTATGGTTCCAGGAACATAACTGGCAGGGATTATGTATTCAGTGATAATTAAAAAAAATAAAAATATTAATATTAATAAAATGTTGCTGCTTATTATTTTATTACTATTTTATTATTATTATTATTACTATTACTACTACTACTACTACTACTACTACTACTAGCACATTTTCTCAGTTCTAATAGCCAATACTATGTTAATTAAAACTTAACCTGACATTTCGACTTGCTTCTTTCTGGAGTTAAGCTTTAGATGATATTGGCTGTTAGAACTGAAAAAAATTGTTGTTAATAACTGTTCCAGTCGAGAAATACTGAATTATTATTATTACTATTACCACGACGACTACTACTACTACTACTACTTGTTTATTTTTTATTTATTTTATTATAATTATTGTTCTGGTATTATTATGGTATAAGCCACATAATATGTGTGTATGCACCCTGACTGTATGTTACATGATGGGTAATGTGGCCACATGGTTTAGAAATGGGAGTGAGTGTGGAAGGGAAGAGGGTTGGACTGGTGGGATTATCATAGCCTCTGCTGTGGCATGTGTGTGTGGAATCAGGTGATGATCCTGTTGAACAGTTGAATCAACCTCAAGCCTGGCCAAAGATGGTCACTTTGGCAACCACAGCTTGACCTACACCAACCTCAGAGTCACACAAGTAAAGGTGTTAGTTCAGGTAGTTAAAAAATAATAGTTGTGGGTGAAAGAAAAAAAAACACCGGGAGATGGTGGAGAGGTATTGGGGGAGGGGAGGGGAGGGGAGGAAGCAAGGATGCTGGATGAGTGCAATCCAGTCCAAACTACTGATCATGACATTCGGTTGAAGGTAGGTAGTGGATGACAAATATTTAATCTAACCGTCTTGCCCGTTTTATCTCTTTGATCGTCAAAACTTCAAACACCACCGGAATAATCGTTTGATGAATCCAATTAAGAACATCTTCCAGTGTGTGTCGCATGTCAGACATGATCTAATTTTGGTGACACTGTTTAACTTTTCATGAGCCGCTAACTCCAGCTGCTCTCAGACACGAAATATACCCTTAGATTTTTTTGAGCCACAATTCAATGAGATTTATTGTATGTTTGCTAAACATTAATCTTTGAAAAAAAAATTTCAAGCAAAGAATACCTGTAATTAGAATCATAAAAGAATCTGAAGCATCCATGTTGATGCAAAGTTTCTGTCAAAACTGTGTATTTTGGAATGAAATTCAATCGTTTAGGAATGTTTCTCGGAGAATACAGAAATACATTCCCGTGTTTTTAATTACTAGACACTTGTAACAAATATTTACAATTGTTCTTCATAAATGTACGTTACTTAATAGCTTTTTGTCTATAGTGTTATTCACTGATAGTATGAACTTGGGCTAGTGTAAAACTTCAATGAAATTATCTATATGAATGAAAGGTCATTGGTTAGTTAAGGGGAAACGAAACATGAGTTTTCAGTTAAATAAATATAATTTTAAAACAAACAACTGAAGTCCTTGCCAGTAAACGTTCAATTGGCACTGTTGCATTACTCTGTGCCAACCCATACCAAATGACAACTATTATGATCACCATGGAGCTCCTCTTGTGTCACTGATATTTGCTGTTGTTATTGAGGGAGTTAAATGAAGAATAGAAATCCTACATACACACCTTCAGTGAGTGCCAATGTGGGATTAGTGCTCTCAAAGCTGTTTAATTCAGTTTAGCCAGCGCATCCCCGATAGGGTGTACCTTGTGAGGTAGTCTGAGACAAGCTCTTGGCCCCAATTCAAGAAACACCACTAATGGCTGTTGGTGTTCAGGGTTTTATATTTTGTTTCAGGAGTAAGTTCGACCAAGTCCACCATCTCTATACATGGCTACAAAGTTTCAAGGCAAAAATAATATTTCTCTTTACATCAGTAGGAATATTTGGCATTAGAGCTATAATTATGATTCAGCGTAATGGTATACTGCATATAGCATGCAAATGTAGGGGGCGGGGGGGAGCTGAGAATTATAAGGGGAAGCTGGGAATGTTGGGAGAGGAACTTCCCCTCCTCCCTCTCCCTTACACACACACACACACACACACACACACACACACACACACACACACGTACCTTGGTGCTGACCACATAATGGTATCCAGTCTCTAAGATTGAAATATTTCAATGGACCAACCCATGGATTAGAAATACAGGCCCGGACTCATGTGTATGCAGAAAAATCATATCTATTGCATGTGAAAATATATGCTGCAGCGTGCTTAAATCCATGCACACATAGTTAAATTAATATTTAATTTTTGATTGTTTTTTTATTATTATAATAGTTTCCTATTTTCAAACATTATTTTTGGGAAGTTGAGTGTGCTGACATGCTCTGCAAGGTTGCCTGTGTTCTCTTGATGTATACATGAACTTTTATTAGTGTTAGCAAAAAAAAAAAAGGTCCTAAGTTCTCTTCAAACACTGTGAAGGTTTCCATATACATTGTCCTTTATCTCACAAGCAAAAGAAGTGTCATGTATTTTCCCATGGAAAAACAGAGCTTCTAGTGTTTGGATGTGTCAGCTTGTTGCTAGGGACATGTGTGAGGTCAATAGAGTTACTATAATAGCTAGAGTAGGTGAGCCTCAAAAGATGCAATTTTTTTAACTCAAAGACCATATTTTAGATCTCATGGGTAAAAAATTACTTTGTTTTTGTATGTCCAAAAGGTCTATAGTTTACTATTGCATATCTGTTGAAGTGAACTCAATAAAAATATCACTTAGCATGCAGCTTATTAAAGCATTTATATTCTTGACTGAACAGAGCAGGGAAGGGTCAGATATATAGATAGAGTACTCTGAAGACGCCCAGTTTCATTGGCATGTTTTGTTAATTACTTGTACCTGAGCCGGCAAGTCTCGACTTTACTTCGTTACACGTCGTCAGGCTGCATAAACTGGCATCGTGTAGCGCTTGGCTGCATTCTTGGCATGCCTGTGCAATCATCTCTACCGTCATGCACCAATGAACTTTGTGGAACATATTATGTATATATAACAAAACGTAACCTAAATATCACTCCCTGTCCATTAACCGCACATATTTGAATGTCCCTTTGCTTAGGTGCAAGTTCCGTTTATGGTGTCCTTAATAATCCATACATTCCTCATATGTGCATGTTTTGTGGGGAGGGTAAGGATCACCCCCAAACAGAAGCCTGTACAAGGGGCCCTGTCATATCTAGGTGTGGATGCTTGTTATGGGGTTGTATGGCTTGACGTTATGGAATAGTTAGCATTGTGGTCGGCCAGTAGTGTCTCCAAGAGCTTTCAGCAGGTGCCAGATTGTACACATGTGCACAAATACACACACAAACATCACAACAAATACGAGTAACGAAAATCAGTATTGAATTGGTAAATACACACTCACATGAAGTGGAGTTTCATATTTACGTCCACTTATTAGAGTATTTGAAGTTGTGGGCAGGCAGACTGAAGCTGAATCACTCGTGACTGGCCAGTCTGTCACCTATTCACACTTCTTGCCTGCCTCAACTTTACGCCTTTTAAGTAAAAACCAATACATGTATTGCTCGCATCCCTAAACCGGCTAATCTGCACCTCTCTATTACATTGTCAGTTTGAACAATAAATATTGTTTATTGCAAGTTTACATGGTTAAAATTGCACTTGTATCTGTGGACTTGTGGTACACAAAACATGAATAGTGCTCCGAGTGGGTGAAATGAGATTGGACAAATGATAGTCATTATGAAAAAGAAAGACAAGGAAGTAAAAAAAAAAGTATGGTGTTGGTATTAGTTGATGGACTAAAAAAAAAAAAGGAAAAAAAAGAAGACTGCGTGTCATGTACAAAATAGTGTTATCCTGGTCATCCTTGTTTGATTGTAAAAGTCATTTTATTGATTGTAACTGAACATTCCAATCTGGACTACCGTCCAATGAGCTTTGGAAGAGAAGTTCTTAGCGAGTGATCACCGTTCAGCTTCGTGGATGATGGATGATCACCTTTGGCATTAATGGCTGTGGTGGAGGAAGCGTTGGCTCCTCCTGTAACAGGCCCTGAAGCTTTAGTAGGTTTCCGAGAGCTTGTGGATGAAGAGGGGACTTTGACCGAGACTCCGGAGAGGACGGGTCTGTTCATAGGACCACTCCCTCCGTGGGCTCCCTGGCTGAGGCTGTTACTGGATGCTGGGTTGTCAGTAGGGGCTCTCGGAAGCCTCCTGCGGAGCCACCCATGCCGCAATGCCTGGGGCGGAGTCATTCTCTGAGCTGGATCCCACTCCAAGCAACGCTGAAGGAAGTCCAAGAACAGAGGATCGTCGCATCCTCTCAGTGCTCGACTCAGCTCCTTGCTCTCAGGGGGGCCTCGAAATTTTCCTCGTCTTGACCTCCCGCCGTTGTACGAGGTCGTCCCATCGGGGTTCTGGGTCAGGGAGCAGTAACGAGGGTGGCCCTTTGAGCTGAAGAACATACGATGACGCTTGCAGCTTTCCAGCATTTTAGTGGGAGGCATTCCCAATACTTCCATCATTGTGGCAAGCTGGTCACCTTCATCCTCTCCAGGGAAAAGTGGGTAACCTGTTAAAAGTTCTGCCAAAATGCAACCGAAACTCCAAATATCAATGGGCATTCCATATTTCCCTCCCAAGATGACTTCCGGCGCACGGTAAAAACGGCTCTGGATGTAAGTGTAAACGCGCTGGTGCTCGTAGCAGCTGGAACCAAAGTCGATGACCTTGATGCCGCTCCTGCCTGGCTGTTTCAACAGGATGTTTTCTGGCTTGAGGTCGCAGTGGATGATCCTGTTTCGATACAGCATATCCAGACACAGCAGGATGGAGTGGGCAAACTTTCGAACCAGTGCCAGGCTAAACCCTTGGAACTTGTTCTTCTTGATCAGCTCATACAGATTCATGCTGAGAAGCTCAAACGTAATACAGACGTGGTTCCGGAACAGAAAATGCTCCGTGAGATGAACGATGTTACAATTGTTGTCCTTATCCTGCTTTTTGAGATGCTCCAAGATACGTATCTCCTCCACTGCTTGTTTGTGGAAGCGTTTCTCGTTGCGCACCATCTTCAAGGCCACATGCTGCTGGGTTTTGTGGTCGTAAGCCTTCAGGACTTGACCAAAACTCCCTTTGCCGAGAACTTTGAGTATCTCGTACCTGTATGCCACGTGGTCGTGCGACACCATTTGATAAGATCCAGAATCGTCATCGTATCCAGAGTTATTAGGCCCGCCAGGCACCCCTTGCCTCTTCTTTGCATACTGTCCGACAAAATACACGTTTTGAAAAGTTAGCATTTCTTGATGTTCGTAAGAACTCAGCTTGCTACCATATAGTTTCAGAGCCTGTTCTGGAGTAAGGTGCTTGGGCTTATGAGACGACGATGAGCTCACACGGCCGTTCTCACCCACTGCAGGCAGACCGGTCATTGACGAATTCGCACCCGAAACAGAAGATTGAGGTTGTGAGTTTGCAAATGGCCTGTTAGAGATTGGAGGTAGTGACTCGGTCTGTCCTGTATGGCGATTGGGGATGTGCTTGGAGGTGTGATGGGCGTCGGTGTGGTAAGCAGGGTCGTTCTCGAACATCTGCTGTACCTGGACGCCGGAAAGCTGGGGAAGACCGCCAGAAGATTTATTGGAGTCGCTGCTACCATACTGGATGTGGGATTGACTGTGGGCGGGCTTCAAGGGAGGGAGAAGAGAACCTTTGGAACCTGACACAGCGTGGGTTCTTCCATTGGTGACGGCAGAAGCTCCGCTACTGGTGTATGCTATTGGGGCACCTCTGGGTTGACCTCCAGAAAATGCCCCACTCCCTTGGTAGGAATTGCTTCGAGTGAGGGGCTGTTGACCACTGTACATAGCAAGCATTATACTAAACTGAGACTTGCTGTGAGCCTTTTTTCTTCTTCCAAATTATACTATGGTTGTAACACACTTTAAAGCTTTGTAGGGGCAAAGGATGAAAGAATGAAACCGGGAAAACCGAATATTATTTTCAATTCTTGAAATTATCAAAACAAACAGTAGCTAGGAGTTTACACACCACCTCAGAACTGTTTTTGCTTTCTTTTTGTATGCTGCACCTCACGTACGACTGGAAGACACTATAAGCGAGTAGAACAGCGGCCAACTGAATGAGTAAAGTGTCTTAGAATTCCCGCGGAGAATGAACAAAACCTGCTAGACCTTCACACAATAGTACTTGACAAAACTCTCTAAAGTATTTGTATACAAACGATAGCTGCGAGTAAACAATGGCGAGGGACTTCAAGTTCTTCTACGATCTCCCATCACAGGTTGCTGCAGTCAGTCACTTTCAGAACACTCCCTACGAGAACTACTGCCACCCGTATACTTATACCACTGGGTTTTCTTTCCAGTTTTACTGCTCAATTTCCGATTACAATCGACAATAATAAACGAACTTGCGGTGAGTCGGTTGCTAAGTGCCGCTAAAAAACACGTATAAATACCATAGCAACATTCCGGGTGTACTCGTAAGCACGCCCCCATTCTTGCGGTCTAATTAAACGAAACGAGCATATTTTGAGACAATTTTGATCCTTCCTGATGGCAAGCAAAAACCATAAGTGATCAGATCATACAGGACAGTAATGAAACAGCAGTAATAATGAAACAGCAAAGGCCTTAAGTACAGAAATGAACAACAGTGTAGAAGGGGGAGAAAAAAATGAACAAAAGGAATCAATCTGTGTAAACTGCTAGTCATGTCCATTAGGTGAAGGCCAATATGTTTATCTAATGATCCTCAGCATTGGGATCTCTGGTTTGCCTCAGTCCATCTATGTACTCTTGCTGTGATGCAGCCAGGACTGCTGCTAAGATTCTATCATCTTCCCACTCAGACAAACCTAAAACAAACACAACCAAAGAGACAAATGATAAATGAAGAATAGGGAAAACATTAAAAAAAAAAAAGAAAAAAAGAAAAAGAAAAAGAAAAAAGGACTCTTCTTCTTACTCAGAGGCCATTTAAACTACCTCCACAACTGAGGCAATTAGAAGCCGACCAACAGCCCCAAGTGGTCGATACTCTGAGGTTCAATTTAAGTCTTAGTCAACCTCGTAATTTCATTAGAGGATCTTTATATGTAATGACATTCAGATCAGACGCACGATAGAAATTAGAGGTTTCGCTGTTGACATATGGACTGGCAAAACATATGGCAAAAAAAAAAAAAAAATAATAATAATAATAAATTAAAATGAAGGAAAAGAAAAAGGAAAAAAAATCCAATTAATTTTTATTATTTATCCCTCAATTACACACTACTAATCACAATTCCAAAAAAAAAAAAAAAAAAAAAAAAGTTTGAAAAGTTATGCAGCATAAAGCCACCCGGCCAGGAATGTACCAAACAAAGCTTCAATACCACTACCTTATGAGGGCAACAGGACAAATAGCAACCTGGCCAAGACCCCAGGTCACGACACATAACTTGGCACTAGCCGCAAGTCCAAACCTCTAGCTCTCTGATCCACGCCCTTCCCCCTGTCCATTAATGACAGACCATACACAGAGCCAAAGTAACAATCGGGTATTAGCTGTGACTGCCAAACAAGGAAGGTGCGAGTGGGTACACTGGCGCGTGCTACTGAACTGTTAGGGAAAAATAATAGTGACTTATCGATGATGGTAATAACAAGAACCAGCAAAATTTAATTAAAATGGCTCGAATATCTTTCTTTTCACTTCATTAGTAGTCTTAAACTGTAGGGGTAAAATATTCAGAAAATCTAATTTACTGATCATTTGAATGTATTTTTTTTATGACTATTCAATTGGAGCTGTCTTATATTTAAAATAAGTGATGGTTTCGCACTTAAAATTATTCAAATATTTGAATTTCTTAAAATAATGTCAGCAGTCAGACAGACACCTGGTTCCTAAGAAATTCCAACCAGCTTTTCAATTTATTGCTGGAATCTTCAGTTCCTCCCACACACTCGCCTCTTTCTTTGTCTAGCTCCAACATAAAGTAGTTAACAAAACTTGATCACCACCCATGTAATTGCTAACGTCCACTTTTCAAAACAGGGTATGTTTTAGCACCTAATGTTTCACCATATTCACACCTACCAAGGTGCACACACACACACACACACACATACACTACTGCTTGTCCCAAACAATGCATTACTTTCTAATACACTTATGTACACTATACTGCCAGGATAAATTAGCTACAAGTTTGTTTCTTCTAAATAAGCTGCGAGAGACACAGCAACGGGTACACTTAATTGGTAATGACATGTGAATGAACTAGAGATGTAATGTGTTGATATGACGGAAATAATAACTGGCAGGTAGACACATTTTATTCTAAGGGATTCTTCCTCAACTGTTTGGTAAGTCTGTAATACTGTACAAATATGCTATTAGTGCATCACAGTCTACCAGAACATTATAATTACAGACCTGCAGAAAAGAAAGCACTGTCTGTTATCTGGTCATCTGAACTTGTTGACCACCAGTGGTTACTCAAACTGGTTGATGGATGATATCACACACACACACACACACACAGACACACACACACAAATACACACACACACACACACGCACACACACAATACACATACACACTGCTCGTTTCCTAGATACTTCCCTAATTTAAAAAGAAGATATTTCCCTCATTTAAAGACATAATAATATATTTCCCTGATTGATCAAGACACACAAACACACACATATCTGGCTATATAAAACATGCTAGACATAAGCGCTGGTTTTGGTGGATTACCACATTTACTTGTCACATGTTCATCTACTTGTGTATATCAAGCAACTACTGACAGTCTCTTATAAAACCAATTCCACCACGCTAAGCTAATTTTAATGAAGACAGCTGGCTGTTGCAAGTAGGAACAGAGAAAGAAGTCACAAGTTGTCGATATGTCAAAAACTGCTGTTTCATGTGAAAAGACACTGTGTTGGCCGCTGTCTCCCTTGATCTCAATAGCTGAAGCTGGGCAGAAAGAAAGCAGAAGAATTATATTTGAGTATACAAGTATAGCTGTAAGTCGTCCTGTGCAAGTACATAGCTGGAGCTGGAACTCGCGTACTGTACATAGAAACCACGCATTGCCAACCTGACAGCACAGCATATTACAAATATGTAGTACTAAAATAAACTCATGAAATACATAGTTATAACGTAACACATCGTGGCAAAAGATTATGTGAGTGAAGTGAGAGATCTTTGTATGTTTCAAACACATTTCCTTATCAAATAGCTTAATCACATTTATAAGAAAGGAGAAAGATCAGACCAGTAAAAAATTCCACTGACATAAAATTTCTGTTCAAAATACCCGAAGTCGTACACAAGAATATTGGGGGAAATTTCCTATTGCATTTTTTTCTTGAGAGAAAATACAAGCAAACCACCAAAAAGATGACAGGCAGACTACTGACGCCAATTCTCACACACATACGTACATAGGTACATACACAAACAACCTAAGCAAGCGAGCCAAGTAATCCATTTAAAATAATTTCAAACCGATCCAAACTTGAAAAAAAATTTTTTTATTGCTCACGTTCATTATTTTAATGAATTCCTAAGCCCCTTTGAATCGTTGGCATGCACTTTCGTACACAAGCGAACAGGAAGAAAGGCCTGCATAATCTAAACTTGGAATGACACTAGAGTGCTGGAGCTACATACCTAGAAAAGTGTACAGCTTATCTAACATGCTTGAATCGGAGCCAAATGAACTGGCACCACGGCTGATGCTTAGGAGAAGATGACTGCGTGGAAAGGCCGCTGTTAAAGGAGGAGGGGAATTTATACCCAGACTACATATCTCAGACGATCTGACAACACACGAACACACGTGCAAATCACGGCATAATGAAGCATGAAAACTGATAATGTGACAAAACGGGCGAGAAAAGCTAACACAAAGTGGAAAAGTAATTTTAGTTGGCAATGACTCAGTCTAATCTAGCGTAGCAGAGTTGAACAGTTTGTCCTGCTATCAAGAACATCCTAATTGTTGTTCATTTCTTCATGTAAAACCACTAAGCAGTGGAATTCAAAGCAAATTCTTCATAGAGTGTATTCCATCCGTTAAAGATATCTTCCATCCACCACAGACGTCAAAGTATGCATGTTAAAATCACATTCCAATACCGTACAGCTCTGGTGGAATATCTGTGCTAAGTCCTTCATAGGTCAGAACATTTCTGAGATGATTCCAACGGAAATGCAATCTGATAGTTTCTGCTAAATACAGACAGGTGTGGCATTCCAGAAAGACTGTCATAGCTCCGTGCACATTCTAGCTACCTAGGGCATGGGTACGTCCAATCTAGACAGCAGGATGTGCAGCAGATTACTGTCATGATAATAGCTGATGAAATGTGATTGCCATGTGATATCACCTCATGCAGACAGCAAAGCACCAAAACAAACAAACAGTAACCCAAAATAATAAAGAAGCACACAAGCATACAAGCATTAGTTAGTAAACTTGACTGGTCTGTATATATTTGTATACCTGTGTGTGTGTGTGTGTGTGTGTGTGTGTGTGTGTGTGTGTGCGTGTGTGTGCCCAAATGAATCCAGTTTATAACTGCCCTGATCAATACCAAAAGTGGGTCTGTGGAAACACACTTGGATTATGTGCACCATAAGTTGTCACCCGCTGTGTCTTTCTAGCCACAATTGTTGATTAATCCTCCTTTTATTTTTCCCTAGAGATAAATTAAAGCTGCTAAGAGTTCTCACTTAGTACAATATGTGATTACTACAAGAAACAATACTTTGTAACACTTCACTCATTAGCACTTATTAGCTCCATCACGCAATAGATTCTATCCAGCTAGGTTTCAATGTGTTCAAGTGCCCAAGCCAGCCCTAGTTTCTAAGTTTCAGTCTGTCTCTGTACCACAGTGCCACAGTTAGTCCTAGTATAGGGTTCCAAATGTCTCTGTACCACAGTGCCACAGTTAGTCCTAGTATAGGGTTCCAAATGTCTCTGTACCACAGTGCCACAGTTAGTCCTAGTATAGGGTTCCAAATGTCTCTGTACCACAGTCCAGTTAGTATAGGGTTCCAAATGTCTCTGTACCACAGTGCCACAGTTAGTCCTAGTATAGGGTTCCAAATGTCTCTGTACCACAGTGCCACAGTTAGTCCTAGTATAGGGTTCCAAATGTCTCTGTACCACAGTGCCACAGTTAGTTCTTGTATAGGGTTCCAAATGTCTCTGTACCACAGTACCACAGTACCACAGTTAGTCCTAGTATAGGGTTCCAAATGTCTCTGTACCACAGTGCCACAGTTAGTCCTAGTATAGGGTTCCAAATGTCTCTGTACCACAGTGCCACAGTTAGTCCTAGTATAGGGTTCCAAATGTCTCTGTACCACAGTGCCACAGTTAGTCCTAGTATAGGGTTCCAAATGTCTCTGTACCACAGTGCCACAGTTAGTCCTAGTATAGGGTTCCAAATGTCTCTGTACCACAGTGCCACAGTTAGTTCTTGTATAGGGTTCCATATGTCTCTGTACCACAATTATAAAGACAGTCCTGACTAATAGTTTAGGTCTAACCAGAATTCTAAGTCTTGGCATGTCCCTGTAACAGTGCCCCCATCTTCCTTAGTTTCTGGGTATCGATATGTCCCCATACAGCAGCAGGTCATTGCTCAGTCAGAGGAGTGACCCTAAACAATGAAGACCAGTTGTAGTGGAACTAGTGTAGTCGTGGGCAGAGCCATGACTTAGCTGTAGCCAGTAATGACAGATGGAATTCCAGAGTGGCCTTGTGCACACCATGAGCCCCCAACTCACCCTCACTAACTGACATTGGTCCATCACGTTGCTATAACTTCTGTTGTTGTATTGTTACATGTGTGCATAACACACGTCTGTGGATGTACTAACATGTTCATAGTGGGATAACATGGATACAGGCAATCTGCTCAACTTGTCTATTGTTAGTACTCTTGGACTGCACGATTTAACACCTACTCACATACATACAAACAACACTTATGCTGCTTATGTAGTTTGAAATACAGAACCAGAAATTAAAAAAAAAAAAATCGACACCACCAAAAAAAAAAAAAAAAAAAAAAAAAAAAAAAGTTTTAAGTGTATTCCAAAGCAAACACTGTATCATCTGCTACTATGTATGCATTATGACCTCAAAGTTTTCTGCCGGAATCACAGGATACTCCTACTTGTTGTTCTTTAGGCCATTAAGGCGGTGACATTTGTTTTGTATTGGTTGCACTTAGCCCAAGCCCTTATGAGTAACCCTAGCAATGCTCTTGAAAGGAAGGAGAATGTCAAGCACTGCCTCAAGGTGGTACTCGACTAGACCGAACAATTTCAAGTCGCTTCACTAATGAGAAGTTTGAATTTCCGAGAAGACCTTGCTAAGCAAAACACGGCGACCAAATAAACGAGCTTCTTGGGAATGAGCCAAGCAGGACTTCTAACATGCCCATCATAACAAAATGATGACAATAACAAAAATTGCCATGTCAATTTCAATTTACAATAATATCTATCACCAGAAAATGGACTGAAGCCAAGGGATGAAAAAATAAAATAAAATAAAATAATAATGTGAAATGATTCCTAGGGTAGGAAAAAACAAAAACAAAAATCAACCAATGGCATTTAAGGCTATTTTAGTTCTTGGCAAAAAAATAATAATAATAATAAAACAAACAAAAAGTATAAAACTAATTTCAAGGTCTTAATAAGAAGTGCATTTGATGCAGTCATTAGAACTTAAGATGGAACAAGAAACTTATACCCACCCAACTTACAGAATGAATGAGCAAAGCTAATGACACTAACTGTACAAGTGTACTGGCACAACCTGTTATTGCAACCCACCATCCCAGGGGTATTACTGCATATACAGTACAACTAACCTTACATGCACCACACACTCCACTTGTACAGGGACAAGAACCCATACTGTAAGTATACAGCACGCACTGTACTTACTCAGTGAAAGGAACAGTTTGGCTGACATCTTGGTATCACTTTCAAGTATCGCATACAAATACACACCTACGTTTACCATATAACAAAGCCGGCAGTTCAGTTATCAACTTAATCTGTAATCAAACACCAGCCTCCTCTCTCCGAGTTGGATCACATACCCACAACAACCCCCACGCCGCTGCAGAATATAATCCGTTACACTATAACAAGATTCATGACACATTTTAATAATGTTCAAATTCTTAATGCCATGTTGGCTTAATTTTTACTGCAAACAAAGGCCATACAACACCTTCACAACACACCATTTCATCGGTTATATACACAGGTTTAGAGATTCCACAGACACGTCACCTCACAGAAGAAAGAGTTCCATGTGAGAAAGAGCAACTGGATATAATCGAGAAGGACTAAGACTTCTCCTGTGAATGCAGAGAATCCCATAAAAGACAGAAACAGAACAAGCGTCCATAAACGAAAGCTAACCATAGACCTGGAGGAACCCATTTCGGTACTGGCAATCTAATTAGCCTTTTAAAAGCATCTACAAGTGACCTCACAGCCTTATTTTGAACCACTTTCGTGGCCAACGCCATGTACAAATAATGCATGGTGAAACCCACAATCACGATTGAATTTAGCAAAACACACACAACATCACACAATATGGAAAGTCTTCAATTCCTGTTAAAGCAATTTATGGAATAAAATTGATGTTCCGTAACAGACTATGTTGAACGGAAGTTAATTCACTGGCCGGTCCTGCACAGTGGAATGAAGCTAAGCTGATTGGAAGCCTATGAGGGTGAGGATGTCAACTCAGCATGTCAAAGGAACTGTTGGGGCTTCGGCTAAAGCTTTGACGTATTCCATGCTTACATCTTGGTCATGTAAGGACATATGTTGGAGCTAGACGGGAGGCAAACTTGAGAGCAATTTGTTTCTTCACAGCCGAAAATGTTAATAAAGATAAAGTGATAACTGATACACATGAAGGGAATACCGTAAGGAAAATAAAAATAAAAATAAAAAAGATTGTAATGTGAGGCTCAAAAGTCACTTTTTTTAAAAACTTCGTGAAAATAGTTGAATATTTCGAAAAGTATCTATTATCTTATGTAAGCACATCCACCTTATGTTACACTGATTTACATGCATTAAAATGTTTAATTCCAAGACAACGTAGCCTCTCATAAGCTCCAATCTAGTGCATACATTATATATATGTCCGTACATACTTCCAATGGGTGACCCAAACGTTTCCAAGCCTTTGTGCAATGTTTTTTAAAAAATAATCCCATGATGACAGCTTAGTCTGAACATGTACATATGCATTAGTGATTCCAAAGAACTGAAATGGAAATCACCATGGGCTATAACCATGATGGTACAACACTAGAAATAAAAAAGTAATTCACTGGAGCAAGTCTGAGAATTTCAACTGACTATAACAGGGGAACTGATGAACTTACGGTTGCATATTGACACCATGCACCGTAACGTAGGAAGAAATCATTCCTCACCGCCATGCTCCTTTAATACCGGAGGTCCCTAATAAGGACCTAAAATGGCTTCTCTATTTATATCTCTATGCCCAGATACAGTGCCAGTTGCAGCTAATTATACCAAAGTATCTTCAAAGGAGAGAGAGAGAGAGAGAGAAGGGGAAAATGCTCGTCAACCACTAATCTAATTTTTAAACCGGTTAAGTCAACTCAAAGATGTAAACAATGTTTGTAAAAGCCCATCACCCGAGAGAGAAGTATCACACACGCCATGTATGTACTTAAGAGGCAAATATACAGTCCCACAAAGCAAACTTCAGTGGCAAGACAAGTACCATTTCCTACACACCAACCATTCCTCCATTCCTTCTCTAGACCAATTTGTGCTGGTAACAAGACCAATTGGGTCCCATTAACAGGCTACACATTCCTGCAATTTCTTCAGTATTACCAATACTGTATGTATGTACATAAACACACACAAACACTAAATGACGCACTGCCAAATTCGAACGCAAGACGTTCAGAGGAGACAGCATCAGATCGCAAAGTTTAGAAGAATTAGAATGATAAAATTCATATATTTACAAAGATCACTAAAGTTCAAAGGAATCAGACCAATAAGGTTTATTACATAGTAATGACATCATTCAAAACTACAACTTCCTCAAAGCTTCTCAACTATTTCTGCTTAAATGAATAAGCAATCGTTTGACACTAATTCGTCGTCAGCACGTAACGTTAATATTTCTTTATATTTTTAATCTGCATGGGGTCTCCGTTATGGTGGTCGTCTGACAGTGTAAAGGTCAAATTCACGTGTGAAGAGGGAGTTATGCCAGTAATGATGCAGCATCAATAGGCCAGTACATTTGAACAACGTATGAAGTGTAAAACTTACCACACACAGTGCCTGTCCAGTGAGGGGGGGGGGGGGGGGGGGGGGGGGGGGGGGGGAGGATAGGATTAACCAGTTGGAGTTGTTTTTGTTGGTATACACATACGTAGCTACCAGTTTTGTGTTAAGGCTTGGTGTTGTTGGTAAATTCAAGTGTTGCTGTTTTTAAATTCAAGCGTTACAAGCATGCTAAGGCTCCGCTGTGTGATTTGCAAGATTCCTTGGTGTCCTCTAACACAACTACAATATGTCTTGGCAGGACCCACTGGAACTGCCTTAAACAATACCATCCTGTCCGCGTCCAGTCCTAGTCATCCGGTAATGTAAGTCCTCAGTTGATATCCTTACTGCAAACTGACTAGATTAAGTCACGGTGTATTAGAGTGAAGATGCGTGTGCTTCTACTATTATCCCACATTCAACCACCAAACCCTACCAGGGGTTCTTTTTTCGCCCCCCTTGAAATATTCTTAAAATTTCATAAGCAAAGAGTAAAGTTAAAAAGTGAATAATGAAGGTGATGGCAAATGCTCAAATCATAAGCTCTAAATTATTCTCTTGGTAATTGAACCCACCGCTCCTTTTCTATCATATATATGAAAGTTGTGACCCCCTTAAGATAGATCAATTCCTAAATGAACCCCTGCCTAAATTACTTATTAATTACAACATATGCCCCAATCAATAGTGTACATTGAACCATCATGTGCACATCTCAAATAACCAGCACACAGTATTCACTGCAAACACCTAGGATCCTCCTCAGCGCATCTTTTAAAAGAGGACATTTTGATTAGTCCAAAAATAGTACACCTAGTTATATAGCATACTCTTCTGAATCTGAGCATCACTCTATTCTCTGTTTACACACGCACTTCCTCCAACTGCCCAAAGCTTGAAGTCACTCGGTGATGGCTGACCCACCACACCTATGTATGGATGTACATATCTCCAGTCAGAATCAGCTAGCCTAGACAGAGGAAATGACCTCATTCTCAGTAACAGCAGACATCACTCGATCAATACTCAGTCAAAGTATGGCAGAAGTATTATAAGATGGAGAGTGATTAAAAGTCTAGCAACTTATCTTGCACATGCTCTACGAAATAGAGTACCTAAACCATGACTGACTCACTCCGACCTATACATACATTTTCCATACAAAAAATACATTAAAAAAATTAATTAAAAAAAAAAAAAAAAAAAAAAAAAGATTAGAGAATTTGGTGAAATTAAAATTTGCTCCCAGACAAGATGACTAGTACATAGATTATGTTCTAGCTGCCAGACTCAGAGATTACTTCATCAATGACACGAGGTAAACCACACCAGCATCACCAGAGGGTACATGATTGTAAGGAAGTCATAACTCTCATTTGAATGGAGACCATTATCTCAATGAAGTAAAAAACTAACTTTTAAATTAAATATAGAAAACCATCTTGCCAATAAGGTTACCACACATAAAACTTGACCTAATATTTACACATTTTACTAAGCAACCAGCAAGATTTCCTCCATTGAAAATATCAGTGACTTGTATCCTTTCAAACTCCCTGGGGTATTGTATTCAGGGACAGATACAATTACAATGCCCAGTCAAAATATCACTTAGTGCTTTCATAATCCTTTGACAACACTTCATAAGATATTGATTACAATGGTATTATACATTACAATAGCCAACACACTGGGACTTGTAAAGTACTTGCTTTATACAAACACAGAGAGACAGAGCCAAGACACTGTTCTCACACAGAAACAACAGTCAATAGTGTTAGTAAGCATATCCAGCCAAAACAACAACAAAAGCAAAACAACAACAAAAAAATGTGTGTGGCAATTCTCGGTATAAGGAGAGGTTGCTTTATTCCAGTGTTGTTAACTCAGTGTCCGGCTTGTAACTATGACCAGTCCATTTAATCAGACTTCAGTGAATCGCTTAATAAACACTAAATATCTTTGAAGATTAAAATGATTTCCCCCTTTAAACAAACTTGGCATCAAACCCAAAGATTTGAAAAGTCTGAGTATGTGCGAAAACTTTTAGATATAATTATCGCAGAAAGCGACAGAAACTCCCGTACATGCCTCAACTAATTCGTACGTAGTTTCCTTTAAGTCTGTACGAGCAGTCAACAACAAACACCCTTTGCCCAACATCAAAGACTTCCCCTGGCTCAACGCGACACCTTCCCGACTAGCCAGGTGTCGACAAAAAATACTTACTTTGAGCACATTTAACAAAGTTGCATTGGCTGTCTGATCTACGTAGATCAATAAACTGTGCGTTCCCCAGATATGAGGTTCCAGCCACGATACCTGGTAGAGATCAGGGATAGGTTCTATCACACAACCTTCTTCTGGTTAGCTTGTTCAACAATTTAGGAAATGAGGGAAGCAAGGGAAGGAAGGAAATGAGGGAAGGAAGGGAAGGAAGGAAGGAAGAAGGGGGAAAAAAAAATAGAGAGAGAAAGAGAGAGAGAGAGATCATAAGAGTTCCTACACATACTTCTATTTTTCTTGGTATTTAGATAAGAAGAGGTTTAAAGGAGAAAATGTCATGCTAGGGTTAACAAATTGACTGGGGGAAACTAATTCAATTATACACCAAAAATTTGTTGCAGCAATGACAGCCAGCTTTCTACACAGAGCTATGTACACTTCCTGACTTGCATAAAAACTACATTCAAACGTCAACCCCATTTTAAATTAGAACACACTCCCTCCCCACCCACTCGCCACACCTTCATAGTACTCGCACACAACATACGTATGTATAATTTGAAATGCTTCATCAGTGTATACATGTGCCTGTATAATATACTATGTATGCAAGTATGTCTATGCAGACGTATTGCAACAACTTACATTCTATTAGAATTACATACACTATGTACATATAAATACCTAGAGCAGATGGAGGGAGGTCCAGGAAGGAACTGTATTCATACGGCAACTGACTCAGAACTCTGCCGTCCTCAAAACTGAGCGTATGCAGAGGAGACTGGGATCCACTCTGGGGCGGGGATGGGGACCCGCTTCTACTGACATTCTCACCTCCAACTCTGCCCCCACCACCATGGTGGGTTTCGACATCGTACGGAAGATGTGAAGGAGATGTGGCAGAAACAAGGAGGGCCACGGCATTGGCGTTCATGTTATGGCTGTTGGCAGGAGAAGGGGTGTGTCTCACTCCTCCTGGACCTAAGATAGGTGGGAGGGGCTGGGAGGGGGAATTTGCTGTCGTCGTCGTCGTCGACAGATTGCCGCTGCTACCGTTCAAGTTCGGAGGAATAGGCGACGGGGGATGCCTTCGGAGTATGTTGGGGGACCTCCTGTGGAATTGAGGTGTCGGGGAAGTCTCAGAGCTGGAAGGAGGGCTCTGGGAGAGGTGAGGGGAAGTGGGGGAGCCCGGAGACGACCGAGACGGAGGCGGCGATGAATTCGACGACAAGTTTCGGGGAGATCTATGTGGGGAAAATCGTCCCAAGGACCACCTCCCTCCCACCCGTGAGGATTCCTTCGGAGAGTGCCTCGAGCTTCCCGTGCGACTGCCGCCGCTACGATACTCTTTTGGAGAGTAATACGGAGAATTCCTGGAAGAAGTGGTCGTAGAACTTCCCATAGACCCAGGGGCTGACCCCGGGCCACTCAACGACCCCTGGCTGTGGTGATGGTGGTAGCGATGATGCTGGTGCCTTGAAGCGTGATTCTGCCCGTGATTGTGATGACGTCGATGATTCTGGTGATGATGATGTAACTGTTGTTGTTGTTGTTCAGAGATAGAGGAAGTGGTCCTTTTCCCACCTTCAACGCCCACACCGTGGGTGTTTGGACGATGCGACGATTTGGAAGGACTAATTGTTCCTTCACATGCACTTCTCCCAGTCTGGCCAGTCCGCAACTTTGTGCTGGCATCTGCTGTTTTACCACCATTACTGCTGCGATCTCCATGGGAACCAGACAGTGCTGTGGTGGGAGGAGATGAAGAACCCCTGGTGGCAGCTATGGAGGAAGAAGAGACAGGCTTCTTGGAGGAAGATCCCAGAGAGACACTACCGATCACATGCGTTGAAGAGGTTGATGCTAGTGGAGGGGAATTTCCTTTGCAAGCAGATGATGATGGCTACAAAAAAAAAAAAAAAAAAAAAAAAAGCACAAAGTATTCGTATGTATGTATGTGTGAACATAAGTACATTGTTTCAGCAATTACACTGAAAGCTTTCACATGTATGTATATTCCTTACTTTGATGTTCCAACAATGGTAACATTATATTGACATTACAGACTCACTATTTTATCCCCAATACAATTTTATTAAATGAATGAAAGTGACTGGAGCTGTTTCACACTTCATTAGTATGTAGCTTTGAAAGATGTTAATTCTGAGCTGTAAGGAGAAGTTCAAGATAAACTTGTGATATCTTGTCCTGAACAACAGCTCTAATGTAGTACATAAACACGTATAGCTGTGGCTGCAATGATATAGTAACTTTACCGTATAAAATTGATAAGTCGATACTTCCTATTGTGTCAGCATGTGACACACATAAAGTGAAAGATTGTGTGATCCTATAATATACTTCTACTCTGCGATTTGTAACCCGCAGTTAATAAAAATACTATTAAATAGTCAAATACATGATAAAGCACAGGGACCCGATATACATCTCGTGAATACGGTGATAGTAAAGCATGCAAACAATACACATGTGTTTACAGGTACGTATACGCATTCATGATACGTTTAGAAACCAGCAAAGCTTGAAATGTATGCATACCTGTGGTACTAACATAATTAGTGATACATAGAGACACTTTCTTTACCAGGAGGGACTAATTACTGGAAGCTGGCACAAATGACGAGGGAATAAAAACAATAAACAAAGAAAAAAATCCTACCAAACTCAACCAACCAACATAACAACAATCAATTAACCGAACAAAATGTTACTAACAACTACAATCTAGTACCACTAAAATTCATTTATGTAGTCATTCTTCTTTCCTCTTCAAATCATTATAACCTGAACCATAGCTCCTGCACCACATCCCTTAGGGTGAAGCTACATTTCCATTTGTTCTTGTTCTGTATGTCCCTAACACATGTGCAATGTAGATACAGTACATAGTGAACAAGCAGAGCTAGTGACGCTACATGCGTACCGGTGCACACATTCAGTAAAAGCTGTGTGCGGCTGGCTAGTGGCACGCGGGGCTGCCGAGAAAGGACACGGAATATAATATACATCATGTAAGCCTATAGCCCACAACACGGAGATATCATGTCAGAGTAGAGTTGACCCACAGTAGCAGATAGAGTGTTGCTCGTGACATGACAACATAGTCACCAGTTCACACCGCCAGATAGTTGCAGGACATGTCCATACGCCCACTTCCACCAACACCGGTAGAGAAATATCCACAACACTGAGGCATTGTTGATTCATTCCATGAAATATAAACAGCATTGGATGGCAAAATAGCAAACAAACGGGAGAGGAACAATACACCTTGACTTTAGGATTACGCATGCATAATTGTCAAATAAACAACAAACAGTTTGACCCCATGAAACTACATATGTGAAAGACAAACTCTGTGTGCCCTGTGAGCCACTATTAACCCTTTCACCGCCATAAGCGCCATATGGCGCTCAGCAGTATGGCCGTGTTTAAAAAAGTATAAAAAATCAACCGTTCATGCTATCGACGCGCAACAAAGCTTAAAAGCTTTAGAAATGACTATTTTAGTACTGTTCATACTATAGAATAATTACATCAACGGTAACTAAGGGTAATACTTCCTGAAAGTTCAAAGTTGTTTGAGTAAAGAAATGGCGAGGCTATCGCGAGACGAGGTCCTGGCGTGTGTCCTGGATAGTGACGATAGTGACGATGTATTCGGCCTAATAGATAGCTCCAGTGAAGGTGAACAAAATGGAGAAACAGAAGAAGTTACTGCTTTCATGGGCCAGCAATTATTATCAAGAGATTCTCTTGACTATCTTTCAGATACTGTGGCAGACCGTTCAATTTTAGATGATATGAGTACAGATGATGAGTAGTTACTAGTAGAACAGCAAGGACATTTTAGTAAGTTTTTATTTAAAAGAAGAACAGTTTATAAATAATACTGATTGAATTTAGCTAAATATCATAATTTATAGATGTCGATGCCATGGGTGTTAACTAAATTTGGTCTATTGTGAATACAAGTCCCATGTAAACTTGGCGGTGAAAGGGTTAACAAACAAAAAAAGAGAAAAAGAAAAAAAAAGGAAAAAAACAAGAAAAAACAGAAAAAAGAAAGAAAAAAAAAAAAAAAAAAAAAACCACAAAAAAAAAACAAGAAAAAAAAATAAATAAAAAAATCCTGGAATTTCACCTCTTTTTGAAGCTGCATGCACACACATGTACCTATATAAATAAATGTATTTTCAACCAGTACATGATCCCAGTACTACACTTGACTACGGTAAGTTGCATGCATGGCTGGATGTACAGTAATTATCAAGTAAAGGCAAGCAGTCATGTTGGCAAGTTGTATACTCAGTCTCAGCACGTGTGCGATCACTAACTGAGAACGCCCCAACGAACCCTTCACATGCACTCACTTCGTCTGTCAAGTGACCCTGGGACATTATCGAGGTAATGCACGCTTCTTACGACTGACTCCTGGATCCCGTGCTGATGTTAGTGTGTGCGTACGCGTCTCAGTGTGTCACAGTGCATGTTGTGTGTATGTGTGTGCGTGTGATAGCTAATGCAATTTGTAGTTGTTAACCACCAGTGGAGTAGACACAGACAAACTCCCAACTATTGCAAACTCAGCATATGAAGGAAAACTTAATTACTCACTCAGCATGCAAGCGAAAACTTTTAAACTTTTAATTCAGCAGCTCATCTTGGATAATTTAATCCATATGGAACTGAAATCTTCAAATTAAGCTCATATATTGAGTTAGCCCGGGTTATCAACTAAGCTGGGAGAGTAATGTTCCAAGGACAAATTGAGATGCAAAACACACATAACTAGGACTACAACTAAAAAGAACCCTATGCCTCCCTTCACTAAGCTTATTGCCTTTGTTTGTAATGTTGATGTAGATTACTTGGGAAATAACCGCAAGTCATAACATTTTGCCTAATTTGCCTAATCACATTCTCCACTCATTCTTGCTAATAAAACACACACCCATGGGTACCCATACATGATTTACTTAGATAAATATTACGAAAAAAGAAAAAAAAATAGAAGGGAAAATTTTTTTAAAAATAAAATAAAATAAAAAAATAAAAAAATAAAAAAGAGAGAGAGAGAAAGAAAAAGAGAAAAAAAGAAAAAAAGAAGAAAGAACAAAGGCAGTAGTAACCATTATGATCTGCAGAGCAGCAGCAAACATTCCGTTTCTCTCTCACCCACCGACCAGCAACACACACACACACACACACACATGTGTACACATATCCAGATATCTATACTCTGATGCACACACACACACACACACACACACACACTACAGTCCCCAGGGTGGGGCAGACGGCTAGCTTACTCAGTCTCCTGCTAAATGTTGACATAAAATCTGCCCTGTATCACTTTCTAAAAATAACTTGAAATATTTCAGAGAAAGCATGAAGGAAGACAGACAGAGGCATACAAGGGGCCATAGCAATGGCTACAGAGAAATGAATGATGCCACCAGTAGTCCCTTGTCACTCAGCAACTGTGGAACCAATTCTACCAGGAAGTTCACTAAAATGTATATTTACAAAGGATGTGTACTACTAGCTGGAGCTGCCCGAGATTATTATGCTAAAGGAACATAAATACATCGCTGGGCACGTGTACAACATGATTAGTTACTGCCATAGCAATGCACTGGAATTTCAGGTACAAGTAATGCAGCCATTGGGAGCTACTACTAACACAGCATGCCCATGGCAAGGCTTTCCAATGAGGTAAAGGTCACTAAACCTATAGTCCTACTGAACCATTGTGATCGACCCAGCTCATCTGAAGTGACTGTATAGATGCGAGATACTAATAAAGTTTCACTAGTACTAAAGTCATATAGGCATGTAATGTACTACAATTAGGGTCCATTTGTGATATTACATTTGGGGATATTCTCAAAAAATATGCTCATTTCACATAAGAATTCCAAATATACGCTTACATATTATTCCTCCATTGTCATGGGAGATAGAGCTAACATTCTTGAAATGCCTAGACTTTCTAAGAATATATTCTGTACCAGTCGTGCTACAGGGGCTTAAATACAGCGCTAGCCGGATATTTCTGATCCACAAAGGCATGCACAGCTAAGTAAACCAACCTAGGTTGTAAAAGTGAATACAAGAAGTTCAAAAGTAAGGGCCTTCACAGTTCATTATTTATGAGAAAGAATCGATCCAAAATACAAATAAAAGTCTAATAGCCAAAAAGTTAATTTATAAGCACAGTACTGTATTACTTTCAAGCTCGATACATACAGATAAGCTGAGCAACCACCTACAGCTCAAATGTACAACACTACAATTACCAATCCAGTGCTTCTAATCAAAGCCGAGAAAACTTCCTGAAGTGAGGGAAGTTACCAAACACTGCAACAATCATTATTTGAATTTGAAAGGGCAACACCTGCATTACTCACGACTGAACACACAAAATAATGTCTGATGAAACACTCTCTGGAGACAAACACAAACTTTAATCATTTCATAGCAGACATTGTTCACACATTACCATGGCAACACAGAGGATAGAGCTCAGGAACTCCCAACCTTTACGATGTTTCTACATACCACACAAGCATAACTGGCAATGTAGCAGCATCCTTCGGTTGCCACAGGTACAAGCTATAGTGCAGGACTTGCACAACCAAGGACAGGCAAAACCAGGCATACATTATGACAATGAAGTGGGTAGTAAAGAGCGATGAGGTCACAAGGCCAAGTGCTTTCATTCTGGATTGTTACAGGAAATAACACTAGCGCTTCTATGGTTTGAGTCTTACTGTCGCATGGCCATTACTGGAATTATGAAATCAAAGATACCTAATACGACATTGGTGTAGATTCTCCCTGAGAAGTTGTCTCACTGTAATGGAACGATGGAATGCTGAGATCTTACACTTACACAAAGAGATGAAAGGTAAAGCCATTGCAAACGTGCACACACTTCTGCAAACACACCAAGGTGTTTAGAAACTAGACAGCTACAATCACGTACACACACAAATAAACACACACACACACACACTACAGTAAGTCGTCCTTCAGTTAAGTTATGCACCTTGCATAAGCTGCACATTGCAATCTATTTCAGCAAGTACAAATTCACATGTGTATCTGTCTGTCTGCCTGTAGATACTGTAGTACGATACATATCACGTGTGCTCATGTGTCTGGTCTTCCTCCCAACGACTTGGACATAACTCAGGAGAGCTATTTCTCACCTAATGAAATATTGGGCATACTGAGTGAAAACAGAAGAACGAAATACAGTCATGTGAGCATGGTTAATTCCTTAGCATTCTTATTGGTGCCATGAAACACAAGAGAAATAAACAACAACAACAACAAAAAAAACAACAACTAATACTTTGTTACCAAAGTATACTGAACATGTCAGGAGATAGAAGGTAAAAAAGCCAGAGAGCCAAGTGATGTAAATCAAGGACCAGACATGTACCTGGCCATTCAGACATGTAAACTCCCCGGGTCCTCAACAGGACAGTGAGGTGGTAATATACACTAGTGTCAAAGAAGAAGGCCACAGAGTCACAGACAGAAGGGGCGTTAATAAATACCAACAGCAAGGTGGTAGAGAAGTCTATGCACACTTGTCTGGGGAAAAAGGCATGGCCAGAACAGAACTTTACATGAGCTAACCACGGCTACTCACAATACAGAACCCTCCCCAGATACACAGCCCATTATCCTGACAATAAAGAACCTCAATTAAAGCCTCGCCCTTTCCTGACTGTGTACCTAGATATAAGCTAACTAATTTGTTGTGCTTGGCTCATATTGTACTGAATTCTGGCCTCTCTTTAAGTCTTTACATTAAACACAATGGAAACACTTGAACAGGTGCTCCATTGCATCCTACTCCATACCAAGGGCTACCACAAAGCAAATTCTACAACAGGACAACACACTCTCCACTGTGCTCCAACAACCCATGTAATGAAGTGACAAAGTTGCTCTAAGACTTGGGCACAATAGCTGCCAGAAAGCCATTTGGTGTATTCACTACTCTGCTAATAGTTAATTTCAACACAACACTCCAAGATTTACTACTGATGAACAATGTATTAAGCTAAACATACACACAGCATTTAAAGCTCTCTGATAATAGCAATTATGTTCTGTTCTCTACCATTCAAACAGGTTTGTGATGAATGCCAATCAGGGGAACTGATGAACTGATTTTTGTTGCTCCCTAGAGGCTTAAATAAGCTCCTTATAAGTCAACTACAATCCACAATAAAAATTAGGTCATTGCCAACGAAAATGAGCACTATGGTTTAACAATATAGAATGTGTATGGATGGACTGCTAGATATGATTTCCATTTTCAACACGACATAGCAAAATTGGTAAAGCATCGTCATATTTAAATGCTACCACTACTTCTTTTTTCTAGTGTCTAATTTTAGCTCAAAGCATAACACAGATACAGATTACTTACCTGTGATCCTGCTGTTTTCCCGGGCTGCTCTCTCTTCTCATTCTCCCTGATCCATGTGAGATAAGACTCTCTGGTCACAGCCTCCTCTATGGCATCATATGTAGCATCCCAGTCTGTACTGCGCTTCTTGTCTTCCAACATTGCCTACGAGCAAAAGATTCCTTCAATGATAAAGGTAAAATGTGAAAGCCTTGGAAGTCGAGGGTTGTCGTAGCTCAGTGGTTAGAACATTGGTGACTAAAGCCAGTGGCCCTGGGTTCGAATCCCCTGGCAACAACTAAGATTTTTTCACATTTTTCCTTTGCTTTTTTCCACCCCTTTAGGTGAGAAAGTTTCAATCTAGCTACAGCCATTGTTTCAATGGTGTAAGCATATATACTGTTAAGTACCTTAATTACTACAGTCAACAGACATGTGCAGTATGCAAAATCTCTACTGCATCCAAGGTCTATAAGAATACTACTGACTGAATGGTGATGACACCTTACCAAATATTACAATGCCTGTGCCCTCCTGTGTAAAACGCCAAATAAGCACACACACACACACATACGTACCTTTTCTATGTGGATGTTCTCTGACTCCCTCTGGGCCTCACCCACCTGCATCTTATCTGCCAGCTACACAAGGAGTTTTCAACAAACATAAAAATATATATAATAATAATATACAATAATAATAGTGAAAAATACAGCAATAATAATAATAATAGTACGGCACGTAAGTTGCCCATTCAAAAATGTATGGGAAAAATCGCTGTTCAATTGAAATTGCATGGGGAAAGTGAAATAGCGCGTAACTAATTGAAATACCTCGGTAACTAAGTGGAAACTAAGTGAAATACCTCGGTAGCTAAGTGAAATAGCACGGGTAAGTGCGCATGCATGCAGAGTTAACCTTGGAAATGTACAGTTCCAGTAGTTTCTAGTTGGAGACAATGTCATTCATTACCGCAGAAGCTCTACCCGTATTAGACGGAATGTTTAAACAGATTAAGAGGAGCCATATATGTTGAAAACGAAGTTCTAGCGGAAGCTAATCCTGAAGTAAGGAGATAGTGAGTGAATGTATAGTATAGCTACAATCACAAATGACTTTTGAAAAAGCTCGCCTTCTATTAGCGAGTGATAGCACGGGTAACCTGTGCTATTAGGGGTCAATAGCACTCAAGCAATTGAAATAGCACTCGGCTTCACCTCGTGCTATTTCAATTGCGTTACTCGTGTTATTAATCACTAATAGCACGGTTACCCGTGCTATTACTCATACTAATAATAATAATAATAATAATAATGCACTCTATCAATGGAATCAGTGCCACTGTATCACATTCTGTAGTCATCTATCAGGTCATAAGCAATTCAAAACAGGTATCAAGACCACTTTACCCACAATAATTGGCGAGCCAATTCATTTATTTCCTAATCTAGTTAATAAACAAGTGAAAACAAAACAACAAAAATCAACAATAAGAAACAAATTTAAAACTAACAAGCTCAACAACTGTGCATCATCACAACCACTATAACTACAATACTGGAAGTCCACAATCACATTCCCTACCCATATCCTTTCAAGTGACAGCTGTTAACCCATTTGAATCTGCCACACCTCCCTCCCCCCAATGGAATCTGCCACACCTCCCGCCTCCGATTGGAATCTGATTGGAATCTGCCACACCATTGGAATCTCTCCCCTCCCCATTGGAATCTGCCACACCTCCCTCCTCCCCATTGGAATCTGCCACACCTCCCTCCTCCCCATTGGAATCTGCCACACCTCCCTCCTCCCCATTGGAATCTGCCACACCTCCCTCCTCTCCATTTGAATCTGCCACACCTCCCTCCTCCCCATTGGAATCTGCCACACCTCCCTCCTCCCCCTTGGAATTGTCACACTCCCTCCTCCCCATTGAATCTGCCACATCTCCCTCCTTCCATTTGAAATCTGCCACACCTCCCTCCTCCCCATTGGAATCTGCCCACCTCCCTCCTCCCCATTGGAATCTGTCACACCTCCCTCCTCCCCATTGGAATCTGCCACATCTCCCTCCTCTCCATTTGAATCTGCCACACCTCCCTCCTCCCCATTGGAATCTGTCACACCTCCCTCCTCCCCATTTGAATCTGCCACACCTCTCTCCCCCCATTTGAACCTGCCATACCCCTCTCCTCTCCATTAGAATCTGCCACACCTCTCTCCTCCCCATTAGAATCTGCCACGCCCTCTCTCCTCTCCCTATACCTCCCTCCTCCCCATTAGAATCTGCCACACCCCTCTCCTCCCCACTTGAATCTGTCACACCCCTTTCCTCCACACCTCACCCCTGGTTTGAAGCCGGCCAGTCCCAGTCCCACACCGACGGTGGCATTGTAAGGGTCCACCACTGAGTTATAGTGGATGGATCCATGATAGCTGAGTCTCAGAGGAGCACTGTCTGTCTTGTACACGCCAAAGAAGATGTTGATAGGCTCTGAAAGAACAAACAAATACACACACACACCAAATGATCCGAAAATGAGATTACACACAATAACACAATCCTGAGTTGTTAAATATGGGTACACTACATATGGCTAGATATAATATATCTAAACAGGTGCATTACTCAGTGATATATTAGACTCTGAGCCGATAGTTATTGGTGAGCCAGCGAGACTCTCTAAGGGATAACACAATCAAGATTCCACAACATTTATTTTTGTTTGCTTATGTATTTGGTATATACTCGCTCGCCATTTGTGTGTGCTGAAGCCACACCACCAGTGTATACAACATACATGAATGGGAAAACTATATCATGTATGTATGTACATATGAATGTTGGGTATAAAACCAGTACCTTAACACCCCAATCTCATTTACGTCTGAATATAAACACACAAGTGTAAAATACTGGGTAGCAAGCACTACTTCTTACCGATGGAGTACTGGAAGACCTCGATGGGTCTGTTGTAGAGTTCCGCCATTGCCTGCATCTCTATGTTGTTGCCATAGCACTGGTCCAGCCTCTTGCGGTTAACGTAATGCTCGAAGTCTTCATCAGTGACATACTGAGAGAAGAACTCAGCATTCTTGAGCTGTACAAATACAAATGTTCGAAGATAGAATACAATTACTATGTATGTATACACACAATATATGTATATATACAGCAAGTGATGGAATGTGGAATGAGAATGAGGCATCAACATGAGGGTGTGAGGAATGGGAATGTGAACAGTGAGCATATTGAGAACAGTAGCATGGTGAAAAGAGACACGAAAGGCAAGACAAGGTATGATAAAAATGAGGACGTTAGTGATAGGATGCGTGATACATGGCAAAGTGACGAACCCTTACCATGTAATCCATGCAGTGCGTGCGCACTATGCCATGCATCTCTTGGTCTCCATAGATCTGGTCAGCTAAACACAAGCACAGCACAAAACTGTCACATTCACTAATATATGTTCCGATTACTACTACTACTATAACTACTACTACTACTATTACTACTACTTAGGTATTGCTGGTGCTAATGTCTTTTGTCCATGGCATGATGTGTGAATGCACATTTAGTCAATTAATTCTCTTCACGTTCTAATTCAGATGTAAGAGAGAACATCACACAGGTACTGTACAAATATGGCAATGCGAATCCTAGATAGAGTGTTTACCGACTGCTCTGAATAGACACGCCCCATCAGGCCGCATCTTCTTGATGACAAATCCTCGCTCTTTTCTCAAGGCATTTTCAAATTGACGCTCCGCCTACAAAACAAGAATACATAATGCTAAATAAACACAAACCTCAAGCAATATTATACCCCAAATATATTTATTAAAAAATAATTACACAATGCATGACCATTACAAGCATACAAATATTAGCTTTGTACTTCAGCTTTTCGACTAAAATGAAAGGTTAATAAATTTCAGATTTGCAATCATCCCTTGTAGTCTCAACTAGACAGTCACTGCTGGCCTACCATGACGACACACCTATAATTGATCCATGCTTAATAGGTACAGTATATATATATAATATTAGATTGTTAAGTCAGTAAGAGGGTTAAATTTTTAACATATCGGAGTAAAATGCACAAAATCATCCAGACAAAAACAATCAACAAAATTTAGTGCTAAAAATATTAATCATACAAAATGATTAAAAACCTTAACTTTACGCATCTTTTGGCCACAATAATAATTTGATCAGGACTACCCATTGTACGATCTGTTTCATCTTTTTTAACACAAATAATGATTTTTACCAATTCATTCCACTATGTTCACATAACTGACATCCCTTACCTCAGCATCTACATACGGTCTCCTGGAGCCATCGTATTCCTCTGCACTGTTGTAGCCAGGACTGGCATCCAATGGCTTCTTCCCCTGCAACCCACTGGCTGTGGCAACGGGAGACAGTCTGTAAGACGTGCGTTTAGACAGAGAGGGCATTTCGGGAGAAGATTCACCGCTACTGCTGCTCAGGTCATATCGCCTAGCAAACAATTCATGTGAAAGACACATTAGCAAGTGAACACACACATAACAAAAATAACAAACAAACAACAAATGAAAAACTACAGATATCTCTCGGTCTGAGATTTCAGACATTGTTATTGTGGGTGGTATGGATAATTTTAGGAAAGGGACTCATGCAAATTCAACTACAACAATAGCACATTCTATACTTCTAGACTTCTACCATTAGATATATGGCTAACAGCAAGCTACGTATATTCTATTAGACATCGCAAAATATATAAGACAATACATCTACTATTTCATTGCACGAGCTACTCGACATATCGATACTACTCCAAATAAATTGCTGTTTAGATCTTAGTAATTGCTAGCTAATGCATAGTAACGCTGAGGGTTCGCATCTTTGGTGATTCATTATTAGTTTGTACAACACCGGTGAAACCTTGAATTATGATATCAGCACGATGAGCAAATAGGTCAACCTGAAACTCGTTGCCTACAGAACAAGAAAGTCCCTAATCTAAGCTCACCACTACAAAAAATGGTGAAGTTCACCCGATATGGGAAAAACAACAACAACAAACTATACCCTATCTGGGCTAGTTCTCTTGCCACACTGCACTATTGTGTATTTACACTTAGTCTAACCTTCCTATAATCAGTGGGTAAAGGGTCATGGCCATGAGCTGATTACAGGCTTATATTATTTTTCCACTAGACTTCCCATTCCAATGAATTGCATTAGATACGATACCAAAGAGTACTGTACTCTACAATGAATTAGTATAAGAATATTGGCACCATGATTGCTCAATTCCAGGTGAACATATTTCACATATTTCACACCCACTTCCTAGGACGTGAATACGTGAACCGTCCAATTACAATTAGTTTTCATACCATGCTGTGCATCTGTATTATTTCACTTATTGTACCACAGTGTTGCCATTCAATTTTTTCACAGTGAAAAGAGAGAAGGAAGGGGAGGAGGGGAGGAGGGGTTGGAATTAGGAATTGGAGGAAAGAGTGGTGGTGACGTAACAAGCAACCCTCAACCAATGAACTGAATGGTATTATAACAATCCGAAAGACAAGAAGAACACAGCCAACCAGACTGCATATGACAGATCACTAACAGACAACTGATGCACATCTACTGCCACATTCACTCTATTCAAATGCACTCCACATCAACTCCACTTTTTCACTATGTACTTCCATTCAGACATTGTTACCAGTAATGAAATATATCTGAACACCCCTACACTAGTGAGACTACTGGAGCTGTGAACCCATTACAATCAAATAAGTTAATATCATACGTGAAGTACAGCCTGTAAAATATAAAGAGTGGGAAGTCGGGCAAAACTATTAGTACCTCTCCATTATTATAACTACATGTACATGTTACACATGCCATTACATTTCTTCAGCTTCCAGGAAGTTTCAAATAATTGTTGAACCAGTAAGCAGGAGCTAGGCTTTAGAGGTTACATGTTTACATACAATGCAAACTAGCGATGTTTTACCAGCTCTCAGGATACAATTGTTTCTCATCGTACTGCATTGCAGTGACTTAAAATGATCTATAGTGGTAATTCTTAGTAAATATATATGAATACAATGTAGTGGAATGAGAATCAATGAATGTAGTGGAATGGGAATCAATGAATGTGTTTCAGAATTAAATAAGTTCAATAAGGTTTAAAAAAAGAAAAAAACGATTCAGCCTACTCTATTTTCCACCCTCTTGTACTGAATAGAGCAGACATACACGTAATTACGGAAAATTCCATGGTGACTCCGCCCCTTTCTTTGCTCAAATCATTAGCACTAATCATTCGTACCTGTGAAAGAATCCATCAGGTCCGTGGTAGGTGACTACTTCTTCCGGGCTATTTGGAGCACTGTGAGCAGCATGACTCGCTGCAGCATGAGGACTGGACTCATGGGAACATCCCGCTGAGGCTTCTTCATCTGAATCACTCTCTTCTTCAGCCTTCTTCTTGGGAAGAATAGTCATGGCAACAGGTTTATTGAATCACTCTGGCTACTTTGCGACATATATGAGAGCAAGAACAATTAAGTGATCACAGAAATCACTAATATAACTTGGTATCATTATTTGTCAATGAAGATTCACACCTTAGGTTAGCTACATATCTAACTTACTTGTATAGGTACTTCGACAGAGGGACGTTTACCGGATGGGAGAAGATGTGGTGAGACTGACGTACTGTGTGTCTCAAACCACGGAGGCCTGGACTGACAATACCTTACTACTGTCCGGCGAGTCGAACAACCTTAGTTTACATTAATTTGACCTTTGAACCTTGAAGGTTTCACGTGATCCTTGGAGGGGAGTAGTTCGTTGGAAAGATCCGTACAGAATCTTTCTTTCGCCTTCGTTTTTGTGACAAAGTTGGCTGCTTCGGGGGGTGTTTCTTTCAGCCGGGTATAGCGCTTTCCGCCGGTCACTTTTAATGCTTGTGTATCGATGGAAGATTGTCTGTGCAGTTTTGGTTAGAAATATTGTCATAGCTAGTACACATACGAACGCACGCACCTCTCTCTGCTCGAGATGTTCAACGTCTACTGCACCACACTGAGTGTGTGACCAAACAAACCTCACAAATATAGGCCATTTCAAATTGATAAACAATTTAAATTTGAGAAAAGGAAAAGAATTAATGCTGGAAAAGTGCACCGACAATCCAAAAGCATTTGAAAGAGAGCTAGATAGCTAATACGGAGTAGCTAATTTTACTTCACATGTATTTTAATTTAGCTTCTTTTGGAAGGCAACCATTCTTTCCAGTAGAAATTCTATACAATTATAGTGACAGAAAAAAATAGGTTGAATTTGCGTACAGCAGTATTTTCCCATATCACTTTGTGTATTATGTCGTGTTCCCCATGCAAGGTATATAGCAAGTGTTCATTCATTGTGCTCAGTCATTTGATACAAAGAATATCACTTGCAGTCCGATTGATTGGGCATATTTACACAAGTGCCTGTGGCATTCGTGACAGACTCGTGATATTTCCCTGTATCAAATAAATTACATATATTTAAACTCAAAGTGATCAATAAAATATCCAAGTGTTATGAACTCAATGATACATGGCTGACAGATAAGGTGACAAATAGGACTCACAAGCAATTATTAAAAAAAAAAACACAAAAAAACAAACAGCAACACAAATTGAATGCAGTTTTGAATAATTGGAATGGGTAATGGACACCACACGTTAAACATGATAACTATGTGATGATAATAAGTATGTATGAGGAACTGAACATGCAAAGCTACGAGACAAACAGGTCCTGATCTGAGCGATCTTTTACTCCTGCCAGGCGAAACAAGGAGACTAAACACGCATCCTGCAGCAGAAAAAATTAGCATGAACATCCAAGTTCTGGCAGCCATTCGCTGTGTCTGCATACGGTCCTGCTGCAATGTTGTCACAGTAGAAGAGCAAATTGGGGGTAAGTAGAGGGGAGGTGGCCACCAGGGGGCTCAAACCTCTCTCAGTTATTCTTGGAAGGCCAGAGAGATTCAAGTAATGGAGCATAGGAAGGCCAGGCTCTGTGGACAAGTACCTGGGTCAGGGAGAAAAGAATTATGAATATTTAAAAGTTGCTATGGTTTGAAGGTAGAACAAGAAAGCCGTCATATTACATGTGCGTGCCATATACAGTAGAACCTCGGAACAATTGGGGACCAGTCCAGTTCACAAATCAGAGGTTGTTTGCTTTAAGAGGTGATAAATAATACATTTCGTTTACTAATAATAGAGGTGATTTACACATTTAGAGAGTTCATTATCGGAGGTTCCACTGTATACATGTATATAAATAAATTTCCACATGTCGGGGCACGCAATTTTTACATAATAGTCAGGCACTGCCTCAGAGGGAACTACCGTTTTTAGGGTCCTGAAGGCACTAGGTTGTAGCGTCCCTGAGCGCAGCGAGGGCGCTACTTAGGGTCTGAAGGACCTTAAAAGTGGTAGTTCACGACAGCTGTGCAGTGCCTAACTAATTTAGAACATAGCAACTGCTCCTAACAATGGGACACTAAGTGCAATCGGAGGGACACTAAGTTAATAGTGTTCCTCTTTGAAGGACCTAAGCAGTCTAGAGCTCCTCTGTCACAATACAACAACTACAGTGGCTATGTTCTAAACAGTGGTCTCACCTGAGCCCAGCATCTGTAACCAAATGACAGCCTGACAATGACAGGCACTTTAATCTCGGAGTAGTCCCTACTATCTTGCCACCTGTGATACCATCCCACTCTCTTCCACCACCACCACCGCCGCTGTCGTCGTCATTATCTCCAGCACTCCACTTACACTGGCAAACACGAGCAGAGCAAGCCGGAAGTGTCATAGTGTGGGAGGAGTTTAGAAAGTGGGAGGAACCCACGAGCGTCTGGGCCAGTCTCTGCAGTGAGAGGTCTGTGATAGAGGAGCAGTTTGTTAGGTCTATATACTCCAAGCGGAAGCGACAATGATCCTTACCAAGTAACCTGCATCCAATGAGAGAACATAAGCATACATCTAACTTTAAATTGTGATAATACCAAATTAAGTGCAATAATTATGGCTAATGAGTAATCTATCTTACTTATGTATTGGTTTTTAAGGACATAAATTGGTACTGGAGTAATCGTCATACCCTTTCAAAGCAAAGTCTGTTATCTTTGTGTGTGATAAATCCAGGTACTTCAGGTTAGGGCACAGACGTAGCATCCGATAGACCTGAAAGGAACAAACAATAGACCACAAGTCTTTGATGAATTATTTACACTTGCAATCATTAACTCTGTAGAGCAAAATAAGCTTAAAATAACAGCAACAAAAAAAAATAGCAAAAATAATGTCTAGCAATCTCAATGTTATTAACATTCACAGTCTTAATGTCATAATTGCTATAATTATTATATTTACAATTTCGTTGGTGACAGCCTTTCCATGGGACAGGTCCAGTGTAGAGACATGGTGACCCACCTGAGGAAGAACGCGATCTATCACACCAATTAACACATCCAGTTCCTGCTCCATACCCACCAAGTTGTCATCAGCACTGCAATACCTGTACAGGACAGTGCAAACATTGGAAAGTGACATGCCTTTATCTACATACATACATAAATTTTATTTAAATTTTTCATTTTGATATCCTGTTATTGATCATTATTTTAGCTTTAAAACTTTCAGTCACTAGAAATTAAGCCATAAATAAAGAAGGAACTATTATGAGTCTAGGACAAGGGACATACATACATACATATTACGTACAAGATATAAATTCCCCATTGAAAAATGTACGGGGAAAAATTGCTGTTTAATTGAAAAAAAAAAAAAAAAAAAAAAGCACCGTGAAAGTGAAGTAGCATAGTAACTATGGAAGTGAAATACCTCGGTAGTTAAGTGAAATTGTATGGGTATGTGTGCATGTGTGCAGTGTTAGCCTTGGAAGAATCACAATTTCTGGTTGGAGACTATGTCACTCGAGTTCTTTTCATATTAGACGGAATTACTTCCAACAGATTTGGAGGACCCTTAGGTTTAGAATGAAGTTTTGGAGGAAGCTGATTCTGAAATCGAGAGATGGTGAGTGAGTAAGTGAATGCTTGCCTACTTTTAGAGAGTGATAGCACGGGTATCTTGTGCTATTCGGGATTAATAGCACTCATAAAGCAATTTAAATAGTGCACAGCATAGACCAGTGTTATTTCAATCGCACTACTCATGCAAACAACTTTGAATAGCACGGTTACCCGTGCTATTTGGCGAGCAAGCGAAGTGAGTGAGACACTATACAGTGGTGTCAAATTGAGAATCGGGGATATTTGTTTAAGTATATATATGTGGGGATGTACATTTGTCATTTGTACTTTGACCGTCTCATATTTTTGTGTTAGCTCGGTGTTCGACCCCGTCCCAAACTTCACTAAACAGAATCCTCTGGTGTATCGATCATTACCATATCATTCTTTGCTTTGAATTCTTTTGCGGGTGCAGTTAAAGCTCAAAAACGTACCGGAGTTCCATTTCTATTCGAGTTAATGGCGGTGGTAAGTTAATACGCTATTTGTCATAGATAAAAAGCCCTACACAACAGTATTTACTTGAAAATGCATTGTCCACTAAACTAGCCACAAAGGTAAGTCTTGTGTAGACTGTCCAGTTGTGTGAAAGTATTGTGCATTACAACTACTACTGAGCTAAAGAATATCACAAAGAAAACAAATAATGTGACTTTTTTTGTTTGTTTTTTTGTTGCTTTTTTTCCCCAATTCAAATTGTTGCGGGGAGTG
>WLWD01006310.1_pt1 | contig 44957 bp, 28 predicted proteins | sample 6712731 | NCBI WGS metagenome assembly WLWD01 (sample SAMN12718690, study PRJNA576275) | sponge metagenome | isolation source: marine sponge | host: Mycale hentscheli | place: New Zealand: South Island, Marlborough, Capsize Point | collected 2014-11-01 | reverse complement strand
ACGGAGACAATAATGGCCAGCAGACTGTACCTAGACCCTCCAAGGGGATTACAGGAGAATACCAAAAACAGTAAGCAACGCAGCAGTAGCAGAAGTCCGGTCCAGTAACGAGTTTTAGGTTTGTAGGGAGAGTAATACATTAGTAGTATTGGCTTAATTTTGTTCAGCACTTGAAGAAACTTTCTGTTGGGTACACGGAAGAGGCACTGGCCTAACAGAATGAAGACTGTATACGGAGTAAACAGCAAGATGAGGGCAGTGACTGTGAATAGAGTCAGTATTAGGTGCTTGACGTGTAAATATAACACATTGCCATCCTTCAGCCACACCATTACGTACTTCTCACCTGGATACTCTAAACTAACAAAGAAAAAAACATCGATTATCACCTTTAAGATTTTGTTATACAACAAAAGAAGGAGTGTGGCAAATGCTGCTATAGGATGGGGTCCTACTATCTTAGAAACAAGCTTGTATCGCTGTCCAGTGATAATTACAATGCCTGTAAGTGCCAAAGTGTATACTGGGAAGACATATTGCAGCCATGTTTTGGCGTAAGCATCCATGCCATTGTAGAGACAGACATTGAAGCCAAAATCCATGCTTATCCATGCCACAAAAACTGTCAAGGGATTGGTTCTATCAGAAAAGAACAATATTTTGTTCGCTTGTATCAAGTTAGAATAGAATATAAAACCATTGAGAGCTCCTGAAGACACTGATAATCCTGAGAGAGACAAAAAGAGACTTAATGATGGGCCAGCCAGAGCAAATACAAGAATAAGACCCAAGTAATAATTTGAGCATATTCCAAACTGAGAGTCTCCTAGTAAGAGGCTGTAATTACTGGCACATTTTCCACAGAGAACTCCACTGCGTTTAAAGACACACTGAACATCTGGAGAATCTAGGTAAATATCACTTTTCTGCTGCATACAGTAGTTAATTGGACACTTAGGATACAATATCAGTCCTTTATATGAACCAGATTTATTGTACAAGCCATTCATCCAAATTTTTGGCCCTGCACTTTGTGATATGAAGACTCTGTCTTCAATGGAACAGTTGGCATACCTTCTCAGCCTTGGTTCACAGTCGCATCTGTCCCCTGACTGAACAAAGGCATCGGGGCAAGTCATGAGGTGAACGTAAATCGTAGTTACAGAATCTGCAACAGTCTGGCACAAGCCATTTGGATATAGCATCATAGTCTCCATTGCATTACTCTCATTTAATTCTGAGAACAAATTGAACTTCAATCTAGAACAGTTTCTTCCAGTGAATTGAGTATTCTGATTTAGATTCAACAAAGCAGAGGAATTAGTGATGACTACTACTGTAGCTTGCACCAAGTAGTCCCCTTGACCAATGGCTGCCATATCGAGCCAAAAGCTTTGGCCTCTGTAGACTGAAACATTTCTTGAACTGTTGTGGATATCAAGTGAAGAGTTGTTGCAAAATTTCAACTGATAAGGGTCGGATGCTATGGGATTTTTATCGTTTGATGACGAAATGTTAATAAAACAGTGCTTAGTAAAAAAGTGGAATGGCAATCGTGTGGTGTCATCTTTCATTCTGGAGCGATCTAGAAGTCCACCATAGAGAAAAGATCCATCTTTACCAGCATAATCGTTCACAGATGCAATTGTTGGACAATATTTTGTACTTTCTACTTGCAGGAAGGCAGTAGGGAGCGCCCACACTTGTTTCTGCTGCCGGTAGAGTTCAGTAATATTGCTGCATTGCAGATCAGTGACAGAATCTTCATGAAATATTGCACCTCCATAATCAGCTGCTTCATTTCCAGCTGTCAGTAGTGAAGCATTCTTGTTCATATTCAAGACTGACATGAATTCCACATACAGGGCACCGCCAGTGCTGGCAGTGTTGAAAGAGAAGTTTGCTACTCCAGATAATGTCATAGAAATGCCAGAAGCATGCAGGGCACCTCCGAGCATGGCAGTGTTACTGTCAAATATGACAGCCCCGCTCATTTCCAACCTTGAGTTTTGGTCTGAAATCATTCCCATGGCTCCTCCTTTGTGACCACTGTTTCGGCAAAACAAAATATTTCCATTGAGAAAGATATTTGAACTGAATGCATTGATTCCTCCGCCACCAGTATCTCCAACATTCTCACATATGATGACTTCTCCATGACGAAAGCTTAACTCAGACAAGATAATTGTTATTGCTCCTCCCCCTTGAAGTCCATGATTGTTGAGAAATTCAGCTTTACCTTCAAGAGCTACTCTACTATGATTGAAAATTCCAATTGCGCCATTACTTCCTGCATTATTTATAAAGTGGTTTGCTCCTTGTAGCGTAATGTTTGCATTATTAATATTAATGGCACCTTTTCCTTTATTATTGAAATACAGATTTGTGCCATTGATTGAGCTTGTGGTATAGAAGAAGCCAATAGGTGTGGTGTCAGAGTTACCATGCGCATAGACCGAGTTCAGGATAAACCCATGTAATGTTCGCTCAGCAAATACTGCCCCTCCGTAATCCCCCGAGTTATTATAGAGAGTGGGTGTCATTACGCTGCTCCGCGGTTTACTATTAGTGTTGAAAATGCATAGTGCTGCACACTTTCCTACAAATGGAGAGAAGCCTTTGGCTGTGTTTGAAATGAATGTCATGTTTTGATCAGTTCCAGTCACTGTGGACTGCTTCATGTGCATCCCTCCTCCTTTAATGATGGCAAGATTTCTTATGAAGGTGAGATTTGATTGAGCTGCATCAAAGCTAGTGTTAAACAGGGCAATGGCTCCACCAATGTTCGCTTTGTTTTCAGTGAACGTTATGTTTCCAGAAGTGGTGAGGAAACCATCTTCAACAGTCAGGGCTCCACCGTTACCTTCATTGCACTCCAATGAACTGTTGTGAAAACATTCTGTACATCCAGTATTGTGAGAGAAAATGATCACTTCATCCCCTAGCAAGTTCACACGACTATTTCTAGCATAGACAGCCCCTCCCTTATTCTTGGCTTCATTTCTAATAAAGGAGCTTCCAGTTATTGTCAGATTTGTGTTATTTACGAAGATAGCTCCACCATTTTGATCAGAATGGCCCACAAAGAGGCAACCTATTACAGTAACTGAAGATAAAATAGCATAAATGGCTTGTCCAGTCTTATTCATTCCCTGGAACGTGTCATAACTGATAGTAATTTCTCTGCTGTTATTCAGAGTAACAAGAGAACTGTTTTCCATGCTATTTTCAAAGTATCGAACTAAATTCAGTCTTTCAATCTTCAAATTATCAACATTAGTCACGACCAGCCTTTCAAAGCACATCACTGTTAAGGAACCAGTATCAGTGTACCTCTTCAGTGACACATTTGATATGTCTGACAGGTGTAAAGGTAACAGGAGGGTGTGGAAGCCAGGCAGAAATATGAATTGCGTATCTGACTTGAAGTACTTGGCACTGTCTTGTACATATTCTTCTAGAGTGTGACAAGGCTGCCGTGGACACACATTCAAAAGAGAACTTTTCGATATCACATAATAAAGTTTTCCATTTATCTTCTCTTGAGAAAAAATCACTATTATTAGGAGTACTAATACTTTACAGGACATTTCTCTGCTCCAGTATTATTGCTTCTTGGACTAACAGCTGTCAACTTAATGGTGTGTGCTTGCTTTTGGGGATAGTTAACTGTTTTCAAAACCAGGATTCAGTTGAATGATTCAATATGTATCAGTCTAAGTATCAATTATCCTTTTTCAAGTGAATAGCAAGTTACTCAATAGCTCAGTATACAACACAACTAGTGAATGTTTTTACATTGATGATGGAATACTTCAGAGGTTTTGAGCGAATCCTGTCAGCAAGAATTGTCTAGTATGCTGTGAAGGATGTTAGAGCAATGATCTACACAATGTTAGCATTTAAGAGTGCATGGCTGTTTCATGAAAAGTGTTGAAGTAATCAGTTGCTTGAACAAATAACTATACATGCTAAAACTGGGCACAGAAGAGTTATAAGCTGGATAAAATGAATACATTGTACATTCCTATTAGTTGACATTATTTAGTGGACTCTACAAAATAATTAAGTTTGTACCTATCTCTATTATTTTGCAACCCAACCCATACATAGATGCTCCGAAAAGTAATTCAAAGGACCAACCTAATTGTAGGGATAAGCAACCATTTAGCTATTAAGAATCAGGTCCTAGAAGTGACACAGTCAGAGGGATGTGCCACAAGCTGCAAGACTGTGTTTGAACTGACATGAGCACTGTAATAGCTACTGTGGTAGTGGCAACTATTGCAGAGAGAAATGGTTATTATTAGTGTGAGCAGAGAAGAGAACTAGCTGCAATGATTCTTTCAAAGTACAGTAACTGAATGAATGATAAGATAATGACAATTTATGAATGAACAGCATGTGTGGAATGTAGTGAACATAACAATTGAGGCTAATTAGTGTGTGTGCAGGCTATTGTTCAGAGTCAGATGCAGCAGAATGATTTCTTTTGGTTTTGTCTATCCATTCACAGAAACATAGTTGTCTTTGGGTAGTGGCATAGTTGTCCTTGGGTGGTGTCAAACCCCACCCCAGACACTATGTGTCATCTCCTAATAACTGATTATCTTGACACAAGAATCTTGACACAAGATCTGTCATCCTGTTTGTCCTTGGTAGTGGATGCAGTTTTCATTATGTATGTATATAAAGTCTAGCATTCTCCTATTTATCTAGCAGCAACTATCTATCCCATAATATATCTTGCCACAGTATCGTCAATCCTCTAGGTTGTCAACAGCAACAGTTATAACTACTCTTGATTATATAATTTACAATATCTATGAAGGAGCTTTTTATAATTATTAACTTAACAAAAGTGGATTAGCTTAAGTTTAACAGTTTCATCAAACAGCTCTCCTTTAATTTTCTGTATAGTATAGGAGAAAAAATGGTTAAAAAGAAGAAAATGAAATCTTAGAAAATTTAAATAAAAACACAAAAAAATGACAACAGAAGAGTCGCACAAGCCATCGACAATGACAAGGCACCGCTGGAGTTGGTCTCCTCCTGAGTCACTTGTTGGGTGGAAGCGACTGCTGCACTTGCAAACTGCATGACATCCGGCAAGAAGCTCAGGTGACCTTTTGGGTTTTGTATGACGCCAGCAATGCGTTCTGCTTCACTCTGACAAAACTCTGCATCCTCTGATGCTTTTGATGACAGGGTCAACTGAATGTTTCTATTGACAACCGTGATTTCCACTTCACACCTGGTGTACGTCTCTTGAGAAAAAATGTCCGACTCCACGAAACGTCCGTACATGGAATCAAAATTGGAAATCTGTGGATTGATTCTGGAGTACTCTTTAAGAGCAAGGAGATCCATAACAATAAATACAAGCCCACCTGAAAGAAAAAAAAAATTGAAACTTTAAAACTCAGCAGCCTCAAACTAGAAATCATGCACATTACATGGTGAGGCCAGAATGAATGAAGTCACTTACGATAATCATTTTTGGTTTTATTGTTGTTACTGTTACTGTTAGCAATTTAGTACTGTCAGCTTACCACAAACAGGACAGCAGCCATCTCCAGGCTGAACAAGTCTTTTGCAATTACTAGCATTGAACTGGCAGCGCTTCTCTCCTACAACCTGGCTACAAATGTCTTCTACAGTTGCTCCTTCTCTGCTCACACACTCTCCTCTGTAGTCCAGCCGCGTGTTACCAGCCAAACTCCTCAAAGCACAGATATTGTCATAAGTCACTCCATCAGTTCCACATACCTAGCATAATTAACATCATGCTAATTATCATGACTCCTGCTATAATTACATAATTTTTTTTACCTGCCCACCAGAGCAACTTGTGCTGTCACACTCTCCAGCGTAAGCGACAGATTCTCTTTTAGAATCTTGCAGGAGTCGACAGAGGCTGCGATACGTAACTCCATTAGTGGCACACAGGCTTGTGTCATTATCTTAAATAAAGAAAGAAAAAGTAAACTTAAGTAATCAGATAATCAACTACAACATTTACCTCCTGTATTTGGACATGAAAGTTCACCAAGGTTCACTGTGGCGGGACAAGAGAGTATGGTAAAGTATGGAAATATGGACAGCACACTGAAAATTATTAATACTTACCACAAGTTCTGAAGTCATCCTTTTGGCAATCTCCTATACAAGCAATACCCCCTTTTCTGACACAGGTTTCATTCACATCACATGGGTATCTTGAGCATATATCCTATTCGTTAAAAATAATTATTGTTTTGAAATTGTCTCACAGTTGTTATTTTTCTTTTCTTTTTAATTTAGTATTATATACAGTCTTACATTCCTAGAGCAAGCTCCAGGGAAGAGCTTGAAAGGCAGCTGTCCTTCACAGAACACGGCATGGCATCTACTTCGATATGTCACTCCATTAGATCCACACACAGGAGAGAGTCTCTGCTTATTACAAGAGGCACACTTGTCTTTAACTTCACACTTCTGTTGCCGAGAACATCTAATTCGTCCATTGTAGCAACCACAAGTGTTACATTCCTCCTACAAAGTATAATTATTTTTATTCATCTCCGGTTTGTGATAAATACACCATTATGTAATTACTGACCACATATCTTTCTCTGTGGCGAATCATACGATTGCGATAAGTACAGTCTCTTGGGCTCCTTGAAATCCTGCTGCACTGCTGAGGTGTCTGACAGTCCGATAGTTCACCATTTTGACAAGTGCATGTCCGACATTGGCCTACATCTACCACTGTCTCTCCATGGGTAACTCCAGTGGTGACTCCATCAACTTCTATTATACAGCTTCTAAAAACTGACAAAATAAAATTTTGAAATACGGAACATTCGAAATTACTATCAGGATTACAACAACAAACTCATGGAAAGTGTACCTTGTAATTTATGAATATTATTTGACAGTAAATGATTAATAAACAGGTTTTAATGTGTAGGTGTACACGGAGGCCGAAAAAGTTGCAATTTACAGACACAACCATTATTCAAAGTATTGTGAATCTTAAATACTTTTTCAGTTATTACTCTGCCTGCATCAGTCAATGCATTGCCAGCTGTTGTCAGTTTCATTGAAATTTTTTTTAAATAATTGGAGCATGTTATTAATAGGAATGTTGTAATATCGTCACTTCTTCTATTAATAGTCTTATCGAAATATTGTCATTAAAATTACTATTATCATCATCATCATCCCATAATCATTATAATCATCATCATCATCATCATCATCATAATCATCATCACCATCATCATAATCACCATCATCATCATCATCATCATCATCATCGTAATCATCATCATCACCATTATTATTACAATATGACCTACCTCTATCTTCACAGTTTGGGACATCCAGGATATCAGCCACAATAACTTGTGTACCTGATACTTCTTCCCCAGTTTCAGGAAGAACACAGCGGCATTCAAACAGAGGTCCAAGATCCACACACTGCAGCAGCTCAAATTCACCAGACGCTGTGCAAGTAATTGATGAGTCTTCCATACGTGCAGCGATGCAAGCATCTAAATCAATAAAAAGGGAATATTAAAAATCCGAACAAGTTTAGTTCCATTTCACTCACTCGCAGAGTTTTCAGCCTGACAGATCCCGGTGCCATTTGATCCCTCCACACAAACTGTTCCATTTTGGCATTCCAGTTCTTCTCTGCCAAGTCTACTAAACAGGATTTTTTCTTTTGCCCCTACTAGTCTGCGTCCTATGCGCCTGAGTCGTCTGTACAGAGGTGAAGAATACCTCGCTATCGAGTCCTCACTACCTTCCATGGGTAATTCACACTTTTCTCCTTCCTCAGGTCCTAGATAGAACAAAGACGCATCGTGCTTTAAGTAGTTCACAGATTATTGGTGAAAACTTACGATCAACACAGCGATAAAATCCAAACACCCCTACTCTTATGCACACCTGGTTAGAATCCCTGCAGGTGCAACCTCCTATGAAACCTGTATATTCCATAGAGCAACAAAACAGTTAATTGCATCTTTGGGCAATATAAGTGAACACTGCCCAGGATTTTACAATCAATTATTGCTCATAGTGAAACAATAACATAACTAAAAATGACTTATTTGTTTATACACACCATATCCTTTTGACTGCTTACCGGAGGACAGAGAACATGATTCTCGACAGACTGGACATTTTCTGTCATCAAATTGGAGACAGCTTGGCAAACACCCATCCCTCAACAATTCAGTCACACGAGTGCATCTTTTGCTTTTGCCTAAATGAAATACAATGGTCAAAGTTTTATATTATTATAACTAAATGATGGTTTTCCAATTACTTCCAGATGTAGATGAGGAAGACCCAGATGATGAAGAAGATGTACCACTTGAGCTTGATGATGATGACGATCCGCTGGAACGAGAGGATTTGGAGCTTGACGAATCCCGGGAACTACAATTCCGATTGCTATATGAACTACTATCTGACTTCCTACTCTTTTTGCTGCTACTTTGACTGCTGCTTGAACTTTCACTAGAGCTGGAATCATCATCATCGCCATCGTCACACATATCATTCGTTGGTTCCTCTTCAGTTCCTGGGGCTTCAGTTTCAGACTGAGTAGAAACACCATCGGAAGTTTCTGTAGTTTGTGGGAGTGTTGGATCGGGACTGTCTGTTGGCAGGTCAGTAGTGGATCTCTCAGTTGTGGGAAGGTCCGGGCTGGCAGTGGTACTGGGTGGATCAGTCGTCTCCACAGCAGTGACTGCCTGGGTGCTCGCTGGGGGTGAAGGTGTTGTGGGTGGATCTGAAGTCGGAAATACATTAACACAGTCAATGGTGCTACTCTCGCTCTCAAGGAAGCTGGGTACATCTAGCAGTTCTCCAGTGATGCGATCAATACATCGACATAAGCCTGTGAAGCACTGAATTGTGCAGAAAAAATTTGTTGGTGTTCTCTCGTCCAATTCACAGCATACTGGATTGCCTTCAGCTTGTAGCTGAGCACAGCTACCAATTGTAGAAATAGAATCTATAATAAAAAACATTATTGTGTAACTATTATGGTAATGACATCAAGATATGCTATGAACAAGACATCAATTTATTGTCAAATACCTGGCAAAGTCTGGCTGCTTGCTTGTTGAAACTGAAGCACTGTAAGTCCTATCCATACTTCTGCAAAAATAAACACTTTGTAGTTAAATTTATATTAAACGATTAGCATATGTTTGTACCTAGTAGCATTATTATGACGATTATAGAATACAATAGCTATACCTCTTGCTTCTGCTTTCAAAGACACTGTCATGAGCATTACATTTTAAGTAATCTTTTATAGCCTTTATGAAACCATTTCCTGGCTTCCATCCCACAGACAAATCTGACCTGAATCGGGACTAGTTTGAGACTAATAAGGAGTCAAATAGGCGCTAATATGGATGCGTATATTAGATCAAACATTCTTTAAAGGCCAGCCAACTCTGATAAGGAGGAAGCCTCACTTTCTCCAATAACAATGGCCACACAACCACGAGCTGTGTGGTCTACGGATGCCATAATTAGAGCTAAATCGTGTAACAGTGTGCTGAATCCTCACAAGCGCTGATAGTGCACTGTTACATATAAGAACATAATGAAATAATGCACTCCTTTGTTTTGAAACATTAATCTATTGAAGTGATTAATGCTTGAAATGCACAAAGAGTTTGTATACTGTACTCCGACATCAAAACAATGGCTATACAGTCCACTCTGTGGTTTTGAAGCATTGTCACTGTGAAGTAGTTAATAATATGACAAGAGTCAATATATATTTTCTGCCATGTCTCTATACACCTCCTCCACATTTCTCCAGTGAGTATCTCCATTCCAAACAGAAAAGGAGTTTGTGCTGATGTTTTTACTATACTGTGATATGGTCTTTTACAATACGAACTGTCCTTTAGCTATAGCTTAATTATCCATTGCCCCCAGTGATCCTCCTCAACCCTGCCACCCAGTATGCTCTGTCAACACCATGTCTACAATGTTGTGAGTACATTAACACAATACACATCTGAGCTAGCGTGTTGACAGAGAATACACTAGCTATAGACAGTAATACTATAATAATAATAATAGTAATAATAATAATAATAATAATAATAGTAATAATAATAATAATAATAATAATAATAATAATAATAATAATAATAGTAATAATAGAATAATAATAATAATAATAATAATAATAATAAATAATAATAATAATAATAATAGTAAGAATATATATAATAATAATAATAATTGAGAAGAGGAAAGAAATAATAATAATAATAATAGTAATAGTAATAATAATAATACTAATAATAATAATAGTAATAGTAATAATAATAATAATAATAATAATAATAATAATAATAATAATAATAATAATAATAACACCTTTCTTCTATTTTTCTTGACCCTTGCATTCTCCTGCTTCTCTGCCTTGCTTCTACCCTTGAATTGGGGTGGGTTAGCTACTGTAGGTGAACTTTCCCAACTCAATACAGCAATCCAGTTCAATTTTTGTGGACAGGGCAAGACATAGAAAAAAAGAGAAAGAAAGAAGAAGATACAAAACATTAGTGAGGCAGGCACTCCAAGATTCCCTTAGCTACCGGTGACAAGTGTGCTAGACTCCGAAGGTGATGATCGCAAGTTCAAATTCAAGATGGAAACTTTATTTATCTTCTCTGCCTTCAATTATGGAGTGGGTTGAACTTAACGCTTTTTTTTTCCTTCATTCAGGTGATGATGACGCTTTAACAAACCTGCTCAGCTCATAAATTATTTATGAATACACAAACCGTCATCATTATACTGACACACAAACGTATGATAACAATCATAATCATAATAGTAATAATAATACATTGGAATGGTTTGCCAACTGAGTTTCCTGTGGTTAGTTCAAAGCATTATTATGGTCTATGCTGAAGTGTGAATTGTAGCTACTCAAAGTTATACACTGATACTCACTAGATCATAACCACACTTAATAAAATAAAAGGTATTACTTCAATTTGGGGTAGTTGTGCCACAACTAGACTTGCTTTTTTATAACTTTTTTTGTTTAGTTTACTAATTTTGTTGATATTAAATAATGTTTGTGTAAATTGAATTGCAATTCATTGCATATTATTATATAACAGAACGAAGTAATATATTTTTTATAAGCGTGAAAATACGTCACTGAAAAATAAGGCCAGCTTATCGTTTGCAAGAGTGTATTGAATTCTTTCCACTTGAAAGTATTACAAACACAAACATCATTACTGACCCCACACATAAGTAGTGATTTCCCATATAAATACCACACAGGAAATTTGATCCAGTAGTTTTCAACTAAATAAATTACAACTGTTGTGTACATATTATATTAGATGAAATGTAGCAGTCATTGAATTTCTACCAAAATAAAAACACACTGGCTAGCTCATTAATTATTCCAAATTAAAAACACACTGGCTAGCTCATTAATTATTCCAAATTAAAAACACACTGGCTAGCTCATTAATTATTCCAAATTAAAAACACACTGGCTAGCTCATTAATTATTCCAAATTAAAAACACACTGGCTAGCTCATTAATTATTCCAAATTAAAAACACACTGGCTAGCTCATTAATTATTCCAAATTAAAAACACACTGGCTAGCTCATTAATTATTCCAAATTATGACAATTCACACAGAACTGGATGATCTGACATTCTGTCTCCCTAATTTTAATTATGAATGTCTACATTAATACTTTACAGGGCTCTTCATTAAGTTAATTGGTAAGGCATAGAAAAATAACAATTTAATAGACTTGTATCTATTACGCTCTGGATTAGTTCTAATTCCAAGAATTCTTGTCCTTCCTAATTTGTCTACATCAATTACAACGACCATACATGATAGTGTCAATATACGAATTCGAAGTACAAAGAGACAATCTAATTATTATCAATTCATTTGGAAAATAGTATACATAGCTACAGTTCCTGGTAAGGAGATCAATTCTAAAGCTTTCTATTGTAAACTGAAGCTACAATTGAAGGACTGGAATTGACTATGATCAGAGCCTCCAAGTAGACGCATTTTTCCGTATTTATACGGAAATTCCAGTATAAATACGGAATACGGAAATCTGGTAAGATTATACGGAAACCTATTTGCTGTCCTTTTACCTAGCTAATGATGATGGCTGATAGTAGTCGTACTTCAAGCTCTAGCAGCAGTAGTTTTGTAGATAGTTGTAGCAGTTTGGGGGCAAGCAGTAGTGTCTTTGACACTGACAGTGAGCAAATACTTCAAGGTACATGCGAGGTTAGTGGTAGTGAATCTCCACCGCAGAACAAGAGGTGTAAGCTTACTGGGCGTACGACTGGACACTACCAAAGTACATCACTTCAAGCAGCAGGAATAGCAGGTCTGTTAATTGCACGTTATGTAATTGTGTTCTTAACATTTCTCATGGGGGCATTAATGATATCAAGCGTCATGTGAATAGCTTAAAGCATAGAGCAAAACTTCTGCAGGTGGAGAGAAATGTAACTCTTACCAGCCTTTTGGGGGAGTCTAGTAGTAGCTCATGTCATCGAAATAAAGTTATTTCAGCAGAAATTAAAATGGCTCAGTTTATTGCAATGCATAATTTGTCATTTCAATCATCAGATCATCTGTCTGACCTCTTTTCATCGATGTTTCCTGATTCCAAGATTGCTGCTAGTTTTTCTTGTAAGCACACCAAAACCAAATCAATTATATGTGATGCAATTGATCCTTATTGAATGTGTGAGATGTTCTCCTTTTCACCTGTTATGTGATGAATCTAATGAGAGAGGTGACACAGTCAAGCTACTCACGGTTTTAATTCGCTTTTTTGATCCACGGAAAGAAGTTGTAGCTACACGTCATTTGGACACAGTTGGCATAATTGATTTAAGTGCTAAAGGAATATTTGATTCTATTAAGTCATTATTAGAGAAATACAAATTACCTTTTAGCAATCTACTGAGTTTCACCTCTGATACATGTAATACCATGAAAGGTGCAAGAGGTGGGGTTATAAGTAAGCTCCGAGTGGAGCAACCCAAAATTGTTGATGTGTATTGTATTTGTCACTTAATAAATTTATGTGTCAAAGCAGCCACTAAGACAATGCCATTGAAAATTGATGAAATTCTGATAGACATTTATTATCATTTTCACCGCAGTGTGAAAAGAATCACATCTCTTCATGATTACGCTGAGTTTTGTTCCGTAGAGTTTAAGGTTGTTTCTAAACACTCAGTGATAAGATGGTTATCTCTGCGACATGCTATTCAGCGCACACTTGAGATGTGGAATCCTCTCTATTCTTATTTTTGTAGTCACCCTGATGTGGAAAAAAGTGGAAAAGTGAAATCTATTTTTGAGGAGTTACAACATCCCCTCACTAAAGTATGGTTTTATTTTCTTTCAAATGTATTGCCCATTTTTGACAAATTTAATACTTCTTTTCAGACCTCATCTACAGCAACTGTACACAAATTGTATGGAGAAACTAAAAGATTGTTGAAAAAAATTTTGTCCTTTTTTATTAAACAGGAGGTTATACAACACCACTCTGAAGATTTGACCCAGTTAAATTATTCTGATGAGTGCAATCATCTTCCAGTGCGGGATCTGTTTGTTGGAGACAACACCACTGCTCTTATTCTTCATCAAGAAGAAAATGAAGGTGAATCTGTAACAGAATTTTATCATGGTGTGAAAACTTTCTATTCAGCTTTTGTTAAGAAACTTCTGAAAGTATTTGATTTTAAGTCTGAGATGTTGTCAACTCTAGCTTTTCTTGAACCAAAGAACAGTCAAAAGATGTCCCTTTCCTCGTTTGATGCTATTGCCAGCTTTTTTCCAGTAACATTTGAAAAAGATCTGGTGAAGTTAGAATATCGTGAGTTTGCTATTGATGATACTATTGACCCTAGCATTGACAGTGATGCAATCAATTTCTGGATATTAATTAGCAAGATGAAGTCGCCAATGGGAAACCTTCTGTACAAAAATCTTGCCACTTTAGCCTTGCAACTCATATCTACTCCTGTGTCTAATGCAGACAGTGAGCGAGTGTTTGTTCGAAGAATAAAAACTGAATACAGATCATCACTTTCCACAGAAACCTTGTCTGCATTAATTGGATGTCATTTGAACAACACTCTCTCTTGTTGTGAACCAACAGAATTTGAGGAGGCACTGTTGAGTAAGGCCAAGACATGCACTATGGAACACAATTTATCCTACAAAAAGTAGTCCCAAACTTAACTATCGTACATTAGCTAATTTCCTGTTTAATCTTTAGTAGTCATTCTTTTCATACTTTATTACTGGTCTCATTCAACTCATTCTACACCTATAAAATGTTTCTTATGTGAAATTACAACTGTAAATAATGCTTTGTCATCATAGCTAAAACTCAGATGGGTAATTTTTAAAAGATACTATAAAGATGTCTTAGTCAAAAATAGTTCTAGTTTAATCTGTTCTTGCTTTAAGTAGCTAGCAAGCAAAATACTGAAAATGCAGCAGAAAATACTGATTTTTTTCAATTTATACTGAAGATGTAAAATTCTAGTTGGAGGCTCTGTATGATCACATATTGTAATAAACAAGATATAGAGTTTATGAATATATTCATATAAAATAACTCTACCAAATAGCTCGCATAAATTAATGAACAATGGTATGCTAGTTCATGACGTGCATGCTCTCTCTGATATACCTTACACTAGTGATGTCCTTCAGCACAAATGGCAAGTGAGGCTATTGTACACAAGTAATTCAAACTACAAAGTAGCTAAAATCCCACCATTTTTGTGGAGTCACCCCTGACATGAAGGAGAAAGAAGAGAGATGAGATGAAGAGAATAGAGAGAACTAAAGAAGTGACTTCGTTAAAATTTTTCAAATCATAAATCATGCTGTAGTTTGTAATAGTTGCTGTGTACATTTGCGTGCGAGTCGTGGTGTGTATGTTCTATTGGGTAAAGGGTTGTATGAATGTGAGCCAGCCTGCACATGTGCAGTTGGCTCAAGTTTGGACTTGTATGTGCATGTTTTGTGTTGCATTTTAGTCTGTTTAATTTGTTTCCTGCTAGCTTATGTCCCAGACCACCAGTGTCTTAGACTTCAAGTAAGACTTAAAGCCTGGACATAGCTCTGGTGACAAACTACTCACGAGAATTCTGCTTGCCTGAGATTGTTCTACAGCTAAGGGAGTGGTTTCCCTTGTTCACCACGTTAGAAAATCGTTTGTAACAAGAATCACTGCTGTTCTCTTAATCACGTGAAGATTGCATAATAATACGTGACCGTTATGTAATAGAAAACAATTTAAGCATGTGATGCGTGCATATGAGTATGACGTAATGATTAGTCTGTCCTTGCACGTATGAGAGTGAAATTTTACAACACACCAATAATATACCAATATAGCTACTGCTATTATACCGACATATCTTAGATTGATATACCTCACATTATACTGAAATACCTTATACATGATACTATAGATTATACTATTATATTACATTAACAATGCATAATAATATACCTTAGATTGATCAGTAGTGACTAAAGCATGACCAATTACTCTTGTGCACAACTTCTTTCCCTTTGCAGCCTACATGACAAAGATGGCCAAAAGAATAAGAAAACAAGATAAATGGATCCAGTTTTAGCACAGTATAAGCACCCCACTACCTAAATCATATTACTGTAATATTTTTGGTTGTATGTTTGTATGTTTGTTTGTTTAGTCTCATCGAGAATTTGGAGGAAAAAAATGTTGAGCGATATTAAACACAACATTATTCAGCAAAAAACGTGAACCTGAGAAGACCAGGAATTCTCCATCTTACATTAACCATCTTTACAGACGTAGCAAACATCTGAGTGCTACAACTAGTTCTGTCTTTCCTCTACTTTGCAAGTTTTAATCACCGGGTACTAGTTGAGCTATTCAATGAAACATTATGTGAACCAACACCTGTCAGAATAAACTTAATGTGAGTAAACCAGTGAGATTCGGTTTACTCATTCTGGGAAAGCCTCTCTGGGATATGCTGATATTTTTAAAAGTCGAACACATCCCCTACCATTCTAACTGCTATGCTGGCAATATCACAGATGTTGGAAGATTGAAAGTATGCAGAGTATCAATAATTGATTTGAATGCTATCTGAACAAGCACAAAAAGTCGGAGCCTAAGTAATGGCTCTAATGAAGTCAAGAGAAGGGAAAATAATTGATCTGGACTCATTCAACCAGGGAAATCCATGAGAAAATTATGCACAAAAGCAATACAGAAAACAATCATTTGTCATGCTAATCAAGGATAAGCTAGCTTTAATAGCTTATACATACATGTATAAAATGGGGGAGGGGAATGAATGAGGAATTGTACAGAATGAGCACAGCCAATTTTTATTTTAGATGAACTGCCCACAGTACCTAATTCCTATTTGCAGTTCTAGATTCATATTTTTAGTGCATAAAACTATGAATGCCAAATGCAATTGTTATGCAAACTATATACATCAGCACAGTGCAGTGAGCATGCTCACCATCCTACTGCTATTCTGCCAATTCCATGTGTGTGTTTTGCACACTTTTTGGGGCTTTCATTTTGAATAAAATAAGATTAACAAATTAATGTACAAAAAAATATGATAATCAACTTCACTTTTCACATCTCCATTATAGCATGACCCATCCTCCACTTATAAACACCTCTATGTTTGTGCCATTGTACACTCAGTAAACAGACACTGAATAAGTTTCATGGATTGAAAATGTTTTTCTTCATAGATATGTATGTTTCCCAGCCAAATTAGTCTACATAACAATTAGTCCATAATTATTACAAATAACACTTACTTTAAAGCAAAATGATGTCCTAAGTGTAATTGCTATTGTGTAAAATGAAAATAATAAACTCATACATAAATTTTAATGAACTGTGAAGTTTTTACGCATCTGGTAACAAAAAAACTTTGTATTTTTGCAACTCATGGCATAGCGGCTCAGACAGTGAATGTAAAATGTACATAAATCAGACAACACAAGTATGACATTTTGAGCCCAAGCATGTAACAAACACAACTATGACTTTGTTGATGTATGAAATCTACATTGAATTGACTATATATACCCCACACTAACCTTTGACAGAAAAATATCCGTCCAATATTGAACACATAATATTTTTGTTGGTTTAATTTAAATAACTGTGAGAATGCTGTGGTTGTAAGTCATGCACTCGAGGGGTGTGGTTTTGGTAGCCAGAAGACCAGATCTGTGGCGAGGTGGCTGATCAGTAGAGGATTCCCACTGCGGAAACTCTTTCATCCCAATGCGGGTCACACAAACTCATAAATTCTACTATGGATCAATTATAAATTTGTCATTCATTATTGCAGAGATACTTAACAAGTGACTATGAATAAAGGTGATAGGGTTTTAATGGGGTGTGGTCACATAAAGATAATGTTTGTGATGATCCTGTACCTGTTCATGGAGGAAGTGACTTGTGAGTTCAGACTGGCCTGGACATACATCCGGGGGGGCCAGAATGGTCCTCTACCAGCAGGACCAGAAGGTGAGTGGAGCGACGGTAACGACACCAACAAGGTGATCATCACCAGGAAGAACTCAAGTGACTCTGGCTAATGGCCATGTCCTGTGGGCAAGGGTCCCATCTTTGACAATGACAATATCACCAGGTCGAAAATTGCGAACTCTCTGGTGCCACTTAGCTCTTGATTGTAGTGACTGGAGATATCGAGACCGCCATTGTAGCCAGAGGTCTGAGCTGAGATGTTTGACAAGGTTTCATCTCTTGAGCAGAGTAAGTTTAGAGTCTAAGTCAACACGTGTTGGTGGAGGAGCTTTCAAAGGTCTCCCAATAAGAAAGTGAACCGGAGTTAACGCTGTGTAACCTTCACCATTGGTCGCTTCTAGGGGTACAAGTGGTTTGCTGTTGAGGATAGCCTCTACTTCTGTCAAAATTGTGGAAAGTGCTTCAAAGCTAAGTAAATGAATAGCAACGAACTTGTGAAGAAGAATCTTCATAGCAAGCACTCCTGCCTCCCACAGCCCTCCAAAATGAGGTGCACATGAGAGGTGTGCCAATAAAATTCTCGATCTGATGAGAAATGAGACATACGATTAGAAGTTTCTTTAGAAGTAAGTAAACTCTGTATTTCTTCCATTTCACAACGAGCACCAATACAATTTGATCCATTGTCACTGTAGAGATGAGCAGGAGTTCCTTAATGACAGCAGAATCATGTCAGAGCAGTAATAAAGGCATTTGTAGAAAGGTCTGAGCACAACTCCAAGTGAATTGCTCGTGTCGAAAAGCACACAAAACAGCTGCGTATGTTTTTATCTAGATAGGTTTACGAGAGTTGCCTCGACGAACTAGAAAAATACCTGCAAAGTCCACTCCAATGGAGGAGATGGATCAGTACGTGCTGAAGGTAGAAAACCCATTCGTTGATTAGGTGCTTTAGAGTAAGCTCGTTGACAGATGGTGCAGGACAACTAAGTGATTTGAGATATTTCTTAAGTCCTTACATGATGGTCTTCAGCCATAATTGCAAGAAGTGTGGAAATACCGGGATGATTATACTGAGCATGTAGAGTGTCCTGATATACAGTCTTGTGAGAGCTGACTTCAGGCTGAGCAATAAAAGAGCTCTAGGCTGACAAGGACACTTGTCATCCCGGACACGACCTCCAACATAAAGAAGTTGATCTTGTTCATATGAAGATCCATCTTTGCCAGGGAGTGACTGACAGGCAAAGTCTTTCCAGCACAAAAAATGTGAGATGATGTCAGAGTATGATTCAGTTTGTGCTTGCTGGAACAAGTAGGTGCGAGTTTTTGAGCATTCCTCAGAAGTTAAAATAGGTGAGAACTGACGCTTGCTTTGGGAAAGATGAATATGTGAGATAAATCGATAAATCCAAGAGAGAACTCGAGTAAGATGAAGAAAAGAGGAATACTGTGACCATAAAGGATTCTCTGGGAGTGGCTGGGCAGATGACACTGTGACACGTAGTTCAGGCAAGTCATTACCAGCATTAATATCAAGGTGAGGCCAATCTATAGGAGGTAGCTTGAGCCAGCCAGGTCCCTCCCACCAAAGTTGAGAAGACATGAGTTCTTGAAGCAAAGTTCCACGACTGGCCAGGTCAGCCGGATTCTCTTTGGATGACACATGTCTCCAGTGCTGGAGCCACAATGTCTTGAATGACAGCAACACGATTTACTACAAAGGTCTTCAGAGATGATGGAGATTTTCTGATCCATGAGAGAGTGATTGTTGAATCGGTCCAGGCATGTACATTAACAGCTGGAATACTGAGATCCAATGAGATTAATGCAAGGAGTTTGGCCAGGAGATAGGCTGCGGTAAACTCAAGTCGAGGAATAGTGATTGGACGAAGAGGGGCAACACGAGCTTTGGAAGCAACAAGAACAATAGAAGTTTCTGAGTTCAAGTAGACAGCACAGAGGTAAACTACAGCCCCATAGGCCAGCGATGAGGCATTTGCGAAATCATGTAGGTGTTGAGAGACAACTGGCAAATCCAATGGTACAGTTTGTCTGTCTATAGTATGTGTTGCAAGCAGAGGCAAAGTAAGACGTCCATGTATTCCAGGCTGAGGCAACCTCTTCACAAACAGGAGTGTCCCAGTCAAGATGTAGAGACCACAAGCGCTGAAGTTAGAGTTTCGCTGGTATAATGGCAGGAGTAAATAGGCCAAGCACATAAAAAACCTTTGCCGTCAGAGAAGCAATTAAACGTTTAATTATGGGGACATCATTAGGAATTTGGGGGACTGCAATGTGAAGTTGATCTGTTTGAACATTCCAGTGTATCCCTAACGCTTTCGAAGACGAAAGGGGGTCTTGAATGTGAAGGTCAGCAGATTCTCTAAGTTGTTCTGGAACTGATTCAATAAAGGCACTGGAGTTGCTGCGCCACTTTCGTAGTGTCATTCCTGCAGTGGTGAGCAGGTCACAGAGCTGCCGGCGGAGATTTGAGGCATCTTCAACAATGGCAGCACCGGTCAAACAGTCATCAACATTAAAAGAAGTCCTGATAGCATTAGCAGCTAGATGAAATTTATTCTCCTTCAGGTCCGCCAGTTGCCGAAGAACTTGTGATGCCAGGTTAACCTCTTCATTCGGCAATCAATGAGTTACCCGTTTTCAAGGCGTACGAGAAACCTGTGCAGGTCACGTTCAGATGGGTCAAGAAAAATCTCACGAAACATCTTGCTGATGTCAGATGACATTGCAACTGGGTAAATGCGAAACTTGTGCAAGATTGAGGTGAGCAGAGGGTACAGATTGGGTCCTGACAGAAGTTGATTGAGTGAATTGCCACTGGAGCTCTTTGCAGAGGCATCAAACACAGCCCTCAGTTTGGTTGATGTCAAGCTTTCCTTGACTACTCCATGTGTGGGTAAGTAATAAGCTTGGGTGGTGGGCTGAATGACTTCTGCAGGCGGTACCAACTCGGCATGATCCAATATGAGGTATTCACGTAACATGGTCTCAAATTGTGAAAGGCTTCCTTTGCTCCGTAGAGAACGCTCATTCTGCATATGCCGACGCACAGCTGTGGGACGAGAAGTACCGAGTTCAGGAGGGTTTGAAATCTTTGGAAGTTTCACAGAAAACCAACCACTAGATGTTACTTGGTATGTATCCTTAAAGTGTGTCACTGCCTGCTCCTCATCAGGTGAAAGATGGCGAGTGTGAACATCAGGAGTTTGATCCAAAGCCCATAGACGTTGCAAGGCAGCATCTAATGGATCTTCTCTTTCCTGTGCGTGGAGGCTTGACAGGGATAATGACTCATCAGGAATTGCTCCTCCAAGTGCCCAGCCAAAGATTGTAGGCGTGGCAATAGTGACTCGATCATATAAAAGAGAAGGGTTGCCGCAAGTACGTCAACCAACATCTGCTATGCCAAGAAGAAGGTCAATTTCACCACCAAGATTAGGATCTGCTATTGGTTTCTTTCCCCTGATACACGGAAGGTCTAGAAGTTTCCTAGGATTCTTGGGTGGTCGGATTGATTGTAGTGCTGGTACAATGTGGGCTTTGACTTCTATTTGACAAGCTGATTCCATAGGATGAAGTGATTCAAGAAAGATATAAATATAAGCTCGACTAACGGACTCTCCAGTAACACCAACCGTCCTGACACAAGGGTGATTGATGCTCCACTGTCAAGTAATGCTCGAGCTAGTTGTTGCCGCTCTCTGCAACTGGCAAGGATAACAGCAGTAGATAGAAGGGCTGATGGATGTGAGGCAACATAACCAGCCTCAGTGTTGGCAGGGGCATTATCCTCACGTGTTGAGTTGGATTCTGGTAGTGAGTTGGAGACAGAGGATGGTGAGTTAGTTTCGGATCTTGAGTTGGGTGATGGAGCCTCTCGATGTAGTAGGGTGTGATGACAGTTGCCACAACTTTTGCAGTTATATCCTGAGGAACAATCTCGGAGCACATGACTATGACTGAGGCAATTATAACAAAAACGTTTTCCCTTGACAAATTTGTGTCTCTTGGTTGCTGCCAACTAAGAAATGTTGAGCACTTAGACAGAGCATGTCTATCTTGGTCACAGACACTACACTTGTGAAACGATGGCTCGACTTTGTAGACTGTTTGATGTTTAGAAGGAGCTAGTTTTGATGGCTTGGACATAGTCAGAGCAGGCTTCTTGAGTTGCTCCTGAGGGAGAGCAGTATTGATTCTGGACTTGACAAATTCAAGTAGCTGTTCCAAAGAAGACGGTGCTTCCTAATCTGAAGCATAAATGGACCACTGATGGGCAAAATCTCTGTCAAACTGAGACTCTAAAAGAGTAGCCAAAATGTTTGTAGCTTCATATGCATGGTAGTCCTTGAGTGTAGTTTGCCCATGTCTCATAGATATAGGTAAGATCCTTAGAATTGTTGACAAAGGTTTTTCGACGAGTGAGAATCTGAAGATGCTCCTGGTATGTTCTCTCTTTGACATACTTCTGTTGTAAAGCTTTTAAAGATAGTTCATACCCGTCTGAACCCTGTGATGCAGTACGTACAACTTCCTAGTCTCAGGAGTTGACACAACATGCCTTTTCTTCATCTGTCAGCTTCATCCTTAGCGACGACAGTGATGAACAAATGAGAGAAGTGTTTCCATTCAAGTGGGATTCCATCAAACTTTGGTAAAGTTATTCTTAGTCTATGTGATGAGGAAGGTTTTGTTTTAACAATGATTTCTGGAACAAGTGGCGTACATGCAGAGGACAAAGAGTCTTGTTCACGAGTAATCTGCTCTTGAACTTCCTTGAGCAGAGCATTAAGCTTTCCCCTAAGACTCTCGATGTCAGGGTAAATACTGTGATAGCATGAATTTCTTTTGAACTCTGTAGTACGTTCTTCCAATATCTTGAGTTGATTAAGATAGACAGGCTTTGATACACTGTCCACTTCCAATAGGGTGGAGAGAGACTCAAGTATAACAGTTCCTTCATCATAAAGAGCAATCTTTTCCAGAAGGATTTCCAATATCTCTATCAATCTGGTGTTGCGTTCCTTGACTAAATTGCCTTGAGAAATCTCTTCCCCAATGGCATCTGTGCCAGTTATAAGTTCTTCATACCTTTCTTGAAGTACTTCGAAGAGAGCTGATAGACGATTTGCTTCACTAAGCCTTTTGGTATTGTCTCCAGGACGAATTCGTGCACATGGGGTATCTTGAAGTTTCTTGACTTCGGTATCCAATGAGGTAAGCTGTCGCTTACGTCTGGAGCGCTTATCTGTCTGAATCTGACAGATTTCTTCTTCTAAAGAGACGGGCATGGTCTAGGCAGCACAGTCTACAACAAAAAAAGACAACAAAGAGACGGGGTTCAATAACTAGAGAGTGTAGGTGCTGATAAGTTCTTCCACTCCGAAAGATCCGGCTCAAAGGACCAATGAGAATGCTGTGGTTGTAAGTCACACACTGGAGGGGTGTGGTTTTGGTAGCTGGAAGTTGAAGGACCAGATCTATGGCGAGGTGAATTATAAATTCGTCCTTCATTATTGCAAATGAGATACTTAAGTACAAGTGACTATGAATAAAGGTGATTGGGTTTAAATGGGGTGTGGTCACATAAAGATTATGTTTGTGATGATCCTGTACCTATGCTAAATTGATTTTTCATGGAGGAAGTGACTTGTGAGTTCAGGCTGGCCTGGACAAACTGTTTGCCTTTGGAAAATCTCTTTTGCAGCTACAGCACCATCTGTAGCTAACAATGCTGATATGCACACAGTGATCCAGTGTTTATATTTGAATATATGACTTCAATTTAAGTGCTCGTGCTGCCGCACTCCGTGAACTAATAATGTTATTCCGAAGATAGATCATACTCAGTTCTGTGCAGGATTCAGACCATCATTTAGAGCTGCTGCACCTTCTGAACCTAAATCCAAGTTTCAGTGCTTGCAATTTAGTGCAAAACTTCAGACCATCAGCTAGAGCTACTGCACCTTCTGTTTTTGTGTTTGTAATTTAGTGCAAAACTTCAGTTCAGTGCAAAACTTCAGACCATCAGCTAGAGCTACTGCACCTTCTGTTTTTGTGTTTGTAATTTAGTGCAAAACTTCAGTTCAGTGCAAAACTTCAGACCATCAGCTAGAGCTACTGCACCTTCTGTTTTTGTGTTTGTAATTTAGTGCAAAACTTCAGACCATCAGCTAGAGCTACTGCACCTTCTGAACCAATACTGTTCCATCCAAGATCCAGTGTTTGTAATTTAGTGCAAAACTTCAGACCATCAGCTAGAGCTACTGCACCTTCTGAACCAATACTGTTCCATCCAAGATCCAGTGTTTGTAATTTAGTGCAAAACTTCAGATCATCAGCTAGAGCTACTGCACCTTCTGAACCAATACTGTTCCATCCAAGATCCAGTGTTTGTAATTGAGTGCAAAACTTCAGACCATCAGCTAGAGCTGCAGCACCTTCTGAATCAATGCGGTTAAGTCCAAGATCCAGTGTTTGTAATTTAGTGCAAAACTTCAGACCATTAGCTAAAGCTACAGCACCTTCTGAACAAATTCTGTTATTGCATAGATCCAGAGTTTGTAAGTTGGTGCAAAACTTCAGGGTATTAGCTAATTCTATTGCACCTGCTGAACCAATATGGTTGAAACTAAAATTTAGTGTTTGTAGTTCTGTGCAGGACTTTAGAGCTTTAACTAGAGCTTCTGCATCCTTTGGTTTATACTTGATGCCATAAAAGTCCAATGTTTGTAATTTAGCACAGGACTTCAGACCAGAAGCTAGAGCTACTGCACCCTCTGAACTAATAAAACATTTACGAAGATCCAGTGTGATCAGTTTAGTGCAGTACTTGAGACAATCACCTAGTGCAATTGCACCCTCTGAACCAATTCTGTTACGAATAAGTTTTAATGTTTGTAATTCAGTGCAGGACTTCAGACCAATAGCTAGAGCTTTTGCACCCTCTGAATCAATACTGTTAAATTCAAGAATCACAGTCTGTAAGTTAGTACAGGATTTCAGACCATCAGCAAATGCTAATGCACCCACTGAACCAATATAAGAATAGATATCAAGTGTATTTAGATTAGTGCAGAACTTCAGACAACTCGCTATAGCTACTGCACACTCAGAATTACTCTCAAGTTTCAGTGTTCGCAATTGATTGCAAGATTTAATTCCATCAAATAAAGCTTCTGCATCTTCTAACTTCTTGCTCACATTTACATTAGTAAAACATACTAAATTGTTTCTAGTGCCGTTGATGTGAATTTCTGGACAATTCTTACAGCAATATAATGCCTTGCCAATTGTTTCATTATCTTTAGGGTTGGCACATATCCAATCTACTGAATTCTGGACTAGGTTTAAATTTGACTTCAACACAGATTGAGGAGGGCTCCTAGTTACATACATTTGAACTGCATGAACTGTATTTTTTAACATATTAGTCAATAAATAAATACCGGCTTCACTGATAGGATTGCATTGAAAATCTAAACACTGCATTTTCCTCAGCCCTATAACTGAATTTAGTATGCGTAATGCTCCTGAATCACTAATATCATTACAGTGAGCAGACAAAGTAGACAGTTCGCATAAATCTGTTAAAGAATCCGACAGAATCTTTGCTCCATTATCTGTAATTCTATTGAAATCTAAACGAAGTGTGCTAAGGTCAGTACAAATAGTCAATAAGTCAACTAGAGCAGCCACATCTTCATCAGTGATACCGCAGTTTATTAACACAAGTTTCACCAAACAACTTTGGAGTAAATGAGTGCTATTCTGATACAGTGTGAAAATAGTTCCATTGCAATATGTTAAACTTTGAAGATTAGAACTGCACAAGATCTTGCCACTAAATGCTTCAAGTAATGTGTGTTCATCAAACACATAAGATCTCTCAATAGCATCATAGTAAACTATGCTTAGTTTAGGGTTACTGAAACTTGAATACTTTAAAATATCACGATCAAAACCACTTTTTAAGGGGACAGCAATTTTTATTACACTTAAATTAGGAAGGCTTTTCCACCAAGCAAGTTTATTATAACCTTGCTTACCAATAGGAGTTTTGTTTAAATCTAAAATTTCGAGTGACTGAAGTTTAGTTAACAGCAAACCCAGACTCTCAAACTCAGATACACTGCAATTTTTCTTTTGGTAACCCAACTGTGTTATGTTACTGAAATGCACTTCCTGTAACTTCTCCAAAAACAAAGCCACACCTTCCTTCTTAATTGTACACTCTGTGAACAATAAAGAGGTTACCTTGTGTCGTGTAGAAGTGATAACATAGCTAATGGCAAGATAATCAGTGGGTAGAAAGTTACGATCCTTAAATGAGAGGACATTAGTATCAGTCTTCTCTAATAACATGTCACAGGGACATTGCTGCTGCGACTCGAATGCACACTGAGCTTTATATAGAACGTCTGTGTTTGGGTCTGACATAATATTATTTAGTACTATAGAGTCGTCTCTAAATTGGACTATACCGCAATAAAATTTCCACACCATCTGTAGGTTCCCATGAGATTTGTTTACTTCCTCAATTACTAAATGTTCTTCCCTTATTGTTGTCAAATAAAATGCTGCTAGAAATTCTTGAAATGTGAGATGAAGGAAAGTGTACAAATCCTCCATTCCAAACAGACTTGCAGTACTGTCAATAGTGACTAATCCTAGAGAACCTTTATCAGAATTAGGAGGTGAGAGCGGAAAATTGGTCTGAGACTCATTAACAACTTGTTGTTTGGAAAAAGTCATATCTAGAGCTAATTTACAAATATTTTTGAAATACTCTTTCATGCTACCTTTTAAGTCATTCAGAGAACTGATTCGTACCAAACTATGTGGCTTTCGCAGAAGAGTCAAAATTGTAAATGCCTCGTATATTTTAGTTTCAGTATGAGGTATTTCCTCTCCCTTTTTCTCATACATAAAACACACCATAGCTGCATGTACAGGCAAGTAACACATGCGTAGAACATTAGCACGCAAATTCAGATATTTCCAAAGTTTAACATTGGCATCCCCGCTTTCCCTGAAATAACAATTTACGTAACCTTCTATTTGCTCCTTGGTAAATCCAAGAACTTCAATGCGCTGAGTAACAGGAGCTTTTAGTCTAATAGTGGCTGTGCTCACTGGGCGCGAAGCGACAATTATCATGGATAGAGGCAATATTCTTTTGTATATCAAATCAAAAATAATGTTATTGCCAACACTGACCTCTTCATACTCGTCAAGGCCATCGATAATTATACACAAACCTTTGCCATTCTTTTTTTTGATAGAATCTACAAAAGCAGATCTCTCATCGTCATTTTCTACATAATTCTTAAAAATGCTCTGCAAACTTAAGTTTTCTGTCTTGATTGCATTTAACAGACGGAGAGAAACTAGGACAACTACTTCAGCATTAACTAAAACATTACCTCTCTTGGCCCAATCTTTGGTGACTTTGTGCATCAAAGTTGTCTTCCCACTCCCAGGGCGTCCCTCCACTACGACTAGAGCTCCACTTTCATATTGTCCAAAAACTTCTTCATAATTTATACTAGACTTTAGAGCATCTATGTCGTCCATGTTGTCCTGCAGTGTATAAATAAAATCGTTATTGGTTTTCTGGTCTTTTGAAATTAGTGCTAGATTAAGAAATTCAGTGTTCCTAACTGGAGGCCAAGTGTCCTTCGGAATGTCGGGCCAATTACGATAAATGCTAAAGAACTTCTGAGTAATAGCTGAGACATAGGTTGCTAATGTTATTTTAATGTATTTATTTGTGGACGTCTCTCGGCACTCATATTCGCCGACTGTTTTCCAGTTCACTTGGCTAATAAATAAAAATGGCCTGCTAGTACCTGCATACACTTCACTGTTTGATAGTGGCTTACCCTTCAGAAACCACTGATAACTCCCCTGGGTTAAAGTGGTGACCTGAAACCCTATAAGTGCAGCTTTACCATTGTCTACCATGACATTACCAGAATTGTAACCTTGAAACTCATGACTAGGACAAGTCCACTTCTTAAAACAAGAGCTTGTAATTTTGGCTATAAAATTGTGTTTAAGATTCGATCCCTCAATAGGCAATTCTACAATATCGCTTTTCAATGCTTCCTCCAATTTGTTCAAAGAACTAAAGTTGCCTCCATTTTGAATGAATCTTGAAATAACTTCGTATAATTTTATCTTAAAAGAACTTTTTGTTTGACATTCTTCTATTTGGTTTCGATCTAACTTTAAAGAGATAGCTAACTCCTTCCACTTAAAGGCGACCTTGGCTAGTACATCAGTGAGTATAGAGGCATCATATTCACACAAACAATAGTCTTCTAAAAGATCAGCTCTAGCTCTCTTTCTGCTAACTCCTGTATCTGTATCACTGGGACTAGACTGGTCCATCATGTTAACAAACTCTTTAAGTTGATACTGGTGTAGTTCCCTCCTGATCTTATTTTTTATGCTCTCCCCACCCAATTCACCCAGAACATCTAAAACTGAGTAATACACTAACTTGTCTTCCCTCACAGACTCATAGACTTGATACAGTAAATACCTGACCAGAAGCTCTGTATGTAAATGTCCATGATCCAAGGCTCCGAATCTGACCTGGATTTCTTTAGAGATCACAATATTTTCAGACAATTTCTTGCACACCAAAATCGTGTCATGCCTTTTCAATATACTTATTAGCTCCTCTTCATGACAAACCAAAACGTTTAACTCGGTATTATCTGGGTTTTCCATTTCGACTAACTGGCATTCAGATACGCCCACAAAATATACTTCAGCAAAGCCTTCTTTCAAAAACGGGGTGTGTCGATTATTTAGTACGCATGCGCAATTTCTTTTAATAGGTTGGTTTTTTTTTTATTTACCAGAAAGACAAAATAATAAAGCATGAAGAAAAGAAATCATAGCAAAAAAAGTTAGGTATGCCGTCTAAATCACTGCTAGACAGAGCAAAACACAAGACAATAAGCTACAAAAAAAATTAATACGTGGATAAAAGAATTAAATTACTCCAGGGGGGTGGGAGGATGGGCATCGGTGTTTTTAATAATTTTTAATCTTTAATTTGCACGCTCATTCAACGATAAAACAACGGATAAAAGTGTACTAGCGTAGAGTCCTGATAAGAAAAACATCAACATCAACATAAAACAAAATGCAAGATAAGAATAACCACAAAAAAACAACAAGCAACAGCACACAAAAAGTAACAGCAACAACATATCAGTAGGGGAAAAACAAGTTTAGAAATTGCCGTCTATGGGCACCTAGTTCAGGATTGTTTGAACTAGTATCGAAACATTCCTGGAAGGGATAGGAAATATAAAGTGCTACTGGAATCTTTCCTGGCCTATGTGCGTAGACGGGTGTACTCTTAGCTAGAAACCTAGCCTACCTAAATAGGTAGAAAAAATCACGAACCCTGATACCAAAAAGGTAGCAGGGCTTCAACAAACTAAGAAATGCAATGCGCGCGCTACTTCAACAAACGACTTTCAGGTCGAACTGAATCTCGTTAGATTTCGTGTTGAACTGAACCTCGTTTAACCGTGGCTTGAAAATGAAGCTGTTAACCTCTCAAAGTCAAACAGCTCTCTCATTCAGGTGTAATTACTAGAGTTATTCCTAGAGGTTACTTGGACCTTCTTTAGATGAAGCTGAGACTGATACTGGTAATAGTGAATCTTTTATTGGTCCTGTTAGTGTTATGGAGACTAAATCAGCAGATAACCTGAATTGTATCAGTAAGGCTGGTGTTCATTTTGATGTTGATCATCAGTTAAATGCTTCAGAATCCTAATCTGAGCCAAGTTTACGCAAGATTGCTAAGGAATGTGTCATAACAGGATGGAATAAAATATATTCTGACCTTTTGAAAGATTTGATTGAATATAGTGCAATGCTTCCTGCTCATCAGCTTGAATTTGCCATATGTGACAGAAGGAACCATGTCATGCAAACCAGCTTTGTTTTTCTGTGAAATTTGCTATGTAAAGTTTCATGAATAGTTTTTTTTTCACACTGGCAAAAGTATGGAAACTAAGTTGGACGAAATGCATGCATTCATACACTCAGTACATTAGATGTATTCTCTCTCTTTGTGTGGGTTATCTGACTATACAAATATTTCACAAGTCAGTGTACAATATTATAAGGACATTTCATAAGAACGCAGCAAAGTACCCAACAGTGAGTTAAAATATAAGACAGTGTGGAGACATTTTTCAGCATACAATGTGGATATGTTTTATCAGAGCATGTATTTCATCAGACACAAATGAAATTACTGTGTTTTATTGAGCTAGTTAGAAACATTTTCAAAATCTTACCGTTAATGCTTCCTTGGGCATGAAGCGTTTAATGGAAATATTATGAAATGTTCATGTGACATAGTTACAGCTGCAATAAAACACTTTAGAGATCTTCGAATCTTGTAGCTATATAATTCTTTCTTATCAGAGTAAATCAAGTTTAACATAGTTAATTATCACTTTAAAGTTAGGCTAGCTCGCTTGCCATTTGTGCTGAAGCACACCACTAGTAGATATACTATGGGATTCATACAAGGGCTGCTGCTGTGTGATTTGTTTTGTTTAATGAAGGGTGCATTTGTACCAATTCCATCATCTAAAGTAATTGATGTGAGGAAGCCTACCAGAAATGAAAGTTGCTCACAACCAATGTCAAATATGGGCCTACCAGCTCTTTCAGACCACCTGACAACAGCTGTGGATATTTCAAGTAGTGTTTAAAGCACGTCTTATAATTTCACAAGCTTCATCAATATCTTGATCACTTCTGTCAAAAGTCTGCTGAACAATTAGTTCACGAAACATTAATTCTACTGATAAACACCATGCATCAATAGCATCTGAAGAAAGAGATCTTTCATCTCTATAAACATCCAAGTCACTAATAATTCTGAAAACGCTAGATATTGCCCAAGATGTCATCACAATAATGGAGTTCAAGTTCAAGTACAGTACAAATATATTCATATTTCAAATTATATTCATAGAAGTGTGGCTGTCCTAAGAGAATAGGGCCCTATTTTGTTTCAGAGTTCTTGATGATATTCATAGCACTCCTATTCTGATGTGCAACAACTTAATGATATTCATAGCACTCCTATTCTGATGTGCAGCAACTTAATGATATTCATAGCACAGTCTGCAGCACTCCAATTTAGTTTGGAGCACCCTATTCAAAATGTTGCACTAATTTTGGCAGTGATCACCTCCCATATAAGAGCCTCACTTTGGCCATCTTCTCCTAAACATCTCGCATTTATTTCAGAGCTGTTGGACTGGGCTGTGGCCTGTCCTCTGGAATGCCACAATAAACTAACATATTTACGTCATCTACCATACCCATATCTAATTATATTCATGATCCTTCCAGAACAATCACAATCTGTACCATGCCAAAATTAGTTCCTCATAAGTTAAACTTAGCAGAAGCAGACTGCATTACCTGCTTGTGGCTTATTGATAAGTGCGAGATCTACCATACCGGCAAAGCAGCCACCAATTACTCACCTCACACTAGCGATAGGGCGTAAACTTGCTTTGCTAAGAACAACTTGTGGTGGCTCTAGTCCTTCAACCCCATACCAACCTCCAGCTCTGGAAGTTACAACCCCTGAACAGGTGATAATGAAAACCAAAGCAAATCTTCTTATGGAGCCTATAGTCATCTATTCTAGCAGATGGCATGCGTACGCACACATACACACATGCACATGCACGCACACAAACTTTAAATAAATGTGTTGAGAACATGACAGACAGAATAATGTGGGCTGGAATTTTATTGTCGTGAGTATAATCCAATGTTGTTATTTTTTATTAATATGCAAGCCACTTAACACATGTATATAGTCTAACAGGCTTTCAAGACTTAAACATAGAGGTCACGTTTATAATTCAATGCTAATCTCTGTACACAAAATCTGTGGCCTCCTTTACCACATTTTGAACTCCTCCCGGAGGTCCGGGTATAAAAGAAAGAATCCCTGGCATGCCCTTTGACTTCTAGCTCCTTCTATTCAAATTCAAAAAAGTAGCCGCGCAACGAAAACCCTCCATTATAGTTCATTATCCTTTCAAGTCGATCCACACCACGTGTACGAGTACCCTAACTAAAAAACAGCTATATGTAATCATTTTTGCAAGTAATACTCAAGTCCATCTATCAATGACATGTGTAGTACCAAAGTATTTCTTGATTGAAGATGAACCCTCAGGATAGTATCTTGCAGAACTCTGATAGCACACTGTACATCTTTAGCAGTTGGATTTAGCGAGTCAATGGCAAACGGTACTTTTTAGAGCCCTCCATTCGTTTTTTTTTCTTGTTTGTTTACTGTTTTGTCTTCTGTTAAGATGCTCACAACTTATATGTGACATTGTTTCCCAGCTTTTGTGCACTAAGTTGCTGTAATGCATACTAAAATGGTCTCTTGAAAGTCGGTGACAAAAACTGTCAACCGCCATTTTTCACTTATCGCGAAATATGTCCCTCACAATACCCTTTTATACGCGGCCTTCTCATTTAACTTGGGTCTGCAGACTGATGTGAACCCACCTGGATGGTGGCAAAGCTATAAACCACAGTTGTCACTTTAGGCTACTGATATAGTACTTTTAACCTTAGCATCTGCTGATAGAAAAATAATATTCCGATATGATGCCTTAGTAGCCAATTATCCATTTATTCAGTAGCTATGCAATTTACTTTGATACCTTTACTAGCTCATAGGGGGCCAAACACCCTCTAGAGACAGAAGAGTGGCTGCATGTGAAGAGGAGATATAATGAGCATAAAAATGAATTCTCTTTGTCCCAAGTGAAATATTCAGACTTAATGGTATCCTAATATTATACAGGCAGACCAGTAAGAAAATTTCATTGAAAATGCATATTATTTAACATAATTTTTATTCTTGTGAATATGATGAATAGGTGATGAGATAAAAATTTTATTGAAACAAATCAACAATCATAAGCAACTCAAAGTGACATATACATGGTTATAAATGTGTAGTGGTAACACAACCTGTGATGGCTACAACTTGCACCTGCTGCACAGCCTGAAAAAGGTGTGGCTGGTTAAGTCCTGCCCCCATGCCTATTTCGATGAAAAAATAATGTCAAAGAATACAGATTAAATCATGAATTTCCAGCCTGATTACTCTGTATTCTTTCCTTCATAGTGATAAAAAGCAAATAAAATGACATTAATTTAAAGGTGCTAATACTAATAAGGATCTACAGAAATTGGGACAATGTAATAGAGTGGGAAATCCCTCCAGACGTTTCTGAAGCAATTAAGGTGGTTGAGTGAAATGGCTTTATTCTCCAGGCACTACTTGTGTATCTCTCTATTTCATCTTATTTTCTGTTTTTTTATTCCTGTCTCTACCAGGGTAGCCGAGTCCCTGATACTGTCTCAAATGCAAGACGGTATATATACAAAGAGTTTAAGTAGAACTGTTAACGATAGCGGAGATTACAACCTCCTTCTTACCTAGCAGTCTAGGAAGATGTGAGAAACAGTCAAGGCTGATCACACACTTTACACTTACGACTTTGTCGTTCTGACACCTGCTAGTCATGGGTCTTTACCTCTTTCAGGTTGGCTACAAGCCCGTTTGTCTTCGCACTGAACAAAGCCTTCCACTTGCTAGGCAGTCCCGAACAGTAATTTCCCTTTGAAATTAATGATACTCATAGCTGGAAGACTTTGCTTCTCTGGCATACCAAATTGTTGTGTATACTAACACGTCGGTGGGTTATAACTTAGTATACAATGTTTACAGATGCATTAAAACATTTCTATAGAAGCATCCATGAGTGGAGATTAAGTGGGTGTAGCTAAGTGGAAATAAGCAGGTGTGGTTTTGTGGCTATTGAGTCAGTGTGATTATAAATCAATTAAAAGGGTGTGGCTATATTGATAATAACCCCTCCCTTTTCAAAATCCGGGCCGCAGGCCTTGCCTCACAGAGTTATAGAATGAACTTTTCTGCTTGAAATGTCAGCTCTTTATGTATGGAATAATGATTACTGGATCATTCCATCCTCAGTGTTCAGGGGTCGTAAATCCCTGAGCTAGAATGTGGAGAGTCGCTGTGGAGTTGTGGCTCAGAGTGAGAGCCACGCCGAAGGACCAGGATGTCAAGGTCTGATGGCAGCAGGAAAAACTATTTTGCGCGTAACCCTGTGGTGGATTTACTACTAGATAGCCCCAAAAAGCCTGCACTCCCCCACTTTACGACAGCGAGGGTTCAGATTACTTGGCAACATTTCATCATTAGAGCATGCATACATATACACAGTGATATGGTAGAATTGTGGATGGTAAGACATGAATATCATTAACCATGGTGAAATAGGTAAGGGTGGTCAGTTCAAATGTTTCTAAGTCCGCGTCCGCCCTGCTCAGCTCAAAGTCCGTGTCCACCCTGCTCAACTCTGTTCCTGAACATTCAGCTTCTAGCAAGTTAAATGGCATTCTACACAGGCAGTGGATGTTGATGTCCATATAAAATTTTACTTGACAGACAAAAGGGACACATCTTTCACCCTTCACTGGAAAAGGCATCATCTTTTTCCCTTCGAGGCAGCCGATGAGATATGACCTAAGCTTTCCAATATCCCCTTGAGATTTTGCTGAGTCTTCATTGAAAGCAAGATCGGTAGTTATAGCGATAGCATGAATGCCACAGTCATAAGTGTTCCTTTGACGCATTATATCTACAATATTAAAATACAATTTCTTCGTAGGGGACTTCAGAAAATGGCAAACTTGCTTGACTACAGCAGTACAAACCCTCTTCGGCATTAAGCTTTCATACACCTAAATGTCATAGATCACAAGAACATTTGCTGCTGACAACTTCCCAGTGGTAACAATTAATGTTTAGAATTTGAATGAATGCATGTCCATATTGAACTGGCTTAAATTATAGGTTGATCCCACACGGTCATTTCTACAAACTATCTGAATCAGTTTCCTTCTTTAATAACTCCTGCACTGCCTGAAAATTTCGATCGTTGAGCCATGAATCCCCTTTCAAAATATCCCAATCTTCAGCAAGTAGTTGCTAGTCTTGTAACCACCATGTAAAACTATTGATGATAAGTTATTATTGCAAATATTGGGTCGGAGTACTGATCCATCTCTATCACTATCACACAAATTGATCAAGTCAGTAGGGACGCCATTACTTTCTTCCACTATTCCTGGCTTGCCTTGTCATGCAGTTTTGAAAGATTCTCAACTAGGCATATTTCATAAAAGTCAGTCACACAAGAGAAGAAAGATACAATGTTAGAACATACCATGCAATGGAAGAAGTTTCCCTGAGAAGAAGCAGCTTTTAACCTCGGTATTGGTCGAACCTAATACAATGATTTTTATGTACTGAACATGACCTAATACTGATTGCCACAGAGGAAATACATTAAAGTAAACAGGATGTGGTGCTAGGCAATATCTTCCCATATCACCTGTGTTCATAGTTATCACATTGGGTTATTACGTACCCCCAGGTTATTACGTACCCCCAGGTTATTCAGGTGTTTATTGCACAAGAAACTCGTTATTATGATATTCACATGAACTGAAAAGAAACTAGTCCATTCACAATTAAAATACTTACCAGAAGAAGAAGTCATCCAAGTTTGGCCAAAACAGCTTTGGCCAAGTGCTTCTTAGCATCTGAAACTATGGAATCAATAGAAATCAATCAATTTATAAAAAAACAAAAACAACGAAACTAGTTCATTCACAATTAAAATGCTTACCGGAGGAAGAAACTGTCACAAGTTTGGCTAAAACAGCCGTGGCCGAGGGCTTCTGCACCTGAAACAGCTGTATGCATGATAATAAATAATTGAATTTATAAATAGAAAATCTTCCAAAGTCAGCAGAGTGAACTAAGGGGATAGGCAAAAAGAAAAGGTATAGCTATAAAATATTGTAACTTAGCTAATGTAGTTTGATATAAATAATATAGTTGAATATTTTTAAACTATATGAAAATACAATACTTTAATGATATACCCAAGATTTCATAGAAATATGCTTATTATGATTTTGTTAAGGAAAAAAGTATATAAATTACTCACTTAAAAATCACATTTGAGGAGCAACACTAAAACAATTCATATATAATTGATAGTGAAACTAAATCTTTTACATGATAAACCAGTAGACTGAATGATAAATAGCACAGAATGAGCAAGCCAATTACTGTTTTAGATAAACTACCCACGGTGCCTAACATATTAGGAAACTATGAACCATTATTTCATATAATATGCAATAATAAAAGTTAATGTTTACCTTTGGCTGTTGTTGTGCTGGTGGTCCACAGATGACATCAGAGTTAGATGTTCCTCCTGTAACCATTGAACAAACATACATACATTGAAGTAATGTCACGTGACTAGACAGATACTAATATGACCATATGCAGATAGTAATATGGCTTGACTTATAGTCTGCAATTTATAGCACTTACTTTCTTGTCCAGTGAGTCCCTCAGTCTTCTGGCCTCACTCTGAGAAGTCAGTAACTCTTCACTCTGCCTACGAAACTCCTTCTTTAGTGACACCATGGCAACCTCATGGGTGGAGATGGAGCGCTGTAGGTTCTGAATGCGAGTGCTCTCACTGGATGTGGGGGATGCTAGAGCATTGTAAGTGGCCAGGTCTACCTCCAGACTCGACAACAACACTTCCTAAAGAAACAGATGAAGGAGACAGTAAAGCCTTAAGCATAATTTTGCAATTGGAATCAAACAAATAAATGATAAACCAAATAATAAAGTAAGACTATCAACGTACAGAAATATTATTCTTTGTGTAAGAAAGTTAGGAAACAAAGGCTAAACTTACCATGCCCAAACTCAAAATTTTTACTATCAATCCTCAATGAATAGATAATGTAGAGCCACATAAGATGCAGAGCATCGAAACTGTTAAACTTCATAATTTTAGCATGAAATTTGATTTAGTACACAGAGCAAGTTTCTTTAATAATATACTATGCTATCCTCTTTACTTAAATTGCTAACCTTGCTTTGTTTCTCTTGTGTTATTCATTGCTAAGTAGTAGCTGTAACACACAGCACTTATACACACATGCACACACACACACACAAGTTCACTGGATATGACTTACCTTGTACTCTCTACATGACTTGATGGGCAAGGAATATTCAAGTAAAATGTATGGTGCACAATTATGACTAACAGCGCATTAACTAAGATAACGTACCACCGCCACTAATTATGTTTGTAAGACCTGACTGTGTCCGCAAAAATACAGAGACAACCTGGCACAATTAAATTTTCTTGGATGATACTGATAAGGATTGCTAAACCAAAGGATTCTATAGGTGAAGTATGAGACAGAGTTGACCACCGATTGAATACAAAAATAATAAATGTGAGGGTCATAGTAAAAAGTGTTATAAGTACATGTACATTTGAACATACATTATAAATAAACAAACAAACATATATCCATTTTTCAATTTTTAACCCTGATAGAGTCTCGCTCGCTTAGCAAGCTCACCAATAATATACCTATGTAACAAACATTAGCTGTATAACTACTACTGATATTATACCCTCACAACTTATCATGATATACCTCACATTATACTGAAAGACTCCTTAAATTATACTAATACTATATGGATTATACTATTATATATTACATTATACAAACCATTCAGTATAATAATATACCTTAGATTGATCAGTGGTGACTAAAAGTGTGACCAATTACTTTTGTGCCAACTTCTTTCCATTTGCTGCCTACATGACAAAGAAGGTCAAACAAATAAATAAAAGATAGATCATAATTACTTTATAACATTTTTGATTGCATGTTTGTATGTTTGTTTGTTTAGTCACATTGAGAATTTGAAATGTTGAGATGATGTCATTAACTTAAATTTGGCGGCATCAATAGAGAACTATCTTTTTATAACTTAAACGTACAGAATATTGGGCTTGCAAGTAAATTGTGCGATTAAAAACAACGCGAACCTGAGAAGACCAGGAATTCTCCATCTTTAGGTTTCATTCTATTTTTAGTTTTTAAATAAAACAAGATTGAAGAAAGCTAATCAACTTAATTTTTCACATTTCCATTATAACATGACCCATCATCCACTTTTAAACAACAATGTGCTTGGACCATTGCTCATTCAGTAGTAAACAGACACTGAATAAGTTTCATGGATGGATTGAAAATGTTTTTCTACCTAAAAATGTATGCTTCCTAGCAAAATTCACACTAAGTGCTAAGTAACAATGAGTCTATATGATTACAAATAACTCCTATTTTAAAGCAGAATGATGTCCTAAGTGTAATTGGTATTGTGTAAAATGAAAATACTAAACTTATACACAAATATTTTAAATATGAACTGTGAAGTTTTTACGCATTCTACCAACAAAAAAAAACTGTGTATTATTGCCACTCCATGGCATAGCAACTCAGATAGTGAATGTAAAATGTACACAAATCAGACAGCACAAGTATAACAATTTGAGCCCAAACATGTAACAAACACAACTATGACTTTGTTGATGTATGAAATCTACATTGAAATGACACTATATACCCCACACTAACCTTTGACAGAAAAATATCCCTCCAATATTGAACACATAATTTGTTTGTTGGTTCAATTTAAATAACTGTTTGCCTTTGGAAAATCTCTTGCTATATATACAGGACCATAAGCATCTAAACCAATAGTTAAATATAATCCCAAGTTTGCAGTTCAGTGAAGTGAATAAGACAAAAGCTCAAGTAGCTAACAATGCTGATTAGCATGCATTCACGTTTTAAGGTTAATATATGACTTCACACTAAGTGCTCGAGCTGCTGCACTCCCTAAACGAATGGTCATTTCAAAATATTGATGTCATTTTCAGTTTTGTGTAGGATTTCAGACTATCATTTAGAGCTAATGCACTCTGAACCAATACTGTTATGTCGAAGATGCAGTGTTTGTAATTCAGTGCAAAGCTTCAAACCATCAGCTAGAGCTACTGCACCTTCTGAACTAATACTGTTCCATCCAAGATCCAGTGTTTGTAATTCAGTGCAAAGCTTCAAACCATCAGCTAGAGCTACTGACCTTCTGAACCAATATTGTTCCATCGAAGATCCAGTGTTTGTAATTCAGTGCAAAGCTTCAAACCATCAGCTAGAGCTACTGCACCTTCTGAACCAATACTGTTATTATCAAGATGCAGTATTTGTAATTCAGTGCAAAGCTTAAAACCATCAGCTAGAGCTACTGCACCTTCTGAACCAATACTGTTATTATTAAGATTCAGTGTTTGTAATTTAGTGCAAAACTTCAGACCATCAGTTAGAGCTACTGCACCTTCTGAACCAATACTGTTTCTTCCAAGATCCAGTGTTTGTAATTCAGTGCAAAACTTCAGACCATCAGCTAGAGCTACTGCACCTTCTGAACCAATACTGTTTCTTCCAAGATCCAGTTTTTGTAATTTAGTACAAAACTTCAGACCATCAGCTAGAGCTACTGCACCTTCTGAACCAATACTGTTCCCTCCAAGATGAAGTGTTTGTAATTCAGTGCAAAGCTTCAAACCATCAGCTAGAGCTACTGCACCTTCTGAACCAATACTGTTATCCCAAAGATGCAGTCTTTGTAATTTAGTGCAAAACTTCAGACCATCAGCTAGAGCTACTGCACCTTCTGAACCAATACTGTTAACCCAAAGATACAGTGTTTGTGATTTAGTGCAAATCTTCAGACCATCAGCTAGAGCTATTGCACCTTCTGAACCAATACTGTTAATTCCAAGATCCAGTGTTTGTAATTTAGTGCAAAACTTCAGACCATCAGCTAGAGCTACAGCACCCTCTGAACCAATACTGTTGTTACAAAGATCCAGTGTTTGTAATTCAGTGCAAAGCTTCAAACCATCAGCTAGAGCTACAGCACCCTCTGAACCAATATTGTTATTATAAAGATCCAGTGTTTGTAATTTAGTGCAAAACTTCAGACTATTAGCTAATGCTATTGCACCTTCCGAACAAATTTTATTACTAGAAAATTTCAGTGTGATTAACCTATTGCAGTACTTCAGACAATCAAATACAACTTCTGCATCTTCTAACTTCTTGCTTACATTTACATTAGTGAAACATACAAAATTGTTTCTACTGCCGTTGATGTGAATTTCTGGACAATTCTTACAGCAATCTAATGCCTTTCCAAATATTCCACTATCTTTAGGGCTGGCACATATACAATCTACTGATTTCTGGACTAGTTGTAAATCTGATTTCAATGCAGATTGATGAAGGTTACTAGTTAAATACAATTGAAATCCATGAACTTCATGTTTAAGCATATTATTCAATAAATAAATACCGGCTTCACTGATAGGATTGCATTGTAAATCTAAACACTGAATCTTCTTCAGTTCTGCAACTGAACTTAGTAAGCATGATGCTCCAGTATCACCTATCTCATTACAGTGAGCAGACAAAGTAGTCAGTTCACGTAATTTTATCAAAGAATCTGACAGAGTTTTTGCTCCCTTATCAGTAATTTTATTAAAGTCCAATTGAAGTGTGATTAGGTTTATACAAATATCCAGCAAATTAACAAGATCTGATACATCCTCATCTGTGATGGTGCAGTTTATTAAGGCAAGTGTTAATAAACATCTTTGGATTAAATGAGTGCCATTCTGATACAGTGTAAGAAAACTTCCATTGCAGTAGGTTAAAGCTTGAAGATTAGAACTGCACAAGATCTTGCCACTGAATGCTTTAAGTAATGTGAGTTCATCCAACACATAAGACTTCTTAGTAACATTATAGTGAACGATGTTTAGTTTTGGGCTATTCAAACTTAAACGCTCCAGAATATTATTTTCAGCACCACTTTTTAACGGGACAGCAATTTTTATTGTATTTAAATTAGGAAGTTTGATCCCCCGATTAGTGAGACATTTAATACCCTCACTACCTATTGGAGTTTTATCCAAATCTAAAACTTCTATTGATTGAAGTTGATCTAATAGTAAACGCAGACTTTTAAACTCGGGTATAGTGCACTTCTTCTTTTGATATCCCAAATGTGTTATGTTACTGAGATGCACTTCCTGTAACTTCCCTAAAAAGAAGGCCACACCTTCTTTGTCAATTGTACACTCTGTGAACAATAAAGAGGTTACCTTGTGTCGTGTAGAAGTGATAACATAGCTAATGGCAAGATAATCAGTGGGTAGAAAGTTACGATCCTTAAATGAGAGGACATTAGTATCAGTCTTCTCTAATAGCATGTCACAGGGACATTGCTGCTGCGACTCGAATGCACACTGAGCTTTATATAGAACGTCTGTGTTTGGGTCGGACATAATATTATTTAGTACTTCAGAGTCGTCTCTAAATTGGACTATACCGCAATAAAATTTCCACACCATCTGTAGGTTTCCATGAGATTTTTTTGCTTCCTCAATTACTAAATGTTCTTCCCTTATTGTTGTCAAATAAAATGCTGCTAGATATTCTTGAAATGTGAGATGAAAGAAAGTGTACAAATCCTCCATTCTAAACAGATTTGCAGTACTGTCAATAGTGACTAATCCTAGAGAACCTTTATCAGAATTAGGAGGTGAGAGTGGAAATTTGGTCTGAGACTGCTTAATAACTTGTTCTTTCTGAAAAGTCATATCTAGAGCTAATTTACAAATATTTTTGAAATACTCTTTCATGCTACCTTCTATGTCATTCAGAGAACTAATTTGTACCGAACTATGTGGCTTTCGCAGAAGGGTTAAAATTGTAAATGCCTCATATATTTTAGTTTCAGTATGAGGTATTTCCTCTCCCTTTTTCTCATACATAAAACACACCATAGCTGCATGTACAGGCAAGTAACACATGCGTAGAACATTAGCATGCAAATTCAGATATTTCCAAAGTTTAACATTGGCATCCCCGCTATCCCTGAAATAACAATTTACGTAACCTTCTATTTGTTCCTTTGTAAATCCAAGAACTTCAATGCGCTGAGTAACAGGAGCTTTTAGTCTGATAGTGGCTGTGCCTACTGGGCGCGAAGCGACAATTATCATGGATAGAGGCAATATTATTTTGTATATCAAATCAAAAATAATGTTATTGCCAAGACTGACGTCTTCATACTCGTCAAGGCCATCGATAATTATACACAAGCCTTTGCCATTCTTTTTTTTTATAGAATCTACAAAAGCAGATCTCTCATCGTCATTTTCTACATAATTCTTAAAAATGCTCTGCAAAGTTAAGTTTTCTGTCTTGATTGCATTCAACAGACGGAGAGAAACTAGGACAACTACTTCAGCATTAACTAAAACATTACCTCTCTTGGCCCAATCTTTGGTGACTTTGTGCATCAACGTTGTCTTCCCGCTCCCAGGGCGTTCTTCCACTACGACTAGAGCTCCACTTTCATATCGTCCAAAAACTTCTTCATAATTTATACTAGACTTTAGAGCATCTATGTCGTCCATGTTGTCCTGCAGTGTATAAACAAAATCGTCATTGGTTTTCTGGTCTTTTGAAATTAGTGCTAGATTAACATATTCAGTGTTCCTTACTGGAGGCCAAGTGTCCTTCGGAATGTCGGGCCAATTACGATAAATGCTAAAGAACTTCTGAGTAATAGCTGAGACATAGGTTGCTAATGTCATTTTACTGTATTTATTTGTGGACGTCTCTTGGCACTCATATTCACCGACAGTTTTCCAGTTCACTTGGCTAATAAATAAAAATGGCGTGCTAATACCTGCATACACTTCACTGTCTGGTAGTGGCTTACCATTCAGAAACCACTGATAACTCCCCTGGGTTGTACCGGTGACCTGAAACCCTAGAAGTGCAGCTTTACCATTGTCTACCACGACATTACCAGAATTGTAACCTTGAAACTCGTGACTAGGACAAGTCCGCTTCTTAAAACAAGAGCTTGTAATTTTGGCCAAAAAATTATCTATAAGACTAGATCCTTCCCCATATAATGCCACTAAATCACTTTTTAGTGCTTCCACCACAGTACTCAAGGTACAAAATTCGCCACCATTTTGAATGAATTTTGAAATAACTTCAAATAATTTTATCTCAAAAGGACTTTTTGATCGACATTCTTCTATTTGGTTTTGATCTAACTTCAAAGAGATAGCTAACATCTCCCATTTATAGGCATCCTTGGCTAGTACATCAGTGAGTATAGAGGCATCATATTCACACAAACAATAGTCTTCTAAAAGATCAGCTCTAGCTCTCTTTCTGCTAACTCCCGTATCTGTATCACTGGGACTAGACTGGACCATCATGTTAACAAACTCTTTAAGTTGATACTGGTGCAGTTCCCTCCTGATCTTATTTTTTATGCTCTTCCCACCCAATTCACCCAGAACATCTAAAACTGAGTAATACACTAACTTGTCTTCCCTCACAGACTCATAGACTTGATACAGTAAATACCTGACCAGAAGCTCTGTATGTAAACGTCCATGATCCAAGGCTCGGAATTTGACCTGGGTTTCTTTAGAGATGATAATATTTTCAGACAATTTCTCGCACACGGACACCGCGTCGTGCCCTTTCAAAATGCTTATTATCTCATCTTCATGACAAGCCAAAACCTCTAACTCGGCCATGTAGTCTGAGCTTTCCATTTCAACTCTCAGCGGGGCTGAATAATTCTCGGCTAGATCGGACGGTCCCTGTTTTTAAGTCGTCTCGCGTAGTCTGACTCTTTTTTACCAATCGCTAGGGAAAACAATTCGAGAAGACAATGAAGAGGCGGTAACCTGTGGGTGGAGCTATTCACGAAAGTGAAGCAAAATAATAAAAAGGAGTCGCTGTTTCTGTGACAGCAATTCATTGGGTAATTAGTAATTAATTGCTGATATCATTTCTGAAAGGATTTGCTGACAATATCCACAAATACTGGCTCATATAGATACGATTGGTGTGTTTGTGTGTGTGTGATAATAGATTAGACAAATATGGCTAATACAAGTACAAGTTAGTTACTATGAGAATACACTACCACTACCAAAACTCATTCCAATTTAATACTACAAATGTATTATTGAATAATTACTGTAATTATTAAATTATGCTGTGTACTATTAATGAATAATTTACTACAAATGTATTATTATAGTTAAAATAAAATAATTATTGTAATTATTATATTATGCTGTGTACTATATTTATTAATGAATATTGTAATGGAAGCAAACTGTTCTACACAGTTTAATAAATACATTGTTATGAAGCCATGCCATTGTTTGTATTCTGCTGAAATCAGCACCAGCTATCATCATCTTCTGCTTTGTCCCTGCAATAATGACAAATTAAATCAAAACTATTTGGCCTGTTCAAGACTTAGTGAGAAGGGCCTACCTTATTTTCTGAGCCTCGCTGACCATGGCTAGAAGGCTGGGATTGTGGGTGATGACTACAGTGAGCAACTGGTCCACGTATGCTTTGTGATGGGCCAGATCCTCTTCCAGCCCATGGACAGTGCTCACCATCTGAGCTCTGTTCATGGCTGTCAATTGCTCTCCTTTGGTCATGTGTCGTGGAAGCACTGCCTTCAAGTCTTCCATGTTGACCGCATACTGCCTTACTGCCTTCACTGCTTTATCTCTGTCCTTTTTCAGCTTCTTTAGCTCCGCAATCTAATTTTGAATGTCAAATAGAATAATACATTCTTGCTGGGTAATTATAATACATGGTTTCTGGGTAAATATAATACATTGATGGGTAAATATAATACAGGCTTGCTAGGTAAATATAATACAGGCTTGCTGAGTAAATATAATACAGGCTTGCTAGGTAAATATAATACAGGCTTGCTAGGTAAATATAATACAGGCTTGCTAGGTAAATATAATACAGGCTTGCTAGGTAAATATAATACAGGCTTGCTGGGTAAATATAATACAGGCTTGCTGGGTAAATATAATACAGGCTTGCTAGGTAAATATAATACAGGCTTGCTAGGTAAATATAATACAGGCTTGCTGGGTAAATATAATACAGGCTTGCTAGGTAAATATAATACAGGCTTGCTAGGTAAATATAATACAGGCTTGCTGGGTAAATATAATACAGGCTTGCTGGGTAAACATAATACAGGCTTGCTGGGTAAATATAATACAGGCTTGCTGGGTAAATATAATACAGGCTTGCTAGGTAAATATAATACAGGCTTGCTGGGTAAACATAATACAGGCTTGCTGGGTAAACATAATACAG